>Ga0265323_10000732_pt1 | contig 17749 bp, 20 predicted proteins | sample 41225metaG_FD_193580 | JGI IMG/M metagenome (GOLD analysis project Ga0265323, IMG submission 193580) | Rhizosphere microbial communities from Carex aquatilis grown in University of Washington, Seatle, WA, United States - 4-12-25 metaG | ecosystem: Host-associated > Plants > Roots > Rhizosphere...
AGATTATCAGGAAATTTAAGACCAAGACCATATGATGTACCAGTATATACTGACGTTCCAGTATAGCCAGTACCAAATAATCTTTGATTTATATAATCAGTAATATCAATATCAAGATTTTCATTTCCCTTTTCAAATCTTTCGCTACCTATTATTTGTGTTACACCACTAATATATGCACCAGAATTTGTCCATAATGTATTTGTTCTTGCTGAATACCAATTTGGCGTTGCAATTATTGGTGTTGCAATTATTGTATCATCATAAATAAAATCATAACCACTTCCTTCATCCCAATCTTGATTAAGATTAAATAATTTTAAATCGAAACTACTTGCTCTATTAATTGCTTGTGTGTATGATTTCTGTCCTAAATATTGCGGAGCGTAACTAATAGTATTAGTCATGTGTAATACATGTTTAATAATTCTATTTGGATTAATTAAACCATTTGCTATTCTATTTTGAAGTTCAGTTAGGTCAATATCTAAGATTAATCTACTAACCTGTTTATTTGCAGTACCATAACTAATTTCGGTGACAGGATTTTGTGAATTATTTGTCTGATTATTAGCAATTAAGGTATCATTCTTTAATATTCTTGACCTAATGATGGACATCGTTTTCTTTTATCATAAATAGTTTAAATAAAAAAAGACTACCAATATGTAGTCCTTTTTTATTTAATCTTTTTTAAAAATTATCTTTCGTGCTTTGATATATCATGATTAATTTGATTATAAGTTTTTTGATAATTTTTACGTGCAGTTGATTGTTGTATTTTCCTTTTCGAAGAACATCCACTTAGTATAAATAATGATAATATTATAATAAATTTATACATTCTATTAAAATTCTAATTCTGGAAATTTTTGAATAATTAATTCCATAATTGCTTCTTGTTCATCTTCATTATCTAAATCATGAAACATCCCTAACTTAGTTTCATATTCACCCAATGTAAAGTATATTGCGCCATCCATACCCATTGTAGACTCACGTTTAAGTACAATATTCTTAAATTTATCATCTAATTTAGAAACAAAATTGGCAATATTACTAGTTGGATTATTTTTTATTTCATTAATATTATCAATTGCGTATAACCTATTTTTAAACATAGTTATTAATTCACCATCATCAAGTTTTACTGCAAATTCTTTATTCCAGTCAATTGGTTTATATGCGCCTTGTATATTAATTGGAATCCCACTACCATTTGTTCTAACTTCTTTTGGTGATACAATAATACCTACTTTATCAGAATCTAAACCAGAACCCGGAACAACTTTCACTCTAACTCCGGGTTGTAATTTAATATTTTTTGCATCAGGAACATTAATTATTGCTTCATTAACATTTTTATCATCTTTATATTGATTCCAAAGTCCAAAATATTCTTGTTTTTCATTATCTTTTAATGAATTAAAATCTTTTTTCTGATATTCTTGATATTTTTTCAATCCATCATCATTTGTATTATTATTTGAATTTGAACCAACCACTGGTTCTGCACCACTTGCACCAACCATATTTTCATCAACCTTAATACCACGTTTAGCTAAAATTTCTCTAGCTTCTTCTTTTGTCATGCCTCCCATGATATTTGCCATAGCTCCCGGCATTTTAATTGTCTTTTTTGCAATTTGAATTTGATGCCATGTTGCTGGGTCATTTTGTTTTAATTCACTTTCTTTATCTTCTTTAATAGCAGGAATTTCATCATCATTAGTATTATCTCCAACATTTTTTGGTTCATATCCTAATAATACATCAGTCATTTCTTCATCATTACTATTATTTTCTTCACCACCCTCTTCAGCATCTTTTGCTGCTTCAGCTTGTGCAGAATCTTGTGGAGTATCCTTAACTGTGTAATAATCAGGGTTTTCTGATAGATGGTCAATTGTTACAGCTAAAGCAATAAGTGGATTTTGACTATGTTCTTTTTCTACATCTAATCCTTTAATTACTTGATCCATATCAAATTCAAGTGGTGATTTTCCTGCACCAACACCACCTTGTAAAATATCTCCAGTTGTTTCTCTTTCTTTTGCAAGTTTTTCAATTTTATTTTCTTCATCGCCTTGTGTATTTAATTCAGGTGTTGCTTCTGGATTTTCATTAGGTTCGATTTCTTCATTTTCAGTTAAATTTGATAAATCATATTGAAGTCCAATATACCCAATACTTGGATTCCATGACATTATATAACCATCTTTTTCATAAATTTGGTCACCACTTCCATGACCTAATTTATTGTCTTGCATATGTTCACCTTTATAATGCCACTGTTTTAAATATTCTAATGCTGCATCTTTACCTTTTGTATCAAGTATTTCTAAAGGTTGATATGCGTTATCACCTTGTAAAAAAACTATATTTTCATATTTAGCTTGGTCATCAGTATTTTCACTAATACCAGTTTTAATTTTTAATTTTTTTGTTTTATGTTTTTTCTTTGGCTTTGGATAATTTGTTGATGTTTTAATTTCACTTGAGATACCCATTTCTTGAGGGTAATCAGTTTCATTTAAATTAGCTAAATCTTTATGATATAATTGTAATGCTAATGTTTTAACTAATCGTTTATAATCTTCATTTGGCATTCGATGTATATCTGTACCTAATTCATCAAATATTATTTTTGTAGCTTTTTTAATTAATTCTTCTTTTTTTGCTTGACTAAGTTGTTCATAATTATTTGAAACAATATTTGTTGGATCAAGTTGTTGTATTGCATTTTCTAAAAATGGTTCTGCCATACTTGGGTATACTCTTTTTTTACCTGTAGCCATATGACTATCAGGTTCTGATTTTTCAATAGGTTTTGATGTTGGATTTATTTTATCAATTTCAGCCATTATTTGACTTGTTGTTGGTGCAGAAATACCTGCAGCAATTAAATTATCATAAGCTTGAAATATTATTTTTTCTTTTTCTGGTGATATTGTTTCACTTGGTTCTGATGCTTGAACATTATCTGGATTAACAATATCAGGCTCATCTTGTGGTATATCTTTTTCATTATAATCTGGTGGTAAATCTAATGTATCTGTATTTGATTGTTCTTCTTCTGGATTATATTCTTGTATTTCACTAACATATTTATCCAATTCTGGTGAATTAACTCTTAATTTAGGATTTGTTGGTTTTTCATCAGCATATGCTTTAAGTGTTTGCATTCCTTCTCTATCTTTTGCACCAAATGGATATGAATCAATTTTTTTTATTGCTTCTTCATAAAGTTCATCAACTTCTGGTTGCTCTGATTCAGTATCAAAAAATTCTCCAGCGACATCAATTATTTCGTCTTCATGTTGAGCATTAAATTGTTTTAATGCATTATTATCCATATTAATTGTTTGACCACCATCTTTTGCATTAAAAGTAAATTCATTTAATTGTGCTGAATCTATATTGAACACACCATCTTGGTCTTCTTGAGTTGAAGTAGCTTTAAATTTAAAATTATAATTATTTCCAATCTTATCTGTACATACTACTTCAGAAAAATTTTCATTACCTGTAAGTTGATTATTAGTTTCTTTAATATTTAGTTGATTATTTTTTAATTCTTGAAATGCATTTTCAAGAACAGTATTTGAGTTATTATTTAATACAATTTCTTCATTCAATTGTATTTTATTTACTCTTTGGTACATTTCAAGAAATCTTTCTTTACTGCCAACTTTTGTAAGTATTTTCATAATCTATATTTTATTATTTAATATTAATCTATATTTTTATTCAAAAATTATCGAATTTAATTTTCCAAATTCTCTCATTAATGCACCAGCTAATGCATTTGCTTCGTTCTCATGTTCACTACCAGTATTATTTGAATCAGCTTTTAATACTCCCTTTAAGTGTTGCCAAAAATGTACTAATTCATGCGCTAGTGTTCTTAATATATCAGCTAAATTCCTATTAGCTATAACAACTCTAATTTCTTTTATTTCAGGCGTGAATTTACCAAAAGAATGCATCGTCTCCGCTTCTTTTTCATTGTCAGATAATATAATCTTAGGTAATTCATTACTAAACTTTAATTTTTTACCAACAAACTTAACGAAATCATTTATTACTTCTATTTTTTTTTCTTTAGGTAGTAATGCTTCGTTTAATCCCATTTTACCAACTCTTTGCATCATTTCAAAAAGCCTATCCTTTGAACCATATTGATGAAATATTCTCATTTATTAAATGTTATTAAATGAATTTTGTATGTCTGTTTTTGACATTTGTGGTAAATCATCAAAATCTGCAACAAAAGTACCATCGGGTAATTCTCTAACACCCTTTTCCATTTCATCATTACGTTTTTGATTAAACCAATTGCCCTGCCAAAAATCATTTAAATTAAAATAATATGGATAACTTACATTAGTTTTATTCATTAATTTTTCAGAATTGGTTGGTTCACGAACTTCTTGAACTTCAGCATTAAGCTTATCTAATTTACCATTCAGACCTTGAACTGTTGTACTTAAACCTTCCAATTGGTCATGAATATTTTTCATTGCTTCAATATTATGTTTTATGATTTCATTTTGAATATCATTAACATTATTATCAGGTTCAGGTGCACCCATTGGATTTGCCATAGAATCTGGAGACTCTCCATTCATTGGTTTTGTGGGAATTTCACCACTATCACCACCAGTTTTATCAAAAGCTGGTACTGGTGCATCATTATCAATTGGTAAATCGTTTGAAGGTGCTTGTGGTACTTCACCGCCACCCGGTTTTTCTGCGTCCTCCTGTTCCCCAGCTTCATTAGTTAGTTCAGGAACGGAATCGAACTCCTCATTACTACTAATTAAAGAATGATATTTAGGAGATTCATTAATTTTATAATCAACACGATATTTAATCTTTCGAATTTCTTCTGAAAGATTTTTTTCTTCTATTTTTTTCATAATATATGAATGTTATTAATATACTTCACGAAGTAACAATCTTCCATCGGACGTAATGAACTGTTTATCAATACGTTCAATTATCAGGCCATCTCTTTCGCCAAGAACAACTTTCTTTTGATTATTAATTTTTTTTGTTTCTTCTTTTTGTTCGTCAGAAGCGTCAATAAATTCATTTAATGCTTTTTCTACATTATTTTCCATAATATTTATATTTATTTTATATAAATACTATGCTTGATTCATTTTGTCAACATCACAACAACATATCTTTTAAGAAGTGCAAAATTTGGAAATAATTTATAATATGATTGATAGTTAATGCCTTCAGTATCGACATGTAAAGTTTCAGTTCTTATGGATAATTGGGTAATAATTTCTTCAATATTGAATTGAAAATATTGAAATATATTTAAATTAATTCCAAATATGTTATTATCTGATAATAAATAAATCATTTCATTCTTATAGATATAACATGTTTTTATATTCATTGGAATTACATTCATTAAATCTTGAATGTTTTTTATTTGTAAAAATATTGGGTCTATATTGTGGTATAAAAATTTTGGAGTAAAATAAAACTGAGGTACATAATTTACAAATGTTTCAATGCCTTTTATGTGGGATGCCTTACCTTCTTCAAAACTACATTCCCAATATAATTCATTATTTATTATTATTTTTTTTAATATATCAGCATTTTGAATTATAGAATAATTGGGATTACAATCTTTCATAAATGACCAACCTACATATAATGTTGGAATGTTTTTATCTAATTTATTATATTCGATGGGTTCATTATAATAATTAATATAATCAACCTTAGTATGATTAATTAAATCTTTTTCATATATAATATTTGCAAGTTTCATTATATTTTATCTAAATCAATAACTACAACACCTTTCTGAGTAACCACCCATGAAGCACATTTATTTGCAAATTTTACTGCACTGTGAATATCGTTATTTTTTATAATATCTGCAACAAGTGCTGCTAAAAAAGTATCACCCGCACCACTTAAATCTCTAACTTCATGTTCCTCTTCAATAGGAAATTTATTAAACCATATGCTTGCACCTTCTTTACCATGTGTAACGATCAAAGTACCATTATATTCTTTAAGTAAATATTCGCTATTTTCATTAAATTCTTTTTCATTTATTTTAATTACTTCAATCTTTAAGCACCAATTGCCTATCTTTTTCTTTGAATCCATGAATACTAATCGATGTTTATTTGATATATATCGAATAATATCTTCACTTAAAAAACCTTTATTATAATCACTAATAACAATTGCATCATATATATTAAAATTAATGCTTTGAAGTTTTTCGAGACTTAGTTCTTCATATTCATCATTTTCATCAATCCTAAGTAACATTTGATTTGATATTTCATCAACATATCGAGTTTTCGTTGCACCACTATTTGTAATAATATCACAATCAACACCCAATGCTTTTAAATTGTTACAAACATTAATTGCCATACCACCACTACATTTGATTTTAGTTGGTTTAAATACTGGTACTGGTGCTTCAGGACTTAACCTTTCACAATTACCATATCTAAATATATCATTACAACCATCTCCAATTACTAATACTTTTTTCATAATAAATTATATTATGTTTATTATTTTTTATTTATTTCAATAATTAATCTTTTTTTATTTAACCATATATCGTATTATAATCCCTTTTTATTTGTTCGACTCTCGATGTAACATCCAAATCAAAAATTCCTCTTCCAGCATAATGAATTATATAAGATTCAAATCTATTTGCATTTAACCACGATTCAGAAAACATTGTCATATGATTCCATTTATAGCTCAATTCATGTATTTTAAATCCATATTTGTGGATATTATAACAAATATGAATATCACCAGAACCTTCATCTAACCAATATTTATCATTATGTGGTAAAAAAACATTTTTATGCTGTTTAGATAAAACTAAAGTACCTGCATTAGTATATCCTTCTTTCCATCCAATATCACCCCATGCCAATTGAACATTATTTATTCGCATTATTCTATCCGATTTTCTACTACCCTTATCTTCAAAAATTACACCTATCATATCTTCAGGCACTTCATCAAACACATTGGGACAATTTTTATTGATTATCATATCTGCATCAAGACACAATATTCTATCATATTCATCAAATAAATCATATACTTTTAAAATTCGATAATGGGGCTTATTATCTGCAGTAAGAAATGGTGGAATGTGATTTAAAATAATGAAATCAGCACCAAGCGATTCTACATACTTTCTCATAATAGGAAGCGTAATATCCGTCATTTCTTTTATATTTTCATCTGCTCTCGTAATTACGACATTTTTCATTCTTTAGTTATTATATAATTTTTATTTTTTCACCAGTTAGTGCATAACAATTTTTATATGCAGTTAATTTAATTGTAACAACATCAAAATTTGTATTAAATAGATTCATTAACCATTTTCCATATTCACCGTTAAAATCAATTTGTGTAATAACCATAGAATTTTTACAATTTGGAATAATGTTATTCATTAAATTTTCTCGATATTCCTTTTCAATTTCAGTTATTACAACATTTGCAACAAACAAATCAAACTTTTCAACAAATAAGTCTTTATAGTTTTTAGAAAAAATTTGTTTTATATTATAAAATCCATTAGAATTGAGATAATTAACCGAATCTTTAATATTTGCTTCTAAATCCAAAAGATAGTATTCATTTAAATTAAATTTATCTATCATATTTTTTGCAAATACTCCCCAACCACCACCCATTTCTAACACCTTTCCTCCGCTAAAATTTGGTAATTGTTCCATTAAATGTTGCATATATAATTCATTTTGATTGGTATAACGATATTGTTCACCACCACTTTCTTTCCATAAATTACTCATATATTTTTTTATATTTTTTAAATATTGTAAATTCTGTTAAATCACGATATCCATTATTTTCATTTAAATCGACAACTGATTCGGAATAATTTTGCATTAATGCCAAACCATGTGCTGCTTGTTGTGGTGTCATATACATATTCCAACCAAGCATTTTAATATCATCTTCATGATAAAATTTTTCACTTCTGCCTTCATATCTTGCAATTTTGAACCATTCAACAGCTTCTTTATTATCAGTTAATATCATACCACCCTTTCCAATACTTAATTGCTTTTTAATGTGAAACGATAAGCACATAAAACTATTAAAAATATACATATTTGATGTTAATCTTTTGGCTGCATCATATATATTAAATGGTTTTAATTGATATATTCCAGACCAATTATTAGTTTTTATTCTTTTATCAAAAATTGGTTCATAACCTGCATGAATTATTGATTGTGGTACAGATAAATAAGTTTTTGTTGGAATAATAACTTCATTTATATTAGTTCCAATAAATTTCATATACATTAAACATAAAAATAATGCATTTGTACAATTATCAACAGATACTGCATATGGCGCACCTGTGTATTCTGCCACTTCCTCCTCAAATAATCTAACTATTTTATATGGATTATGTAATATTTTTTTATTTATTAATTGCATATTTTACATTTTTTTGTGTAATTAAATCCTGTTTCTATCCATCCCAAATGACAATTATGCCAAATATTTCTAGTAAATGGGTCAAATGTTGACCCAATATCAACAAAGGTTCTTGTTGGGTCAATTTCAAACATTTCTTTACAAAAAACACGTGCAGTTGGGCCTAAACTAACTATAACTATATTTACTTCTGGTTTATTTTTAATAAATTCTATATATTGTTGCTTAATATGATTATATTGTGACCAAGTATTTTTCTCATAATATTTTAACTGACTAATAATATTTAATTTCATTCCCATTAATAAAAAATCTAAATTTTGGTCGGAACCAGAAATCCATAAAATATTTTGATTTTCAATAACGGTAGAAAATTCAGTAATAAACCTAATCCAATTTCTATTTGTTAATATCACAGCATTTAATTGATATTCAACTGGTTGTTTAATTAATTTTTTTGCTAAAGAATAATATTCTGGATAACAATTTGAACATGGTAATCCAATAAAATAATTTTTTTGAACATGTTCGATTGCTTGAATTAATTTAATGTGAAGACTTTCATCTATATATTGGTCTCCACGTGCTACAAGTGAACCAATTTTTTGAATTCCCATCATTTCACCATCATTAAACCTAGAAAATGCAAATGGTTTCTTATTTTTAAATAAATTTAAAATTATATCAACTTCATTTGAAGTTATCGGTATTGTTTTTAATTTGTTATAATATTCTAGGTATGTCATTACTTTATGATTTCTACAATTTTATTATAAATAAAATTAACATTTGGATTCCAATCCATTTCTGAATAAAAATATACTGGAGTATTATGTGGATTCCAAATTTTTGTATATCTATATCGATTATATTCTTCAGACCATACTAAATGTGGTGTACCACAAAGACTTGCTAAATGCATTGGTCCTGATGATTGCCCAACTACTAGTTTACAATTATTCATTAATGCTACAGTTTTTTCAATTGGTATGTTTCTAAAATCTTTCACATCTTTTATTTGATGTGTTTCATTAGTACCAATAATACCAACACTATAATTATTAGATAATAATTGAACTAACATTTGCCAATTATCCTCATCCCAATTTCTATGATTCCCAAGATTTCTATTTCTAGGATGAATAAGAATATCAACATTTTCTGTAGGTTCGTTTGATTTGTATTTAATAAAAAGTTGATTTGTAAATTTATCACTAAATGTATTTAAAAGGCCATAACCATTTAATGAAAACCCAATATTAACTGCTGGTTCTCTATAATCGTATTGAATATTTTTAATAGAATTATTAATATATTCCTCATCAACACTACCACAAGTCCATCCATCTGAAGATGCATTCCAAGGTAAATCAATTGTATGATATTCATCACAAAAATCTTTATATAAAAATTCGTGACCTTTTCTACTTACAACAATTGTTTTTTTAAATTCTTTTGATAGTTTTCGAATATATCCCTGCCAACAGCAAAGTTCCCATCCAAACTCACCTACCCAAGGGCCAGCCAATAAAACTTTTTCACTATTTGGTTTTATTTCAAATGTTGTTCCATCAATAACCATAAAATAAATAATTTTAAATATTTTACAAATATAATTAAATTTATTTTAATAGACTCTATAATTATTATAATTTATTTGTGAATATAATATATCACTACGTTCCATATTATATTTTATTGTTAAATTAGTTAAAATACTTTGGTCATGTCTATGGTCAATAAATCCATCATAATTATTACCTAAAATATTTGGAGTATCAGTTAAAATATTTTTATTTTTACAATAAAATAACCATTCATTTAAAAAATCTTCAATTTTTTTTGTTTTTTTAAAAACTAATGTACCTGCCTCAATTTGTGGAACATTATGATATTTTTCATCATCACACTCCATTAAAACAAAACAATCTTTTTTTGTCCAAGATTTATTCAATCCCCACCTAGATGTACCTGCAATCATATAATCATTATTAACCATATGATTTTTTATTATATTTATAATGTTATAATCATTAATACTATCACCAGCATCCATATAAAAAACAACATCACCTTCTTCAATATTATTCAATGTTTCAATGATAATATATGGCTTCCATAACCAATATCCTGCTCCTCTTGGCATATCTAATATTTCTTTATTTTCAATATAAAAATTTGTTGTTAATAGCCATTCTTTCCTATAACAAAATATATTATCAAAACTAATATTTTTTAATTCAATTAAGAAATATGATTCTCTCTTTTCATACTTATTATCACAAAAAAATATTAAATATATCTTCATTTTTTTATTATTTTTATTCCAGTATCATCAATATATTCAATTAATATTTTTTCAATAAAATATTCATCAACTGCTTTTTTAGAACCTTGCCAATAACCATAATCATCAACAATTAAAACACCATTTTCTGATAATATTGAGTATAATATATTTAATTCTTTTTTTGTTGATTTATAAAAATCAGTATCTAATCTCAATAATGATATTTGATTTGGTAAATTTAATTTATTGTTCAATGTTTCTTCGACATCACCAATTATATATTTTATTTTTTCGTTAGGGTATTTCGAAATAGATAAATTCTTTTTAACTTCGTCAATTAATGAAACACATTGTATTGATTGAAGTATATCGATAGCTTTTCTATTAAAAAAATCAATATCCATTTCTTCTGGTTGTGTCATTCCATTAAATGTATCGTATAACCACACATTTTTATCATAAATCTCATAATAATCTAAATATTCTATTATTCCAAGAATATTTCCACCTTTCCATACACCACATTCCACAATATCTCCAGAAATATTATTTTTTCTAATATATTCTAAAGAATCAAATAATGCAATAATTCTCTCATTACTTGTCATAGTATATGGTTTAACTATTTCAATAAAAATATTTTTATTCATTTTTTTATTATTATAAAACTTGGACATTTATCTTCAGTAAGATACTCAATTTCTAAATTTTTTTCATTACAAAATCTATTAACTGCTTGTTGAACTTCACCGCTATTAAAATCATGTCCCATTATCCAACCATATTGTTTTACTTTATTATAACTATTAATTAAATCATTATATACTGAATCATAACTATGATCCGCATCAATATAAACTGCTTGAAGTAGGTCTGAATTAATATTCAATAAAAAATTTGTTGTTGTATTTCTAATAATACTCACATTATTATGATGTTCATATTTTTTCACCAAATTTTCATATTCAATAAATAAATTTGGTATAGTAACTGCATTTTCACCATCCTTATCCCCAGAAAAGAACGGTCCATCATTAAATATATCAACCAAATAAATATAACTCGGTTGAATAATATCTATTATAATTTGACTATAATCTCCCCTAAAAACGCCTAATTCTGCAACCACTATTTTTTTTGGAAGTAGTGTAAGCATTTCATTTCTATTTTTTATATATTTCATTTAATATACGATATTATGTGAATTCTTATAACAATGTTTTAATATATTTTCCTTATCTAAATATTTAACGTTTAATATATCATTATTTAATATATGATATGTAGATAAACATCTTTCTAATTCATGCCCAGCACGTGGTGCTGCTTTAACCCAATAAAAAAAATCTTCTGTATCTGACATATATTTATAAAAAAAATCATTTTTCATTGTAACGTTACTTGTTATACACCACACATCAATATTTTTTTCTTTACTTTTATCTATAATATTAGTTTGAAGATTGGAATAATATTTACTTATTTCTCCAAATTGAATTTCATTATATAAAAAACAATTATTAAGTCCTATGTACGCATAACCATAATAATCTGTTTTATTGTCTATATTTAACATTAATTTATCCATAAAATCATCAGACAATATAATATCATATTCAAATAAATTAACATATTTGGCGGTAATTAAATTATTTTTAAATAATACATACCAACCAGAGTATGAACACATTTTTGGATAGTCTTCTAAATTATATGGTAAGTCCTTGGCATATATTATATTTTTAGTGTTAAATAACATGTCTGTTTTACATGTACCTAAAAATACATAGGTATATTCGATGTTCTTAAATATTTTTTCTTCTTCATAAGATAAAATAATATTTTGGTCATGCACGAATATAAATGTTTGAATATCTTCTCTATTTACCATATTTTTTTATTTTAATTGTAATTTTATTTTAACTAATATTATTCCACCATTTTCAATGTCATTCGCAAATACAAGCGCATCATCTCCTTCAGAGTATGACATTAAATAATCACGTATTTTTTTCATACCAATAGTTACGTAAGAATCATCAGTTGTGGATGCTACAGAATTATTTATTTTAGATGAAAAAGAATCTTTCAAATATGTGTAATGATGCATATACATTTCAGATATTTTATATGTACCTTCATTCATTTTTCTAACTGGGTCAACTAACACAGAAGATTTCGTAACTTCAAATTTTCTATTATCAATTTTAAGTACGCTTGCAACAAAATATGTATCTTTAAAATAATGATTTTCATTATAATAATATGAATATATTGGAGAATATAATGTATCAATGTTATTATCATACATATGATTAATTTCACTAATTAATTCGTCAGCATCATATCGTTCATCAGAATCCATTGGAATTATAAATGTGCAACCATTTTTTCTACAATATTCTAAACCAATATTTCTTTTTTCTAAAACCCCCTCTTGTACATTATTATTATTATTATAAAAAACAATATCATTAACTAACTTATTGTTTTTTAAATATTCTAAAATTTGTTCATTTTCTTTTTGTTCAGAATTTCCATTAAATCCAATTTTTTGATGAACAATGACTATATAATCCACATATTTTTTTATAGATTTTATTGATTTTTCAATTAATTCTAAGCCATAAAATGTATTGTATGCAACACCAACTTTAAATCTTTTATATTCTTTATTTTCAAATCTTTTTGATATATTATTATTTTTCCATGCATTATTTTTTAATAATAAATTAATTTTATTGAACATATCATTTTCATCATCAAACTCATATATTAAGTCACCGAAATAATTTCTTTTTGACTTTTCCGATATAATTAGTTTATTATTAATTAATAATTCAAATATTCTAACTTGTTCTTGTAAACAAGACTCATAATAATGTAAATTAATTATAATTTTTGAATTAAAAACATACTCATACAAATCATCACCAAATGCCGAATGATGCATACACTTTCCAAAATTATTATCTTTATATTTATTGCAATCAACTTCTGGGGCAAGAATACATATATTATATTTATCAGATAATAATGACAATGTTTTTGCTCTTCTATCATTAACTGAACCCAAAAACAATAATTCATATTTTGGATTTACTATGTTATTAGTTTTAATTAATTTTGATGTAAAATCTAATGGAACATGAATAATATTATTAAATCCTTCAGTTTTTAAAAAATTAATATTATCTAAACTATAATCCCAAATTTCATCACACTCACTTAATGCTTTTTGTATATGTTTTGTTCTATTAACTACATTTCCATTATTACTTTTTATATTATACCATTGACTTTTATTGTCATAAAGTTGTTCTAATTGATAGATAACAACCTTATAATTTGGGTATTTTTCTCTATATTCTGAAATATTAAAATCTACATTATAACTTAAAATAACAAGTGTATTATTATATTTAAATTGATTTTGATATTTAGATAATATCATTGTCCTTACTGACTCAAAAGGATTATCCTTCGTTGGTCTAGTAATAACACATTCTAATGGACAATCAGGTGATTGTATAAATATTCTTTTAATATTAGGTTTTGATACTGAAACCTCATTAAAATTACCCCCTCTTAATCTTGTGCGTTCATCATTAGATAATTTAGCACATGGTTTATCTCCCATTTTTACTAAAATTAGTAAGCGTTATTACAGGTTCAATTTTCTTTAATTTTAATACCCCCCATTCATTTAAACCAACAAGATTATCTTCATTCCAATTATTATAATAATCAATTTGTTTTTGAATTGCAACATCATTATTATAATTTAATCGCTTTGCAGCATTTCTTATTTTACTATCAATGTTCTTTCTAACTAATGTCATATGATGCATTTGTATAACTGAAGGATCAAATATTACATATTTATCATAATTAGGTCTTCTTGTTGGGTCAACAAGAACTGGTGATGGATAGTCTTGTACAAATGAAATATTATTCCCCCTTATAGGAAAGAATAAACTAACCATTGTATCGTGTGGTTTATCAATAAGATATGATGGAGATTTATAATAATCATTATAATCAGCAAAACCAACAAAATTATCATTTTCAATATACCAATCCAACATATTACTAAACTGTTCTTCTACATAAAATTCATCACAGTCCATTGACATATGATGTGTACAATAATTTTTTCTTGATATATCTATTCCTATATTTCTCTTAATAATTTGATTCGAGTGTGGTGGTAATGTTTCTTGATTTTTATAAAAAACTATTTCATCAATTAAACCATTTTTCTTTAATTTATTGAGAGTATCAACTAATGTTGCAGTACATTTATTACCCCAATACGATTCTGTTTGATACACCACAGATATAAAATCAACTTGATTTCTAATATGTAATATTGAATCTTCAAGTAATTCTTCTCCATCAAAAATATTATAACTAACACCAAATTTAAAAAATTTCATAGTTATTTTATTAATTTAATATACTTACTAAGTATTTCCTTATTTTTTAAATAAAATGGATGCAATCTTTCGAAATAATCCTTATTTAATTTTTCAATTTTATCTTTACTTTTATCTCTTGACATTGACTCATAATGATATGCAACTGCATCACAAATGGTAATATTCTTTTTACCTTTAATTAAGCAATTTAAATTTAATTCAACATCTTCAAAACATTCAATATATGACTCATTAAAGCAACCAATTTCTATAAATAATTCTCTAGAAATTAATAAAAATGCTCCAGTGTTTCCTAACGAATTATAATTTATACTAGTAAAATAATTACTTGACTTTCTTAAATCAACATGCGTTAAATGAATATTATCTGTTGTATCACTAATAATTGAAATTCCACAATGTTGTACATCAGCATTTGCAAAATGCAACCTAATTCCTATTGTGCCAACACTATCTTTATTTGCATTATAAATTTCAACACACCTACTTAAAGCATCATTCAACAACTTAACATCATCGTTACAAAATAATATTAATTCTGTATCACTAGATACATGATTCTTTACCATATCATTATTAATCTTACCAAAATTATAATAATCATATTGAATTAATTTAACTTTATTATCTAGTATTTCTGAATATTGATTTATTATATTAGGACTACTACCAGTATCAGCAATAAGTATTTCATAATTTTTATAATTAACACAATCTTTCCAAGAGTTAATATTATTTTTAATTAAATTAAAATTATTCTTAGTTGGTATAATTACACTAACTTTTGGTTCTGTAGTTAATTTAATATTAATATCATTATATTGTGGTGGTAATGATAATGGTAAATATTCTTTATATTTATCAGCAAATTGAATCCTATTATTCTCCCATTCTTGATTAGTCATTCCTATAGACTTATGTAAAATTCTTATTGAAGTAGTCACACCTATGTTACAACCATCTAAATAGTTAGGTATAATCATCGAAATATCATAAAAATGAAATCCTTTAAATTCTTCATCAAATTTATGTACTATTTTATTACAATCAACAGCCATAAACACACCATCAATAACAACCACTTCTTTTACATTTGGTATCTCTTTTGAATATTCACTAACCCAAGTACTAATACCATTCGAATGTTGTACTATCCCACACATATTGTTTCGAAATTCCCACCACATTCCTGACGCTGGCATAATCGTACTTCCAGCCACGCCAAGTATTTGATAATCAGTGTTATTGAATTTGCTTAATAGTATTTTACCCCAATTTTTTGTTTTTATTAAAACGTCCGGATGTAGAAATACCATAATTACATTATCTTTATTATATTCGTCAATCGCTTTATTATAAACTTCAGTAAGAGAATATTGATTATAATTAGTATAGCACACAACATCATGGCTAACACCAATTGTATTATGAATATGATTTATAAAGTCATTATTTTTTTCATCGCCTAAATGTGATGAAAATACTACAATTATTTTATTTTTCATGTATTAAAATTAAATCATTTTGGTGGTTCAATTTTACACCAACCAAATTCATCAAATATGTTAAATATTAAAAACCATTTTGCTGGATAACCATCTTTATTCCATTTTTTTGGTTCAAAAAATTTTACATCCCCATTTTTTGTTTTACCGTAAACTAAAATTAATTCATCATCTTGTGGTAAATCTTCTTTTGTTTTTACTATTTTCCAATTCATATTTTTATTATTTTATTTTACTGCAAACATAGTAATTTTAAATGAAAAAGGCAAGTAATATTTATTTCTTCATATATGCAGTTAAAATTGCCTCATAATCAGCAATTGCTTTATTTAATGGAAATGGTATACGAATTAAAAAATTATCAGGAAAATCATACTCACTGTTATACATGGGGTTTGCAAGAAGAACCAAAAAATCATAAAAAGGATTTCCATAATACTTTTGTGATATTTTATCTAGTCTACTATAATTAGTATTCCAATATTCATATTTATCTGTTGAATTAATTGGTAAATTCACAAATGGCATTGATTCTATTGTACCATCAGAATTTTTTAAAATCGCATATCTATCATAATCTTTATATGGCATAATTATTTTTATTTATTTTGTTTTTGTAATGTATTATTGATAGCACTTGGACTTGCAGGTGCAGAAATATTTGTTGTGATGCCATTTTTATAACTAGTTTGGTCTGATGATGCTTTTGAAGGATTTGCATATATACCAGTGTTACGAAATGTCGAATTTGCATAATAATTAAATGTTGCAGCATTTTGTAATGCATCAATAGGTCCTTCGAGTGATTGACCACCAATTAATTTCATTTGTAATGTAATTTTTGCTAACATAGGTTGCATACCAAAACCTTCTGGATTCATATCCCAAGTAGTTTCATTATAATCAACAGTTACGTTTTCAATAATAACTTTTGTATAGAAAAAATCGCCAACACGTAATATACAAATTGGTTGTCTACCAAATACAGAATTTTTTGCTCTTAATGT
>Ga0265323_10000733_pt1 | contig 17748 bp, 12 predicted proteins | sample 41225metaG_FD_193580 | JGI IMG/M metagenome (GOLD analysis project Ga0265323, IMG submission 193580) | Rhizosphere microbial communities from Carex aquatilis grown in University of Washington, Seatle, WA, United States - 4-12-25 metaG | ecosystem: Host-associated > Plants > Roots > Rhizosphere...
CGATGCGAAGTCAGGCACCAACTGCAACACGGTTGACTTCGCGCCCACGCAACTGTAGCTTGCTTCGTCCCCACCAGTTGAACCAGTAGGAGGATCCCATGACCTCAGCAAGAGTGTGTGTTTGGAGTCTTTTCGGTCTCTCGTATTTGAACGCATGCTCAGCGGCACCGCTTTCGGATGGCACGACCGTGACATCTGACATTCAGGCACTGAGCGCCCAGACGATCAGCGCACAGATGACATTGCCGTGGACGTTGGGCAATGCCGCGCTTCTAGTCGCGCAGAACAAAGTGCAACTGGATTCCGGCGTGAGCGTCGTTGGGGCAGTATGGAGCGCCGGCACGGTCTCCATGCAGCCCGACGTGAAAGCCCAGACCGTCACTTGCACGGGCAATGTGACCCTCGCCGATCGCGACACCATCACCACTCTCACGACGGGCGGCACGCTCATCCAGGGGAACCGCGACGTGATTGGAACGTTCAAGCACGCCACCCTGACCAACAAGACCAGCACGACCACTGTCACCTTCCCCGCCGCCACCCAGAATATCCTGCTGAACTCCGGGCAAAGCCAGACCTTGCTTCCCGGATCGTACATCGCTGCGACCGTCAACTCGGGCGGAACGCTGACGTTGCTCGCTGGCGACTACTACTTCTCCACCCTTGACCTCGAATCGGCGGCCGTGTTGAAGCTGAGCCCCACGCAAGGCGCGACCAGGGTTTACATCGCCTCCAACTTCGTGTACCGACCGACGCTCGCCAGTGGAACGGACGCCTCCCGCTTCTTCGTCGAATACCTCGGCACCGCCCCGGTGACCCTGGGAACGCCGTTCTCGGGTTCGATAGTGGCCTCGCGTGCAACCCTCACCATCGGAACCGCTGCCAGCCAGACGCACAGTGGGTCGTTCATGGCGCAATTGATCGAAGTCCAGCCCAATGCCAGGCTCAACCAGGTCGCATTCAATCCGGCCGGAACCACATCGACGTGCGCCCAAGGCACCTGGGACCCCGATGGGAATCCATTCACGCCGTGTGTTACCAAGACTGCCTGCAACTCCGGGAGCTACGTCTCCAATGAGGGCACGACCACCAGTGATCGCACCTGCACGGCCTGCACCAGCGGCACGTTCAGCACAGTGAACAACGCGGCTTCTTGCACGGTGTGGTACACCTGCGCCCCCGGCACGTACGTTTCCAACAGCCCCTCCAGCACCGTCGACCGCGTTTGTTTCACCTGTCCGGCCGGCCAGTACTCGAGCGGGAACAACCAGTCGAGCTGCCTTCCCGACGGGACCTGCGCGGCGGGTACCGTGCAGACCAGCCCTGGGACGTCGACCTCTTCCACCGTATGCGCTCCGTGCACCGCGGGTCAGTACTGCGCCGGCGGAGCCAGCCCCCAAATCAACTGCTCCGCAGGCACCTGGGATAACGACAGCAATCCAGCCACGACGTGCGTGCCCAAGACCAACTGTCTTGCGGGCGCCTTCGTGGCCAGTGAGGGGACGGCGACCACCGACCGGGTGTGCGCGTCCTGCACCAGCGGCATGTTCAGCACAGCACAGAACGCAGCTTCGTGCACGGCCTGGACTGTCTGCGTGCCGGGGACCTATGTGACCAACGTGCCCTCATCAACGACCGACCGGGTGTGCGCAGCGTGCGCGAGCGGCCAGTATTCGAGCGGCAACAATCAATCGAGCTGCTTGCCGGACGGGACTTGCGCGGCTGGCACCGTGCAAACGGCGGCGGGGACATCGACCTCGCCCTCTGTATGCACCGCCTGTAGTGCAGGCCACTACTGCGCGGGAGACACCTCGCCCGCGGTCGCGTGCCCAGCCGGGACATGGGACAACGACGGCGATCCTGCCACGCCCTGCGTGGCGCAGACCGTCTGCATGCCTGGTAGCTATGTGGCGACTCCAGGCACCGCGACCACCGACAGTCTCTGTGCCCCGTGCGCGAGTGGCCAGTACAGCACCGCTTCGAACGCGACGACCTGCGCCTCGTGGACTTCATGCACGCTGGGCAGCTTCGTGAGCAACACGCCTTCGAGCACCGTGGACCGCGTGTGCGTCGCCTGTGCCGACGGCGAGTATTCCAGCGGTGACAACCAGTCGAGCTGCTTGCCGGACGGCACCTGTGCGGCAGGCACGGTGCAAACGGCGGCTGGTACCGCTACATCGCCGACCATTTGCCAAGACTGCCTGCCGGGCCAGTACTGCTCCGGTAACACGGCACCAGCCGTCTCGTGCGCCGCGGGGACCTTCGACGATGACCTCAACTCTGCCACCCCGTGCGTAGCGATGACGGTCTGTGGTCCCGGCACCTTCATGGTGAACGACGGAACCCCGACGGCTGATCGCGTGTGTGCGTCGTGCCCGAGCCAATCGTTCAGCACCGGCGCCAACACTGCGAGCTGCACGACCTGGACCGAGTGCCCGGCGGGCAGCTACACCACCGTCACGCCTTCGCCAACCGCCGATCGCACATGCGCGTCGTGCGCGCCCGGCACGTTCACGGCAGCCAGCAACCTCACAGCGTGTGCGGGATGGACGGTCTGCGCGCCGGGATCGCACATCACCCAGGCCGGCACATCGATCGCCGACCAGACCTGCGAGTCCTGCTCTCCCGGCAGCTTCTCCTCGTCGCCCAACGCGCTCGGCTGCACGCCCGATGGTGCCTGTGCGCCAGGCACGTACGTCGGCGTCGCCCCAACTCCGGTGAGCGACGCGGTCTGCATCGCGTGTCCGGCTGGCAAGTTCAGCGCCGGCACCAACGCGCAGACATGCACGGATTGGACAACCTGCGCGCCGGGCAGCTCGGTCGTCTTGCCGCCGACGGCGTCTTCGGATCGCACCTGTGCGGTCTGCGCGCCAGGCACGGTCAGCGACACCACCGACGCGGCGGCATGTGCGGCATGTTCGACCGGCACGTTCGATCCGTCGCAGGGCGGAACGACGTGCCCCCCATGGACGACCTGTTCGGCTGGCAGCTACGTGGCAGCAGCCGGCAGTGCGACCAGCGATCAGACCTGCAGCGCATGTCCCGCCGGCACGTTCTCGACGTCGGACAACCAGACGGCATGCACGACGTGGTCGACCTGCGCGGCTCGCACCTACGTCAGCACGCCGGGCACCACCACGAGTGATCGCCAGTGCAGCCCGTGTCCCGCAGGAAAGACATCGACGACGACCAATGCGCCATCGTGTTGCACGGCGGGCACCCTTGCCACGCCGGTCATATATCCGACGACCGCGACTCCCACCTATGTCGTGCATGCGGACTTCAACGGCGATGGGCACGTCGATCTCGCGATCGCCGACGAAGGCACGAACCAGGTTGGCGTCTACTTGGGGCGTGGCGACGGAACCTTCGGTCCTGCGACCAACTATCCGACCGGTGCGGAGCCGAACTCGCTCAACGTTGGCGATCTCAATGGCGACGGCCTACCCGACTTGGTGACAGGGAACACGAACGCCGCCAGCGTGAGCGTACTGATCAACAACGGCAGCGGTTTCAATGCCGCCGTAGGTTATTCAGTCGGTAGTGAGCCGCGTGGCGTGGCGATCGCGGACTTCAATGGCGACGGTGCCGCCGACCTCGCGGTCGCGAACTCCGGAACCAATACAATCAGCGTGCTTCTCAACACCGGCGCGGGCCACCTCGGCGCTGTGACCAATTTCGTTGCCGCAGCCGGGAGCTTCTCCGTGGTGGCTCGCGATTTCGACGGTGACGGACACATGGATTTCGCGGCTGCTTCCAACTCCACCGTCACCCTGTGGTACGGCACAGGATCGGGGAGCTTCTCGCGCACCACGCAGCTCCTCATGCCAGTCGCCTATGTTACTGCACCGGACTCCTTTACGTCCTTCGACGTCGATGGCGACGGCCGTCCCGATCTGGTGAGCACCGAAGCCGTTCGCCTGAACACGGGGGCCGGCGGATTTGCAGACCCAATCACACTGCCGATCGTGTCCGAACCGATCTCTCTCACGACGGGTGATTTCAACGGCGACGGTCGGCCAGACTTCGCAATCAATTCGTACGAGACGTCGGTAACCCTTGTGTTCAATGGGAGCACATTCGTCAAAGGCGCCACGTACTCGCTGCCCGGGGCGAATTCGGCAACGGCCGCTGATTTCAACGGCGACGGTCTCGACGACCTCGCGGTGGTCAGTGATACCGGCGACCACCTAGCGGTCTTCCTCAATACCTGCAGGTAGGGGCCGTGGCTCATATAGACGCCTTCTGGGCGTGTCAGGTGCGATGGCAGGCTGAGGATCTGCGGCCTGGAAGTCCGGAGCATAGGCATCATGGAAGTATGGCGTCCACGAGGGAGATTGGATGATTGGAGAAACGAACGGGTTGCTGGTCATGGCCAGCTGCGGCCGAGCGGGCGAAGATAGCCTAGAACGGCACCTTTACCCTTCGTGTCCACAGCAGACACCCCCTCCAAGCTTCAGTCCCATGCGACACAGTCTTTCGGGCAAGTTCACGATCCTTCTCTCAGCTACTTTGCTTGCGGGCTTTGGTGTGGCGTGTAGCTCATCGAGCGGCACAGCACAAAAGGGGAATTCAGGCGGCGGCGGCAGGAAAGGCGGAGCACTCGCCAGCGGTGGAGTGAACGGCAGTGCCACGGGCGGCAGCAGTGGGGCGGGTGCAAGCAACTCAGGTGGAAACGCAACGGGCGGCAACGGCACGACGACCGGCAGCAGCGGGATAGGTGGCTACTCGTCGGGTGGTATGTCAAGTTGCACCGGCAGCGGCGGAGGCACCACGGCAACTTGCTCGGCCCCAGCCAGCGCTGTCGACGGCGTTTGCGGATTGTCGTACGGCGTGGCCGAATCGAGTGCGCCGACAAGTGGATTGTGCGCCGCGGGCAGGCCTTCCCAAGTGAGCGGCTCGGGTCCCTGGATCTGGACCTGCACCGGAGTCGAAGGAGGCGCGACTGCGAGTTGCTCGGCGTGTGTGGGACCGACTGTGATTACCGCATCCACGGCGGGAGCTTCCAGCTGGGCAGCCGCCAAAGCCAAGCAAGCGCCCGTCAATGAGCTTCCCGGGGAGTTCACAACGCCCTACGCGCAACCTCTGTCCACCCTGGCGTGGGAAGACGGCATTTACATCAGTCGCGACGGTCTGAGTCTTTACGCGACCTACATCCCGATGGATTTGCTCAAGGCCGTACTCGACAGCGTATCGCCTACCCTGTTTTACCTGTACCGACGGGGACCCACGCTGGCGGGACAGGTATTTCCGACCAACATCTCACCGCCCAATCCCTGGCTTCACGCCGACGTGGCCATCGCTCAGCGCAGTGCCACGAGCGTCCCGTTCACGAGTTGGTGCCTGTCCAACCTCCATATGGCGACAGGCTACGATCTGGGCGCATTTCAGGGAGACCTGAACACGGCACATACGGGGTATGACCGGGTGGTGTACACAGACGATTCTCTCGCTCCAGGCGGTCCCAAGATCGCTCTGCTGCAAAACGTCGGATTGAGTCCCAGCCCCACAGGCATGGCCCTGCCGTCGCCGCTCAACACCGCCGGGACAGAGTTTGACAATCCCCACATCGAGCTCGTGGGCGGCGTCCTGGCGTTGTTTTTCGACAGCCAGGACCTGCAAGGAGTGACGGGCGGCAAGCACGTGTTCTACTCGACCAGCGTCGACAATGGCGTGTCGTGGTCGTCCCCAACCGAAGCTACGACTGTGAACGACACAACCGTCACGAAGCTCGGTGGGCCTGCCCAGCAGCCGCACCTATATAATGACGGCTCGGTTTGGTGGCTGTACTTTGGCGCTGCAAACGCAGCCGATTTCAAGCAAGCCATCTATCGAGCCCCGCAGGGTACCCCCGGCGATTGGAACAGTTGGGGCGCCCCGACCCTCGTTGTTTCGGCGGGAACGACGATGGGGGTTGGCGAGCCGACGGTCACGTCCCACGGCGACTTGTCCTTTGTGGCGATCTATCAAAACGGTTCAGGCACGGCTGTCGATACCTACGATGCAGATCCGTGGTACCTACCGCACCAGTAGAGGTAGCCTGCGGATTGCATCTCTCACCATGTCTGCGTACGTCCTGGCGAACCACAGCGCTCGACGCGGCGGAGAACCCACCTGCGAGATCGGCTCCTGTCAGACCCGTGCCCGGTGAGCCGCGTCCTGCGCGACCACGCGATCCGCGGGCGGAGAACCATCATCCGATAGCAGAAGTTCAGTAATCCGCTGCTGCGTGAGCACCCCGGCCACGATGGCATCCGTTCTTTCAACCGGGTTCCGGCCGCTTTGTACTGGCACCAGGGCGAGTTGCATGGTTTCCAACGCCTCGGCAGGAACATCGTCAATGCTCCAGTCGCTCCGCGGACGCCGATCCTCTGCCGGTTGCAGGGTGTCCGACTCGACGGGGGGAGCGTCGCCGACCATCCAGCCGCTGCTGCGACGTTCGGTCCGCCATGGATCGTCTTGCTCGCCAAGTGTGACTACGCAGGCTTCATGCAGGATTGTCATGCCTGAGTCGTACTCCGATTGCAAAAAATTGGCGGCGCCATCTCGGCAACATTTGCGTGGCGCTCCTGTGACACAGCACTGGGAACAGGTGCGGCGCCATGACAGCGCCCCGCGTTGAGTTCAGCGCGCCTCTTGCGCAAGAGTTTTCCAATACGTCACCTGTTCGTCGTCGGCGCTCGTCAGACTGTGGACCATGAACTATCGGGTGCATGTTGACCGGGGGCACGAAGACGACCTTGGGCGCCTGCGCGTACAACTCCTCATGATGGGCGGCCGGGTCGAGGCCCTCATCGGTGCCAGCATCAGGGCACTCACGGAGCGTGACGCCGCACTGGCCCGCCGAACCATCGATTGCGATTGCGTGGTGGATCAGCACGAGATCACCATCGATGAGATCTGTCGAGACATTCTCACGCTTCGCCAGCAAGCACCGTCGGATCTGCGTTTCGTCACTGGCTCTCTCAGACTCGCAACCGATCTCGAACGTATCGCCGATCTGGGCGTGAGCATCAGCCGGTGCACGCTCAATCTGTGCGCCGGGGCGCCTTTCCCAATCAATGCGGACCTTCCTCGCATGGCCGCTGAGGTCGAGTCCATGTTGCATGAAGCGCTCAGTGCGTTCGTGGCCGGCGACGCCAGCAGGGCCGAACAGGTCATTGCGCGCGGGCAACAGGTTCACGACCTCTCTGCGCAAATTCTCCGCGTGCTGTTTGCCCACGTGGCTGAGAACGCCCGAGGCATCACGCAGGCTGTGCACCTACAGTCGGTGGTCAAGTATGTCGAGCGCGTCGGAGACCATGTCGCCAACCTGGGCGAAACGGTCATATTGATGGTGCGCGGGGAGAATATTCGCCAGGTAAGCCAATCAGGAGCTCTTGTCCGTGCTGTTCCAGACCACAAAGGAAACTGAAGCGAACCCGGCCAGCGATCCGCTCGGCCCCGGCGCAGAGACCGCGCGCCAGCGCAAAGGTCGGGTTCTGTTGGTAGAGGACGAGGAGGATCTGGTCAGCAGTCTCTCATAGAACGACTACGGCAAAAACTGGCCGACGCCGGCAGCTACATCCACACGGCTCGCGGGGTGGGGTATCGCATCGTCGCCGCCCTTTCGACCCCCCACGCGACTAGCGCTGGCACAGATCACGGCCAGCCGGCGCGATAGAATCGCGCGGTAGGCCCAGCAAAGAGGCCAGCGTGCGGGTGAAGGCATCGAAGCGCAGCGGCTCCGCGAGCAGAGTTCCTGCGGGCACGCAGCCCGGCGCCCGCAGGTAGAGCGGCACGCTGCGGTCGAAGCGCTGGGGCGAGCCGTGGTTCGTGCCCAGCCCTGGATCGAGGTCGGCATCGAAGAAATCGTCCTCGTCCAGCTCCACGAAAAGGTCAGCCGCAATGTCGACGGGAAGTGACCGACACAGCAGAGCGTCCGCGCACTCTGGGGAACAGGTGCGCGCCATCTCACGCACGTCGAGCACGTGGCGCACGCCAAACGCTTGGCCCAAAGCAGCCTGGGCGACGCGCAGTAACCGCGCATGATCCACTGGTGCGAGCGACCGCTTGGCTAGGTATACAAAGGGGCCGGTCACGCCAGCAACCCACTGACCGGGACGGCCGAACTCACGACTCAGGGCATTTTCGAGAACGTCGCGAACCGTTTGCCCGGCCGCTGACGACCCGGCCTTGGCAGCCCCGCACACGCGTCGCGTGGGGCCGCAGGGCCGTTGCCACGGGTCCGGGTTGGTGCACCAGGAACGCTCGTCCGCCGTTAGCTCAGGCAAGGGGTTAATGCCATGATCGCCGGTGAGCACGACCGCGTAAGCATTCGCGCCCACGGTTTGGTCTAGGAACGCAAAGAAACGCGCCAGGGCCTGATCCAGCCGCAGAAGCTCGTCCCATGCTTCCCAGGACTGCGGTCCAAAGAGATGTCCGATGTAGTCGTTGGCCGAAAGCGACAGCGCGAGCAAAACCGGCCGGGAAGAATTGGCGCCATCCTGGATCGCCGCCTGGGCCAGCGCGAGCACGAGGTCGTCACCCTGGGGCGTAGCCCGCAAGGCCGCGGCCGACGAGATCGCGTGGGGAAAGTGGTTCCCGAGAATGTGCGTCGACTCGCCCGGGTGATCATCATGAGGGTAGGCATGTCGCGCAACCCAGGCGCGCTCCTTGCCTTGCAGTGCCCAGGACGTCTGCAGGAGATTGGCCACAGCCCGGCTGCCTCCGGCGCTTGCCGCCCATGCGGGCAACGTTCCGGCTTGGGCAAACGCGGTTGAGCTGACCATGCGGGCCGATTTGGTGTCGAGCCACAGCACGAGATCGGGATGCCGACCGCCGCCAAACAGTGCGCCGCGATCTTTCAGCGAGAAACTGAAAACACGTACATCGGGATGTGCCGCCCGCCAGACGTCAGCAACCGTGGCCACGTCCGAATGCAGGGCCGCAAGCGAACTGCCTTCGCCTTCGACAATGGCACCGTCGACAGCAACCAGACGCGTGGCGCGATCACGCAAGATGGACACAGTTTCAGCGTCGCCTGCTCGGAGAACTTCATTCGAGTAGATTCCGTTCTCGCGCGGCACACGCCCAGTGAAAAGCGCCGCGTGCCCGGGCGCGGTCTCAGTAATAGCGTGCTGGAACTCCAGTTGGCGCGCATAGAGCCCTTCGCGCGCCAGCCGCGCGAAGCCGCCCTCAGCCGGCAATTCTTGCGCCCTCTCTGCCATCACCCAGGCTGCCAGTTGATCCACCACAATCGCCACCACCACGCGATAGCCAGCTGCGGTTGACGAGCCCGCTGGGACCACGTGGTGCGTGTTTCGGCAGGCGCACGGCGCGGAAAGGGCGAGAGCGAGCGTGAAGACAAGAAACCTGTTCATTGAACCCTCCAGCGCAGTGGCGCAAATGCACCGCAACAGTGACGCCATGTTCACAGAAATCTCGTTACTCTGTGCACGTGGAAAGCAACCAACCTTCTGTCGCCAATTTGGAGGAACGACATGCCCAACGACAATACCAACTCCCACCGAAATTTCAGCGTCCCTCGCGAGCAGCCAGCGAAGAATGCGTCGAGTGAGGACGCCCACAAGCGCCCATGGGACAATGAACCAGCCTGGCCGGGAACCGAGTGCGACGACGACGAAGCCGTGGCTGACGGTCTGAGCGATGACGACAACGACCCGCCTTGGCCGTGGATGTCTCCTGTTTTCGCATTTCAGCAACCCTCGCTGTGGGACGAAGCCCTCGACAAGATCTTCGCCTCAAAGGCGCGCGGTGGTTCTGCCTAGAAAGGAAAGAGTGGGCCACCCAGGCCCAGGAGATTGTTGCGGCACCCAGGCGGCCCACAAAGACTGAATTCGTGGCGTTCCCGCCCAAACGGGAGTCGTCCCGATTAGCTCCAACACCGAACGCCAGCAAGCAGGCTAGCCAACGGTGGGGGCGCTCATCGGCACAGTTGCGTATCAAATGCGAAAACGCCGGGTGACGAATGAACTAGGATGGCAACGAGGACTTGCCCAGCAGAGTGGGCTGCGCGCCGGAAACTCCGCTTTGCGTTTGGCTCCCGCGCGCCGCGACCGCATACTCGCCGCTGTCCTCCACTGGGGCTGGCTGCGCCACCGCGGGGTGCCTCGCCAGCTCGATGAAGCGATGCTGGCTGCGTCGCGGCGGATCGCCATTTTCAGGCCGCACGCGCTGGTAGGTTCCGTCCGGCAGCAGCATGCGCGCCTTCATGTTATCCTCCCGGCTGATGGCCAAGATCTCGTCAATCAAACGGTCGCGCAGCGACTCGTCGTCGATGGGGAACATGACCTCCACACGACGGATGAAGTTGCGCGGCATCCAGTCCGCAGACGAGAGATACACCTCGCGTCTGCCGCCAGCGTGAAAGTAGAAGATGCGGGCGTGTTCCAGATAGCGGTCGACCACGCTGAGCACGCGGATGTTCTCGCTGACGCCCGGAATTCCCGGCCGCAGGCAACAGATTCCGCGGATCAGCAGATCGATCGACACCCCGCTTTGCGACGCCCGATAGAGGGCGCGGATCACATCCCGATCGACCAGCGAATTCATCTTGGCCACGATTCGGCCCTTGCGCCCGTACATCCGTTCCCGCTCGATGAGCTCAATGATTCGCTCGGCAAGACCCAGCGGAGCCACAGTGAAACGTTGCCACGAGGGCGGAGCCGAGTACCCAGTCAGCAAATTGAACATGGCACCGGCGTCGTCGGCAAATGCCTCGCGAGCAGTGAAAAGCGAAATGTCCCCGTAGGTGCGCGCCGTGAGCGGATTGTAGTTTCCGGTCGACAGGTGCACATAGCGGCGAATGGCATCGCCCTCGCGACGCACTACCAGCGAAGCCTTGCAGTGGGTCTTCAGCCCCACCACGCCGTACACCACGTGCACACCCGCCTCTTCCAGCACGCGCGCCCAGGTGATGTTGCGTTTTTCGTCGAAGCGCGCGCGCAGTTCGATCATGGCCGTCACCTGTTTGCCATTCTCCGCGGCCCGAGTCAGCGCGGTGACGATGGGCGAGTCGGCGCTGGTTCGGTACAAGGTCTGCTTGATGGCCAGCACGTCGGGATCGTTGGCCGCCGTGGACACGAAATCCACCACGTGATCGAAAGATTCGTAGGGAAGGTGCAAGAGCACGTCGTGCTCGGAGATCACCCGAAACATGTCCGCGTCGACAAAGGCTGCCACCGGCTGAGGCGTGAACGCCTCGTCCCTGAGCTCCCGCAATTCATCACGCACAGCCAAGGGAGACAGATCAGCCAGGTGCAGCGGTCCCTCGGCGGGGTACACGTCTTCCGGCTGCAAGTGCAAGGCTTTGCGCAGAAACCCCTCTACCTCTGCCGGGGTGTCGTGCGCGAGTTCCAGTCGCACCGCCTGATTGCGCTCGCGGCGCCGCAGCTCGCGCTGGATAGTCTTGAGCAGATCGTCGGCATCATCTTCGTCCAGCGACAGATCGAAATCGCGTGTCACGCGGAAGCAATGACAGCCCACCACGCGAAAGCCCGGAAACAATTCGCCCACGTGCATGGCGATGACGTCCTCGAGCAAGACGAAAGCGGCACGATGAGGTGACGACGGCGGGATCTCCACCAGGCGCTTGAGAACTGCCGGCACCTGTACCACAGCGAAGATACGCGAGCGGCGAGCCACGCGCTGGCGCTCTTTGCGCAAGACGATGGCCAGGTTGAGACTGCGGTTGCGCAGGACCGGAAAGGGATGGCCCTGATCCACGGCCAGCGGCGTGAGCACCGGCCACACGTTGCGGCTGAAGTGCGCGTTTAGAAATCCCTTTTGCTCGGGGTTGAGTTGCTCAGGCCGCAGGATAGCCAAGCCGGCCTTGGCGGCCAGTTGGGGCGCGATGAACTGCTGAAAGTTCCGGTACAGGGCCGCCACCATGTCGTGGACGCGCGCAGAGATCGCCGCAAGCTGCTCTCCCGGCAACATCCCGTCGGCGCCACTGTCGGCCACGCCGCCTGCCAGTAGCTGCTTGAGTCCAGCAACCCGCACCATGAAGAACTCGTCCAGATTGGACGCTACGATGCCCTGGAACTTGCAGCGTTCGGCCAGCGGGACGTCCGGGTCACACGCTTCCTCCAAGACGCGTCCGTTGAACTCCAACCAAGACAGCTCGCGATTGATGAAGTGGTGCGGCTGCACGTCGCTCCCAGCGCCGCCCAGCGCGTGGTCAGTCGCAGCAAAATGGCGCTTGGAAGACAAGGGACTACGTCTTGCTCCTCCCCGGGACAACCTTCTGTGACAGTTCTGTGAACTCTTGTGATGCCATACCAACCCCGAGTGTTACTGATCACCTGTTCAAGCCACTTCGACCCGCAGACGGCGGCGGAAGACCTGGCGGAAGAACGATGCTTCGCGCATCACGTCCCACAGTTCCAGGTCCACGGTTCCCCGCGCGGTCAGAGTCAACACGATCTCGCCTGACCGCACACGCGCAGCCAGCCGCCGCACAGGCCGGGCGTGACTGCGATCCAGCGAGTCGGCCACACGCAGCAGGGTGGCCAGTTTGCGCACGATCATGGCCTCGTTGCGCGACAGTCCCGCCATGCCACTGTGGTGCAGGTCAGGGTGGCTTCTGCGGTGATAGCGGGCGATGCGTGCCACCAGATCGCGCTCGCGGTCGGCCAGGCCCGGAATATCTGTGTTGCGCACCAAATACTCGGTATGCCGATGGTGTTTCTGGTAGTTCACCGAGTTGCCAATGTCGTGCAACCACGCGGCAGCCTCCAAGTAGGGACGGACCGCGGCTGGCAGGCGATGGATTTGCGGGATCTGGTCGAATAGGGCCAAGGCCAGCGTGGCGACCTGGCGTGCGTGCGCCTCATCGAACTGAAACCGACGGCCGAGCGCGAGTGCCTCGTCAGCCAAAGAACGGTCGCGTTGACTGGCACTGCGCCGATTGAGCAGATCGACCAGCAAGCCATCGCGCAGGCCTCGGTCCACGGCCGTCACTGCGTCCAGCGAAAGCCGGCGGGCCAGTGCCTCCAAGATCACCGCACCGGCCAGCACGATATCGGCACGGGCCGGGTCGAAGCGCTGTCGTCGCTCGCGCGGGCTCATGGCCGCCAGTTCCTCGACGGTGCGAGCCAGTTGTTTCACCGTGGCCTGGTTGCTGCCTTCGGCGGCTGTGTAGTCCACCACCGCGCGGATCGAACCTGAACTTCCCAGCGCCACGCGAGGCGCGCCAGGAAGGACCTTGGGCAGCGATTCGACCATGGCCTCGCGTGCATATTCGCGCGCCAGTCGCACCTGCTTGCTGCTGGTGCTGTGGGCCAACTTGAACAGCTCGGTCAGTCGGACGGCGCCCATCGCAAGACTCCACAGATGGGTCGGTCTCTCGCCCAGGGCCACCGCCACCTCGGTCGAACCGCCGCCAATGTCCACACACAGCGATCGTGTGTTGGGCCGTTTGCCGTGCAAGACGCCCAGGCAGATGAGTCGCGCCTCTTCCTTGCCCGAAATGATCTCCAGATTCAGCTTGGCCTCGCGCTGCACCCGCCTGACGACCTCTTCGCGGTTGCGTGCCTCGCGCAGCGCGCTGGTCGCCACCGCACGCACCCGGGCGCGATAGCGGCGGCACAGGGAACCGTAACGCCGCAAAGTTGCCACCAACCGCTCGACAGCAGGTGCCGGGATTGCGCCGCGAGTGAACACGTCCTGCCCTGGTCGCACGGGATCGCGTTCTTGGTGGATGATCTCGATGCTTCCGTCTTGCAGGGCACGGCCCATCTGTAGGCGCACGGCATTGGCGCCGACATCGACAGCAGCGATGATGGAATCGGTCCCTGGCGTTCTCACGTTCGCAGTTGGATTATGGCAGGGCTCTGTGACAAACGAGCAACAATTGGACGCGCCGACCCGTCGCCTGCTCGCCATCTTCAAATGACCGTCTGCGGAATGGGAGCATCACGAAAGTTGCACCAACTTCACCGTCTTGTCACGCGCGCGCCGTACCCTGCCGGCATGGTTGAGTCCAGTCGTCGACCCATGCCTCGCATTCTGGTCGTCGAGGACGAAGTCGACATCAGCACCTCGCTCTCGTACAGCCTGAAGGCAATTGGCTATGAGGTACAGGTCGCGGAGCGTGGCGAGGCAGCCCTGGAGAACGTGGCCAGCTTTCGCCCCGACCTGGTGCTCCTGGACGTCATGCTGCCCGACATTTCAGGTTTCGATGTGTGCCGTCGCATTCGCGCTAACACCGGTGGTGTCCAGCCTGCGGTGATCATGTTGACCGCCAAGAGCCAGGAACTTAGCCGCGTGGCCGGTTTCGAGGTGGGCGCCGACGACTATGTCACCAAACCATTCAGCATTCGCGAACTGGTCCTGCGCATCGACGCCCGACTGAAAGCGCGGCGGCCAGCGGCCGAGCCGGGCCCGGCTGCGCAGCCGGCCGATCTGGAACGGGTGAAGGTGGGCCCGCTGGAGATCGATCGGGCCGAGCACCGCGTGTTCGTGAACGGCGAGGAAATCCGCGTGAGCCCCTTGGAGATGCGCCTGCTGCTCTTCCTGGTACGCACGCCGGGCAAGATGCGCTCGCGCAAGGAATTGCTCACCGAGGTGTGGGGCTACCATCCGGAAGTCTCCAGCCGCACTTTGGACACGCATGTGAAGCGCATCCGCGACAAGTTTGGCGCTTCGGGCGATCTCATTCAGACGGTGCGCGGGGTAGGCTATCGCCTGGCGGTGCGCGGGGAGCCCGGCACACAGAAGACAGGAACCACCACGCCCGCGCGCAAAGGCTGAAGTGTCGTCGGCCCTATTCCGGCACAGTCGCCCCGCTCATCTGCGACGGGCGACATTGCCGGCTGCCTCGCGACGACGGACTCGCTGCTGGGACTTGGCCAGCCGGTAGCCCACGCCGTGCACAGTCTGGATCATCCACGCCATGGCGCCGAATTTGTCGCGGATGCGTTTGATATGCGTGTCCAAGGTGCGGCTGGATACATCAGGTCGATAGCCCCAGACTTCAGTGAGCAGCTCGCGGCGCGTGTGCATCTTGCCCGGCGAGCCAGCCATATGCGCGAGCAAGCGCATTTCTTGCGCGCTGAAGCTGATCTCCTCGCCGGACAGAAAGATCCGATGGCCCGCTTGATCGATCTCCAGCGGTCCTAGAGTCAGTCGCTCGTCAGCTCCTTCCAGTCCCGAGGATTCAGCGACGGCCGGCAGCTCGGCGGCCTGGCGAGCGCGTAACCGGACCTCGATGCGCAACATCAGCTCGCGCAGGCTGAAAGGCTTGCTCACGAAGTCGTCGGCGCCCACCTCGAAACCGGCGACGCGTTCACTCTCACCGGTCTGGGCGGTCAGGATGACCACGGCTGGCTGTGGGGTCACCGCACTGGCCCGGATTCGGCGACAGACCTCGAAGCCGGAGAGATCCGGCAGCGCAATGTCGAGCAGGACAAGGTCGGGACACAGACCAGGGAAGATGCGCAGGGCCTCTTCACCACTGCCCACGACTTGCACCTGATATCCCGCCGCTTCGAGAATATAGGACAGTGAACCGCTCAGGTTGGGCTCGTCTTGTACAACGAGAATGCGCACACGCGCCTGGGATGCAATCCCGAGCATGCAGTGACCATATTCGCGGTGCTGAAAATTTCGTGTTACAGCACTGAAACGTGATTGTGACTGCTTTGCGACTGTGTCAACCGGCCCCCCATTGGTCCCGCGTCTTGGCCATGCGGTGTGCGGCTACTGGGCCATCTGAATCGAATACGACTTGAAGGCCGTACCGCCGCGCGAATCGCGCAACACCAGCCACAGGTGTACCATTGTCACGGCCGTGTCCGGGGCTTTCCAGGTATTGCTGGTCGAAGTGGCGGTCTCGGTGCCTGCCACGCCGGTGCGGTCGTGTGCAAACGATCCGGATGTAGCAAACCAGGACATGTACAGGCTCTCTGTCTGGTCCACCAGCGCGTCGCCGGCTGGGTTGAGAACCGGAAAAGTTTCCGCCGAACCATCGGCGAAGGTCGCCTGGAAGACGACTGACTCGCCCGGGGCTATGGTTGGCGAGCCAGAATCCAGGTTGAAGCTGGAACCGTCGGCTCTGATGACATCAGTGGCAGCGATACCCGGATGGTTGTTGGGCTGATAGCGCTTGTTGTAGTCGTCGACAATATCTGTGGCGGCATTGGCCAAATTACATGTGATTCGCTCAAAGGCGAATCCCGTCAGACTGCCGGTCGCCAGAGCAGGGAACTTCACTCGAACCGGCAGGTAGTAGCCCCCCGTGCTATCCGGATCTCGCGGCCTAATCGACGGCTGGCCAGTTGCCACCGGGGGCGCAATGGGACCAAATAGCATGCAGGCCTTGGTCAGGACCGGGGCGGCAAATGTCTGTCCCGTGGCAGCGCCTGGCTCGGGAGGATTGCAGGCGCTGGCCACCGAGCTATTCTCGGCTGGGGGTTTGGGCGTCTCACAGACATCCCAACCGGCGGTGGCATCAGTGACCGTTCCCGACGGCGAGGCCAGCAAGAAGGAGTACACGACATTCTCGTCGGGCTTGGCCTCGGCGGGATCGCCCTTGACCGCGAGAAGAGCGTAGTCGGTGATCAGCGACGGGGCTTGGCCCACTTCAGGCTTGCACCCGAGCGCGACGCTGCCGGCAAGAACGATCGTGAAGAGAAGTTGTTGGGCGCGAGTCATCACTAGAACTCCAGTCGGGCACCGGCAACCGCCAAGGTCGGCAATCCGGTGATGGTGCTCCTGACCTTGTAATTCTCACTGTAGATGATCTCTTCCGGATTTTTGCGGTTGGTGACGTTCTGCACGTCGATGAACACGCTCAATTTCATCCGTTGCATGATGAAGGCCTTTTCGCCGCGGACATCCAGTTGATAGAAGGCCGGGATGCGAATGGAGTTGTGCGCTCCAAACACGGGCTCATCGTAACCGTCGCGACCGAGATAGCTGTCCACCACCGGCGTGCGCGGCATCCCGCTGGAATAGCGAAAGCGGCTGCCCACCACGAAGCCCATGCCGATGTCGTAGCTGGCCAGCAGGGCCAGCACGTGGGTCTGGTCGTAGTCGAAGAGGCGAAGGGCCTCGCCAGGATGATCGCGGCGCTCGCTGCGCGACAGGGTATAGGTCGCCCAGCCGAAGAAGCCCTTGAACAGTTCCTGCCGGAGCAGGATCTGAAGCCCGCGGACTTGGCCGGTTCCATCCTGAGTCAGTGCCTGTCCCACCGGCGGGGACGGGCTAGCACTGCGCGAGACAAGGTCGTACAGTTTCTTGTAGAAAGCCACTGACTCCAGGGTCAGGGTCGGACGCAGCTTGAGGGAGAACCCGCCAGTCAGGTGCACGGCATATGACCCCACAATCGACGGGTTGCCGAACACGGGCGACATGTCCGCCGGATCGGGCGGCTGGCCATACACCCCCGCGCCACCGGTGAGGGTGAGCCTGGATATCGGTCGCCAGGCGATCTGCAGACGCGGATTAGGGAGATTGCGCAGCACAGGGACGTGCAGGGGATTCGGGGGAGCGTCGAGCCGTGAATAGCCGACCGGAGGAGCGATGGTGCTGAAGGGCAGTCGGTGATCGCCTTCGATCCAGGTGGGTTCAAATCGAAGTCCCGGCGTCAGGGTCCAGTTCCCGAGCTTGAGGTCCAAAGTGGCGAAGCTGGCCAGGCTGAGAACCGTTACCTTCCAGTTGTCGAATGCTGTCTCGGGGGAAGGGCGCTGGCCGAAGACGACGATGTCCCCTTCGCGCGGTGGCTGGTTCACCGAACCGTAGCGG
>Ga0265323_10000735_pt1 | contig 17721 bp, 17 predicted proteins | sample 41225metaG_FD_193580 | JGI IMG/M metagenome (GOLD analysis project Ga0265323, IMG submission 193580) | Rhizosphere microbial communities from Carex aquatilis grown in University of Washington, Seatle, WA, United States - 4-12-25 metaG | ecosystem: Host-associated > Plants > Roots > Rhizosphere...
AGCCGGCTGGGCTACGAAAGCCCGGCGGTTTTTGCGGCGCGGAGTTGTCCATCCCCAGCTCCGGTCGGGCTTCGCCCTCCCTACGTTGGGGATGGACAAGGAACAAACAAAAACATAAACTCAACCATGTCCCAGGACTAACTCATGGACTGGCACAGAAAAGTGAACCCGGTCAGGGGCATGCCATCATGAGCCTATCAAGATCACTGCACACAACGCCGGATGGCCGCTTCAGTTCCGCTTTCGCGGATCACGTCTTTTGGCCCGGCGTGTGTGAGTTGGGTCGTTAGGCCATGTCGCATATGAAAACCGATGCTTGTCCAAAATGCGGTTCTGATAAACGAGAGCGCGGCGAGATTTTCACAGTTGGAAGTGCTTTGGACGTGCGGTTCAAGTCGGAGACTTCCTCCGCATTGAGCTTTAAGAAAAAGGTTGTTGCTTTAGCTTGTTCGTCGTGCGGCTATATTGAGTTATTTCTTGCAGACCATGACAGTTCAGACGTTGCCTAACGCGGGGAAATGTTGGTCGCACTTCCCCGCCCGTCGCCCAAATGATAACAAAAAACCAAAAGGGCTTAAATGGGAGTATCAAGTCGCCGAAGCCAACGGGCGGAGTCGCTGGCATTTGGGTGTTTGATTTCAATTTCATACGTTTTGGAAGGTCGCGCCCGCGGCTCAGCTTTCCAGGCCACTTGACGTGTTTGACCATAAACACCATCATCGAAATATGAATATTACAAATAAAAACACTGTGGTTACTTTAGTTCTAACCTTGCTCATGTGCTCTTGTGCGCTGGCGGAAACATTGACGGTTGACTCAACCACCGCGACTCCGGTGTGGTCTTCCCCACTTGTCTCCGGCACTCCCTACTGCATTCAAGCAAGTGGGTGGTTCTACTTTGCTTATTGGCCGGGTATTCCCGATGTGCGAGAAGGGGACGCGAACTTCTTTTTTTCATACAACGGGAATCCTGTGCAGGTTCTTAATGGATTGCTAAGCATTGACAGTCAGGCCGTGTCTTGGTTCGGCACGATGGATGGCGCCACCTTTTCAACAAATACATACAGCCCCACTCACATTTACAATTACTACTTTGTTGGAGACGGATTCTCTCATAGTTTTGTAATCTGGGATTCCATTTATTACGACAATGTCGGATCACTTAATATTACCATATCACCCGTCCCTATTCCAGCCCTGACCATCACCCCCTCCGGCACCAACGATTTGCTTTCTTGGCCTTCAACCGCCATCGGCTTCAATCTTTATCAAAATGCAGACTTGCTTTTCACCAACTGGCTGCTGGTCACTAATCAGCCAATCGTTGCTGGCGGGACAAATACAATACTCATTTCAGGGGCAAGCATCGGGAAGATGTTTTACAGGCTGGAGTTTCCTTGATTAGTTCGGATATGAACCCGTGGCCTAACAAGGGCGCGAGGCCGTGTGAAAACTCCAGCGCAGGGCGAGTGATGGGCGGAGAAAAAGTTTGACCGGCGGTCCGAAAGTTCAGGTCGCCGGTTTTTGTTTTCCAGAGATTCGGTTCGTACGGATAGCCGTCCGGAAGGATTACACCGCCAACAAAAGAAAAAAAGGGCCCGCTGCCCCGGCTCAGGCGCTTTGCGGCACTTTCACCCCCACCGCCGCCATCAATTTCTCGAAGCTTACCAGATTTAAGACCCGTTTGAGGTTGTAGGCAGCCTCGTTGGCTCCGAATGTTTTTGGGATGACTCGTCTTCCATTTATTTGCGCCGACTGACGTCGGCGGCTACTTTGCTTTTGAAGTTTACCGCGGCAGCGGGTGAAAGGTGAATCGCGCCGGTTGGTTCGCCGTCGGGTCAATTTGCACGGTGTAATAACCGCCGTCGTTCAGCAGTTCGGTGCCGGATAGTGCGGGGCATAATCGCACCCGGAACGGCCACCAATGATGTGCCTCATGCAGCGCCGAACTGAACCGGCTGACATTCCGGCCCAGAAACCGGATGGGCGGAATTCCCGACAATACCCGACTTTTCCATAAAATCAGCCGCGTGTGCAGATGCCCGATGATGGTTTGTTCCACCTGCGGCAGGCGGCGGCGCACCGCCTCCTCGCGCCACAAAAACGGCAGCGCCGTGGGGTCGTGACAGAACAACAGCACACGTTGCTCCGGCAGGAGCGCGTCAAAGGCGGCGCGGATTTTGGCAAGGTGGGCTTCGCGCAATGGCTGCCATTTCGGCCATTCCGCCGGCGGCATGTCCGCCTGGTTTGCGGGCAGGGCGATGAGCGGCGAGGCCACACCCAGGAGCAGGTAACGCCCGATGGCCAGCTTCCAGAATGGTTGCAAACCAAGCTGCTGCGTGGCGCAATGCCAGCTCGCCAATTGCATCCCTCCCTTCCCGCCAAACAGGGTTAATTTCCCAAGTTCATGGTCGCCGATGGTGAACCGCGCGCGGTCGCCGAATTTCGCGCGGAGTTTGCCGAGACATTCCTGGGCGCTTTGGAACGATCCCGGGTCGCTCACGCCCACATATGCGGTGTCGCATGCGTAATCGCCGTTGGCCACGACATAATCCACCGGCCCGATTTCGGCCAGGAAACGGTCGAGTTGCCGTCCCTGGTCGAGCGGGTGGCGCATCCAGATCAAGTGCCGGTAGGCGCGCGCGACGGCGCGGAGCAGGGGATTGGCGATGGTGCGAAATTCGTAATCTTCGCCGCGGGCGCGCTCGGCGGGGCCGGAGTGATGGATATCGCTCAAAATGGCGATCGTGACATCTCCCTGCGCGCGGGTTTCCATGCGGGGTCAGTTTCCAGCCGCCGTATCACTGTGGTTGTTTTGGTCGAGACAGTCGCGGACGGTTTTGGCGAGTTCGGCGTGGGTGTAGGGCTTGGCGAGGAAGCTCGCGCGGGTCCGGGCCAGCATTTTCTGATTCACTTCATTGGCGGTATAGCCGCTGGTAAAGACGACTTTCAGGCCGGGATGGCCGGCCAGCAATTTTTCAACGAGGTCCGCGCCGGAAATGCCATCGGGCATCACCATGTCGGTCAGGAGCAAGTCAATTTCATCCGCGCGCTGATTCCATACGTCGAGCGCTTCCTTGCCGGATGACGCTTCCAGAATCCGATAGCCGCACTCTTCGAGGATGTCGCGGGCCATGCTTCGCAGGACCGGTTCGTCTTCAACGATGAGAATGGTTTCCGACCCGCCGATGACCGGGGCGGAGGAGGCCGCTTCTGTTTCTGTGGAGGCGGGCACTTTGTCGCTGGCGGGAAAAAACACGTCGAACGTGCTGCCTTTGCCGGGTTCGCTGTTCACTTCCACCCAGCCTTCGTGTTGTTTGACAATACCGTAAACGGTCGCGAGGCCGAGGCCGGTGCCCTTGCCGATGTCTTTCGTGGTAAAAAACGGTTCAAAGATGCGGCCCAGCGTGGCGGAATCCATGCCAGTACCGTTGTCCGTGACGCGCAAACGAACAAAACGTCCCGCGCGCGCCTGAGGACGGGTTTCGATGAAAGCGGCGTCGAGGTACACGGTCTCGATGCCGATGGTCAGCCGGCCGCCGCGCGGCATGGCGTCGCGGGCGTTGAGGGAAAGATTCATCACAACCTGTTCGATCATGCCGCAGTCGCCTGGGACAAATGAATTGTCCACCGCCGGCTGAAATTCAAGCGCAATGGTTTCCCCGAGGAGACGCTCCAACATCTTGCTCATGTTGCCGACCACCTTCTGCAAATCGAGCAGCTCGGGCTGCATGACATTCTTGCGGCTGAACATGAGCAACTGGCGCGTGAGGCCCGCGGCGCGTTCGGCGGCAAAGTAGACGGCCTGCACCGAGTCAACCACCTCCGGCGGCAGCGTCGGCTTGGAGAGCAGCGAGCTGGAATGCCCCTGAATGATCGTGAGCATGTTATTGAAATCATGCGCGACACCGGCGGCGAGCTGGCCGATGGATTCCATCTTTTGCGCCTGACGCAACTGCGCCTCCAGACTCAGCCGTTCGGTGATGTCTTCGACGTAACAATGCACCACGTTGCTCGGCAGGACGGGATTCACCGACCACGAAAACGTGCGCCCTTCCATCCTGGTTTCCAGACGCATCTTGCTTTGTCCGCCGGCGAGGCATTCACGAATGATGCGGTCAATGTCCGGTGGCAATATTTCATTGGGATGATTCCGGGATACGGAAGCGGCCAGATGTTGCGCGGCCTCGTTGAAATAGGTGATGGTCCCGTTTCCGTTCAATTCCATGGCCGCGTCCGGATTCAACTGGACGAACGCGGCGAGTTTTTGCAATTCGGCATCGGACCGTTTGCGCTCGACGGCCAGGGCGATGGCGGTGGCGGTGGCCATGAGAAATTGCACTTCATCCGAGTTGAATTTCCGCCCGTGCGTGCTGTAAATGCCCAGCATGCCATAGGGCCGGTCGTGAGTGGGGATGGCAACGGTGATACCGCTGACCACACCGTGTTCGGCCAGAAACGGCGATGCAGAGATTCGCGATTCGGCCTTCAGATCGCCAGTGACAACGGGGTCGCCGGATTTCAGAGCCGCGACAATCGGGGAATTCTCATTTCCGGGCAGGGAGGTCTGCCGGTCGTATTCCGGTTTCCAGCCAACGCCGGCTTGCAGCCGCAGCGACCCGGCCGGCAATTGTTCGAACACGGCGGAGTATTCCACGCCCAGGGTTTGCGCCACGAGTATGACGGTTTGATTCATCAGCGCATCCAGATCACTGTTGGTCAGCGCAAATTGTCCGAGCGCGGCGACAACGGTTTGCTGGAACGTGCGATTCAGCAGGTTTTTTTCCGCGGTTTCGAGATTCCTGACATGGCGCTCCAGCGATTCAGCCATCAGGTCAAAACCCTTGGTGAGATCACCGAGTTCGTTTTTCGAGGGTTTCAGTCCGGTGCGGGCGCTCAAATCGCCTTCGGCAATCCTCTGGGCCACGCTGGACAAGGCGCGCACTTCGCGCAAAATGAAGAATTCCCCACCCAACCACGATGCGACCAGCGCCAGTATCCCCACCACAAACCCGCTCATGGGCAGGTCAAAAATATACATCAACAGCCAGGCCGGAGTGACGAGCAGAAACACGCTCCCGACCAGCTGCATTCGCAATGTGGAGAATCTGAAAATCTTTTTTTTCATTTCAGCCGATTTCCGAAATTGCGCAATAATCATGCCATCAGGACATGGTTTCGGAAAGCCCTTTTGTGGTGGTGTCCTAATTTGAAATAAACTCGCCGTGCCGGAGCGCGAGTTGTCTCAACTCGCAGCGCATTCGGCCAAGTCATATGCTGCGGATTGAGACAATCCGCGCTCCAAGTCAAATTAGTATACCACCCCTTTTGTTCCAGGTCGGCGCCTTCAGCCGGCCGGGCTTAATCTTCCGTCAAAGCCATTGTGCGCCCCTTCGGCAGGCGCCCCAGATGAAAAATCAGGAAGCCATGAAGGAACTGCCGCAATTCGCCGGCTTGCGCGGGCGTGGGCTTCAAACGCGAACACGCAGTCCAGTCGTTTTGCATCAGTGCGCGGACGATTTGTTTGGCGCCGGCCGTCAGTTTGGTTTGCCTCAAATCCGGTTTCAGGCCGAGTTCATGCAGGAGTTTGAGTTCAAAGGCCAGAACCATTTGCCGCGCGGATTGTTGCCGGCAAAGGCAGCCTAGAAAACCGTTCATCAATTCAAAAATGCCGGGCAAAGGAGTCCCGGTTTCCGTGGCCTGCTCGATCAACGACGCAGCATAGGCAGCCTGGCGCAACCGGCCGAGGTCCTGACGCAGCGCCGTGTGGGTCTCGCGCAAACTGATTTCACGGAGCGTGTGCAAATCGGAACGGCGGCTGCGGCTGAATGAAAAGTCCGCCAGGTAAAACAAATCCAATTTGCCGAGGAACGGCGATTGGATCCGGCGCGCGCCTTTGGCGACGGTGGCGATGCGTCCGAAATCCGGCGTTAGCCAGTGGACGATGAGGCTGGTTTCCGTGAGCGGACGCGTGCGCAGGATGAGGCCGGTGGCGGATTCAATCATTGGAAGAATTTAACCACGGATGGAGACGGATAAAACTGAACCGCGGAATACGCGAAATGAATTTTTCCGGATGACAGGCGCTTTGGCAGTCTTAAAAATCCGTAATACAATCCTGCAACTTCGCGCACGGACAACAAAGATTTGGACTGCGGTGGCAGAGCGCAACGGCGACACCGCTTTCCGTACGGCCGGTTGCTTCCAAAAGCGGCGTGGCGCTTCGCTTCCCGCCGCAGTCCAAAATCCGTGGTGGCGGCGCAAGCCGCGTTGGGTTTATCCGTGTCCATCCGTGGTTGATTATTTTAAACTCGGCGGTGGATATTCCTGTGAAATGGCGCCGAGGCTCACGATGTATTTGATGGCGTCGGTTACGCTCATGTCGAGTTTGGTGAGTTTCTCCTCCGGCACCATAATTAGAAAGCCGGAGGTCGGATTGGGCGTGGTGGGGACAAAAACGCTGACAAGTTTCCGGCCGGCCTTTTGCTGGATTTCGCCCTGTTGTTCGCTGGTGATAAAGCCAACGGAATAATTTCCCGGCCCGGGAAATTCCACCAGCACGACGGTCTTGAACGAATGTTTGTTTCCGGCAAACGCATCGTTGACCTGTTTGATGGCGCCGTAAAATTTATTCAACAGCGGCACCCGCATCAACACGCGGTCGGTCCAATCAATCACCTTTTTGCCGATGTAATAACGCGCCAGCACGCCGGCGACCGAAATTAAAACGACGGCGAGCGCCAGTGCCACCAGGCTCCAATACCAAAACATCGGACCCTTGCCGTCGTTGGCATTGACCAGGCTTTCGTGCGTGAGGGTGCGGGGCAGAAAAAACAACAACAGATCCGTAACGCTGGAAATCGTGCCCACGAGCCATTTGACCGCCGCCAGTGTGAGCAGGGCGGGGAAAGTAACCGCCAGTCCCGTTAAAAAACTCGACCGCCAGCGGGCAAGGAAGCTTTTCTGTTCCATGCGCCGAGTTTAGGGCCGCATCAAAGTTTGCTCAAGGGAAAGCGGCGGGTCATTTCACGCAACCGGCGGTTTTCCTCCCGTTTCATTTTGCGCCGGGCACCCGCGCTCGAATCATCAAAACCGAGCAGATGCAAAACTCCGTGAATCAGGTAGCGGACGACTTCCGACTGCCAAGTTGTGCCGAACTTGCGCGCCTGCAAAACCGCTTCGTCCACACAAACATAAATTTCGCCCAAAATGGTAGGGCGCGACACTCCGTGCGCGCCATCGGCGGACAGGGGACTGCCCGCCCTGCCTTCAGTGCGGTAATCAAACGTAATCACGTCCGTCGAATCTTTGTGTTTGAGAAAGGTTTCATTGAGCCGGGTCATTTCCGGCGCGGCGACCAGGCAGATTCCGATTTCGGCTCTTTGAGTTTCCAATTCCGCAAGCAGCGCGGCGGTGATTTTTTTCAGCAGCCGCAGGTTGATTTTTTGCACGCGCTGTCGGTTGGCGATGGTGACGCTCATTTTATCGGAGGGCGGAGTTCTACTACGCCCATTACATTGGGGAACTCGCAGCGCCCGACCCTCCGGGTTTTTGGCCGCGATGCTCCTCGTAAGCCGAGATGATGCGTTGCACGAGCGGGTGGCGGACGACGTCGCGCTTGCCCAGTTCCACAATTGAGATTCCTTCGGTGTTTTTCAGCGCACGGTGCGCCTCAAGCAGGCCCGAATTTTTGTGCGGCGGCAGATCAATCTGCGTTTCATCGCCGGTGATGACGGCCTTCGAGCCGTGCCCGAGGCGCGTGAGGAACATCAGCATCTGCTCGGTCGTCGAGTTTTGCGCCTCGTCGAGTATGATGAAGGCGTTGTTCAGTGTGCGCCCCCGCATGTAGGCCAGCGGCGCGATTTCAATGGTGCCGCGCTCGGTGTGCTTCTGGATTTCCTCGGCGGGCAGCATGTCGTGCAGCGCATCGTGCAACGGACGCAGATACGGTGTGATTTTTTCGTAAAGGTCACCGGGCAGGAAGCCCAGCGCTTCACCGGCCTCGACCGCCGGCCGGGTCAGAATGATCCGTGAAACCTTTCCGTCTCGCAACGCCGCCAGCGCCATCGCCACTGCCAGATAGGTTTTGCCCGTGCCGGCCGGCCCGACGCCGAACGTGATGTCGTGCCTGCGAATCGCGTCGAGATATTTTTTCTGGCCGACGGTTTTGGCGGTGACACCGGGCTTGCGCTCGTGCGTCAACACACGGTCGCTCACCAGCTCCTTGAGCGTCGAAGCGCCCTCGTGCTTGATGATGTTCAGCGCGTGGGTGAACTCGCGATTGCGCATCGGCGAGCCGGCTTTGAGCAGGCTTTCCAGCGACACAAAAAGCTGTTTGGCGCGCTCGACGGCATCAGCAGCGCCTTCGAGTTTGATCCAGCCTTCGCGGGCGGTGGCCTTGACGCCGAGTTGTTCTTCGAGCGATTTAAGATTGCGCGGCTCGTGATTAAAAAGCTGTTGCGCGACGCGCGCGTTTTCAAAATGAAGGGTTTCAGTGGCCATGGTTAACCTTTGTAAATGTCCTGCGTGCCGATGTCCACAGTCACAATGTAATCATCCTTGATGAAAAACACGGCGCGCAAGTCGCCCTCAATGTCCACCGCGTAAATCGTGCGGCCATAAAGGGCGGAAAGCTTGTGGATTTTGTGCGTGCGCAAGCGCGGGTCAAAAGGATTTTCCTGGAATATTATCCACGCCCGGCGGGTGGAATCTTTCTGGCTGGAGCTTAAATCGTAAAAGCTCTCCCAAAATTTCTCGGTTGGCTTGAAACGATATTTCATTTCCGCCGTTTGCGGGACGGAGGCGGAGCGCCGCTCAAAACCGTTTCCATGTCCACGAAGCGTCCGGCCTCGGCATCAGCCATGCCTTGCTTGAACGATTCCGGCACCCACGAATCGTCGTGTTCCACGACATACTTGGCCACCTGCGCCCGTTCGTTGGCGGGCAAGCCCTTGATCTGCTCAATGATTTCTGCCACACTCATAGCCTAATTTCACGCCAGAACCCCGGTAAAGTCAAGCGGGTGAAAAGCTGGGTAGTGCCTTAATTTGAATTTTTCTTTTTGAAAAGTTTCAAGAAAACAAAGACAGCAAGGATTAATATAATTCCCGCAATCAAGAGGCATAATTCTCCTAGATGCGGATTTTCCACAGCATAATAATGGTCAATGACCACATTTGTTGTCATTTCTTCCCTTTCGCATCTTTGACGATTTGTACGCGCACGGCGGTTTCCTAAGGCAAGAGCAAACCAGACCAGCCTTTCCAAAATGGCCATTCATTTTGCCAGTTCCGCGCGCAATTGGGCGGCGACCTCGTTCAGCGCTGTCGGCAAAACGGTGGTGTTGGCCAGGACCGGCATGAAATTCGTGTCGCCGTTCCAGCGCGGCACGACGTGGATGTGCAAATGTTCCGCGATGCCCGCGCCGGCCACCTTGCCCAGATTGATGCCCACGTTGAAGCCGTCGGGCTTCATTACCTGCGTCAGCGCGTTGATGCAGCGCCGCGTGAGCTTCCACAAATCGGCCAACTCATCCTCGGTCAGACCGTTCAGGTCGGCGACTTGTTTGTAAGGCACGATCAGCAGATGCCCGCCGTTGTAGGGATAGGTGTTGAGCAGGGCGAAGCACGTGCGGTCGCGCACGATGACGCGGTTGCCCTCGTCGTCATTGGACTGCGCGATGCGGGTGAACAGGCTGTTGTCGAGTTGTGGCTTGGGCGCGAGGATGTATTCAATCCGCCACGGTGCGTGCAGCGATTCCATGGATTCAGAGTAGCGATGGAAACATGGAAAGTCAAAACTGTGTAGCAGCCGAGGTAATAAGGCTCAAATTCTGTGAATTCAGAATCAAGGTGTCGCGCCAAAACCAGTTGGAGCCTCCTCACGTCGGCCGCCACGGTTTTCAAGCAAACAAACTCAAAATCGCTGTTGCCGCCCGCGTGGTCGCGCCGGGGCCGCCCAGGGACGAAACAACTTCCGCCAGCCGTTTTTTTATTTGAATCCGGCGCGGTTCGTTTTGCAAAAGCTCCAGCGCGGCAGCGGCGATGTTTTCTGGTGTGGCGGCATCCTGGACGAATTCGGGATAAATTTCCTCGTCCGACAGAATATTCGGCATCGTCAGCCATTTCACCTTCACGATGCGTTTAGCGATCTGGTAGGTGAGCCACGAGGTTTTGTAGAGCGTGACCGTCGGCACGCCGAAGAACGCGCACTCCATCGTCACCGTGCCGGTCGAGGCGATGGCCACGTCCGCCTGTGCGAGCGCCTGCGGCAGATTGCCGATTTGGATTTCAAAATCTGGCAAGAATTTTTTTGCGAGGTCATTTGCCAACTTATTTGCCAATGGACCGGTTATTGGTCGAGTCGAGCGAATCGCAGTGCCAGTTTGCTCTGCGAGCAGCCAGATCAATTGATCCAACAGCCGTTCATTTGGCAAGACCATCTCGGCTTTGCTGGTCGGTATTTTTTCCCGAATCAGTTTCAAGGCGCCGAGCATGGGCGGCAGGTGCCGCCGCAATTCATCGGCGCGGCTGCCGGGCAAAAGTAAAATCTCGGAGGGGCGAGTTACACGAGTCCCCAACTTTTTCGTTTCAGGGGCTTGTGGAACTCGCCCCTCCGAAATAAAACGTTCCACCATGGGATGGCCGACAAATTCCACGCGCAACTGCGGCACGCGTTTGGCGTACCAATCCTTTTCAAACGGGAAGATGCTCAGGAGCAGGTCGTAATCCGCCGCCAGCAGGTGCGCCCGGCCCGGCCGCGACGCCCAGACCTGCGGCGAGACGAACTGGATGATTTTCGGGTTCCAGTTCGCAAAAGGATTCTCACGGGTGTATTCCTTGACCGCGTGGCCGAAGCGCAAGTTGAACCCGCCATAGTCCACGCCGATGACGACGTCCGGCTTGCGCTCGATTGCCAGCGCGAGCAGTTGGTTGAACAGCCGCCGGAACTTGAAATAATTCTTCAGCACATCGGAAATGCCGATGACCGAGTGCTGCGTCAGGTCGAAGGCCAGCTCGACTCCCGCTGCTGCCATGCGCGGGCCGCCCGCGCCGAAGAATTGCGGGACGCGCCCGTCTTCGGTTCGCTTCGACGCGGCAAGCAGCGCGGAAACCAGTTCCGCCGCGAGCAAATCCCCGCTCGCCTCACCGGCGATGAGCATGAAGGTTTTTGGTTTCATTGCTTATCTTTGTAGGAGACGACGTGAGGAGTCTCAAATGTATTTGGCAAATTGCGCGCTGCCTTTGTCATGAGGAAAGTTAGAGCCTCCTCACGTCGGCTCCTACGGTTTCGATTTGTAGGAGTCGAGGTGACGAGACTCTGACTGATTCTTTCCAGGCTCATCCAATCGGTGGCCGTTTAATGTTGCCTGCGTCGGGCTGCCGCAGTTTGGCGAAGATTTGCCAGAATTTCGACCAATAATCTTCATCCAACGGATTCAATTTTGGATAGCCGGGGATGATGCAGCCGGTGAACGGCCAGATTTCCTTCCCGCCAACTAATTTGGCACGCATCGGATTTGCCGCGATGTAAAAGCAGACTTTCGCGAACGCGTTCCGTTTCCGCTGCTCGGCTCGTAAAACTTCATCCTGCGGTTGCGGCTGGAATTTCGCGGGCGACAGTTCCGGTTCAAGATAAGTCCGCAAAAAAGCCATGCCGTTGATTTGGTCCGAATTCAGCCACAATCCCATCCAGACCAGATGCAGATGATCTGGCATCAGGCAATAAACAGGACAAACCAAACCTTCCCGGGCGGCGGCATGAAGCATCAGATTTTGGAAACGCTGGTGGAACGCGGGTGTCAGCCAGCCTTTGGCCTTGTCGAACACCGTCAACGTCCAGAACACCACGGCGTCGGCTTGATAATACTCGCGGGACAAACGCGGCAGGTAGAACGCCCGGTTCAGCGGATCGCGCGGCGACTTGATGGGCCGTTGGCAATTCATGGCTGGAAAGTTAGAGACTCCTCACGTCGTCTCCTATATGAAATCTCCGCCTGGCTCACCGGCGATGAGCATAAAGGGTTTTGCTTTCACGGGTTACCCTCTGCACGTTTGTGTTCATACAACCACTTTAAAACAGACTCTTGCTGAAGGTTTCGCTTCGCATAACCAACTGGATCGGAATAACCCATCTTTGGTGTGAACTCAAACGGATCGTTGAATTGATTCGGTGGTGTGGCCTTCAATTCCAAATCACGGAGAATGTTAAGGCCATTAGCACCACAGTATTTGTAGACTGTATCCATGCCGAATCATTTGCACTGCTGCACCTGACGGGTGATTTCAAAGGCCAGGTCCAGCGCGCGTTTGGCGGATTCGCCGCTGACGACCGGCGTCTGTTTTTCGCGGACGCAGTTGACGAAGCTTTGCAGTTCCAGCTTGAGCGGTTCGTCCTTCGCAATCGGCACCGGCTCGCGCACGATCTTTTTTCCTCCGAACGCGCTGACGATGGTGGAGTCCTTGCCCATGCCGAGCTTGGCGACGAGGACTTTTTTCAACAGCGAACTTTCTTCCTCACCGTCTCGGGCGACGCGATAGATGAATCCTTCCTGCGCACGGTAATCGAGCGAGATGTAGCAGGGATTGTTCGGGCCGCTGAACACGCGGATCTTCCGCATCCACGCCGGACTGACGCGGCTGGCGGTGAGGTTGGCGACGCAGCCGTTGGCGAAACGCAGCCGCGCGTTGGCGATGTCTTCAGATTTGCTCAAAACGGGAATGCCCACGGCATCCACGCTCGTCACCGGCGATTTTACAAACGCGAGCACCACGTCCAGGTCGTGAATCATCAAATCCAGCACCACGCCGATGTCGGTGCTGCGCGCGGGAAACGGCGAGTGGCGACTGCACTCGATGAACCGCGGCTGGGTGGCGACCGTTTCCAGATATTTGAAAACGGGATTGAACCGCTCGACGTGGCCGACCTGCAGGACGCAATTATTTTGTTGTGCGAGTTGCACCAGTTCGGCGGCCTGAGTGGTGTTGTCGGTCATCGGCTTTTCGACGAGGACGTGTTTGCCCTGCTGCAAGAGCAATTTGGCGAGTTCAAAATGCGTGGTTGTTGGCGTGACGACATTCAATGCGTCGGCGGCAGCAGCGGCTTCCGCGACGGAATTGAAAATGCGCGTGTTGTGTTTGGCGGCGATTTTGCGCGCGGTGTCGGCCTGGGTGTCGAAAATGCCGGCGAGTTCAACCTGGCCGGCTGCGGCGAGTTCAGCGTAAATGCGGACGTGGTTCTGTCCCAGCGACCCGGTGCCGAGAACGGCGACTTTGACCTTTGATGCCATGCGGGCAGCTTAAAGGCCATAAAGGATGGTTTCAAAGCTGAAAGTGACGGGTGGTGATTCTGTCAGCCATGGTTGATGAAAAGAACTGAAGTGGGAGCAACCCACTTCTTGTGCGGTGGCCGTTCTGGCAATGAGGAAAATTATTTCTGGAAAGCGGCGGGGTTTTCCGCCAACTTGTCCCCTGTTAATTATGGATGTTAAACTTCCTAAACTTGGAGAGGGCGCTGATTCGGGCGTCGTGGTCAATGTTTTCGTCAAGGAGGGCGACACGATTGCACGGGACCAAGCTATTCTCGAATTGGAAAATGAAAAGGCCGTGGCTTCCGTCCCGTCCACGACCGCCGGTGTCATCACAAATATTTACGTCAAGGCGGGCGACAAAATCAGCGTTGGCCAGCGTCTCATCTCATTGAGTGGTGGTGATCAACCGGCTGCCGCCGCTCCTGCAGCGAAACGGTCCGCACTGGAGCCGGAGCCTGAAACTTCCGCTGAGGAACCCGCTGCCGGGGCCGGGGAGGAGATTCCGAAGCCCGTGGCCGCGCCGGTCGCGTCACCGTCGGTCCGCCGGCTGGCGCGCGAACTGGGCATTGATTTGTCAAAGGTGCGCGGCAGCGAGGCGGGCGGACGAATTGCCCGCGGTGACCTCAGCGCCTATATTGCGCGTTTGCAGAAAGCGACGGAAAAAGGCAAATCAGCCGCCGCGGCCGCGAAACCCGCTGCCGAACAGATTGATTTCTCAAAGTGGGGACCGGTGACGAAGAAGCCGCTGACGCAATTGCGCCAGGTGATTGCGCGGCGGATGTGGGAGAGCTGGAATGCCATTCCGCATGTCACCCAGTTTGACGACGCCGACTTCACGCGGTTGAACGAGTTGCGGAAGAAACACGCGCCGGTTTATGAGAAAAAAGGCGCAAAGCTCACGCTCACGCCGCTCGTGCTCAAGGCGCTGGTCGGAACTTTGAAGTAACACCCGATTTTTAACTCCAGCCTGGATGAAGCCGCGCAGGCGGTTGTATTCAAGGAATATTTCCACATCGGCATTGCGGTGGACACCGAGCAGGGGCTGATTGTGCCGGTCATTCGTGACGCGGACAAAAAGAGCGTGCTCGAATTGGCGAAGGAACTGGAACAGCTTGCGCAAAAGGCCCGCGACCGGAAGGTGACGGCGGAGGAGATGAAGGGCGGCACATTTACAGTTTCCAACCAGGGCGCCATTGGCAGCGCGCATTTCACTCCCATCATCAACAAACCGGAGGTGGCCATTCTCGGCCTCGGACGCGGCGCGATGAAACCAGTCGCGCGCGACGGCAAGGTCGAGGTGCGTATGCTGACGCCGCTGGGATTGTCGTACGACCACCGGGTGATTGACGGCGGCGCGGCGGCGCGGTTCATGGTGGATTTGGTTTCGGCGTTGCAGGATTTCAATGAGGAAAGCATCAAACTGTGAGAAGAATTGAGATCAAAGATTACGCTCGCCCTCTCCCCCGGGGAGAGGGGGAGGCAAGTTGTGTTGTTTGGCAATGCGTTTATCGTAATTGCAGTCACCGTCTTTCCCGCGTCCGCTTCAGGAAGCGTTCGATTACCCGTGTCTTTCATAACTCCAACAAGCAGCGGATGATTCTCCCTCTCCTGGGGGAGAAGGCCGGGGCGAGGGCGGAACTTTTCAGCTAACATTTTTCCTATGGACCCAATCAAAACTCAAATTGTGGTTGTTGGCGCGGGACCGGGCGGATACGCCGCGGCGTTTTATGCCGCCGATCTCGGCAAAAAAGTCATCCTCGTCGAACGCGAGAAACGGCTCGGTGGCGTCTGCCTGAATCGCGGCTGCATTCCGTCAAAGGCGCTGCTTTACGCGACGCATCAGATCACCGCCGCCAGGGATTCCGAACATCGCGGCATTACGTTCACGCCGCCGATGGTGGATTTGGCGAAACTGCGCGCGTGGAAGGAGTCCATCCTGGAAAAACTCGCCGGCGGAGTGTCGTTCCTGGCGCAAAAACGCAGCGTGCAGGTGATTAAAGGACGCGGTTACTTTGAGGATTCGCAGACGTTGCGCGTCGAGACGGAGCAGGGGCAGCAGTTCATCCAGTTTGAAAAGGCAATCCTTGCCGTCGGTTCGCTGGCGGCCATGCCCAAGGTGTTCGATCTTGGCAATCCGCGCATCATGACCTCCACCGAGGCGCTTGAAATCGAGGACATCCCGGAGAACCTGCTCGTCGTGGGCGGCGGTTACATTGGCATGGAAATGGGGACGGTCTATGCCGCGCTCGGCAGCAAAACCGTGCTGGTCGAAGCGCTCGACAACATCCTCGCCGGCGCCGATCCCGACCTCGCGCGGCCGGTCGCGGCGAACGCGAAGAAAATGTTCAAGGAAATCCGGCTCAAGGCGAAGGTCACGAAGATGGCTACCGCCGGCAAGCAAATCAAAGTGGAGATGGAATACGACGGGCAAAAGCTCGAGGAACTTTACGACCGCGTGCTCGTGGCCGTGGGCCGCGTGCCGAATAGCGCCGACATCGGCCTGGGCAACACCAAGGTCGAACTGGATGAAAAAGGCTTCGTCAAGGTCAACCATCACCAGCAGACCGCCGACCCGAACATTTACGCCATCGGCGACATTGCGGGCGGGATTTTGCTGGCGCACAAGGCGCACAAGGAAGCGCGCATTGCCGTGGAGAACATCAACGGCGAGAACGTCACCTTTGAAAACATCGTCATCCCGGCGGTCGTGTTCACCGATCCGGAACTGGCGTGGTGCGGTTTGACCGAAGCCGAGGCGAAGGCCAAAGGCGTGAAATACGAAGTGGCAAAATTCCCATGGTCGGCCTCAGGCCGGGCGATGTCATTCGATCGTACGGACGGCCTGACAAAAATGTTGATTGATCCGGAAAGCGACCGGGTGCTGGGCGTGGGCATCGTGGGCGCGGGCGCGGGCGAATTGATTGCCGAGGCGGTGCTGGCACTGGAAATGGGCGCGACTGCCGAGGACATTGCGCTGACGGTGCATCCGCATCCAACGCTGTCCGAGACGCTGATGGAATGCGCCGAAGTGTTTTACGGCCACGCGACGCACACGATTTCAAAGAAAAGGGCAGGGGAATAGAGCCGGCCATCCGTAGCGGCGCGTCGGCAGAGCGCCGCCATCTGAAAACAACAGGGGAAATTTGCGGCGGTCTGCCGACGCGCCGTTACGGAGCAGGAGAATCGTCCGCTGTCCCCTTGAAAATTCGTGCGACTAGGTGCGACCTGATCCGGGCACAGCCCGGTTCAGCCCGCACTACGGAAGCTGGTGGAATCCAAACCCCACTGGCGCGCGTAGGCGAGCAGTTCCCGGTCGCTGTGCAAGTCCAGCTTTTGCCGGATGTGCTTGCGGTGCACACCCACCGTGACCGGGGTGATTCCCAGTTCCTGGCCGATGCGCGCTTCATCCCAGCCACACGCCATCCGGCACAGCACTTCCTGTTCGCGTTTGCTTAAAAGTTTCTGGAACGCCTCCGGCTGGGACAACCACTCGCGTTTGACCTGCGTGAAAAGCTTGCTGTAGAACACCCCGCCACCGGCCAGTGTCTGGATCGCCTCCAGCAGCAATTCCGGCCCCGCCGTCTTTTCCAGGTAGCCATGCACCCGGCTCTGGCTTACCCGCCAGATGGTGTGCGGGTCCGTGAGTCCGGACATCGCCAGCAGGCGCACCCCCGGCAGTTCTGCGGCCAGCCTTCCGGCCAGTTCCATGCCGTCCATGCCGGGAAGTTCGAGGTCCAGCAGCACCAGGTCAGGCCGTGCCGTCAGGCACATCGCCAAACCCGCGTTGCCATCATGGGCGCAGCCCGCCATGTCGATGCCTGGCTGGCTGGCCACCCAGAGTCCGAGGCCCGCGGCCATCAGCTCCTGGTCTTCCACAATAACCACCCGGATGGGTTTGGCTGACATGCCCGCAGGATGGCAATTGCCGCTGCGCGCCCGCAAGCCGGAACTACCCGAATTAGGGTAAAATGGGAGCTATGAACCCATTCCGGTCGATCTGATAGTTAACCTGTAAAACCTATGAAAACAGGGATTATTCAAAACTTCGACGGGTGTTGTTTGAGTCTTATGGGGTGTTCACCCCATTGCATTGGTGTTGGCGGTGGTAAAATTTAACCTGTTCAATGGAGCGGGACGGTAAAAAACGAATTTGAAACTTATGAAACCAAAATTTATCCAAATCATCAGCCTCTCAATTTCACTATTGATTTCACTTTCCGGAAGCGGAGCCGAACTGGGGACACGCCAGCGGACGATCAGACCGGTCTCCACATACGCGCCGGGGATTCTTGCGTCGAACCTCCCCATGTATGCGGTCTATGGCTACAGTTCGTGGCATTGGGGTCCGGGCGAGGACGAGGGCCAGCTTTGGACTGCCAACGCGCCCGGCTACACGGGCGCAACCAATGCAG
>Ga0265323_10000736_pt1 | contig 17704 bp, 14 predicted proteins | sample 41225metaG_FD_193580 | JGI IMG/M metagenome (GOLD analysis project Ga0265323, IMG submission 193580) | Rhizosphere microbial communities from Carex aquatilis grown in University of Washington, Seatle, WA, United States - 4-12-25 metaG | ecosystem: Host-associated > Plants > Roots > Rhizosphere...
TGGTGGTCGATGAGCTGGGAGGGAAATTGCCGTCAGATGAGGCAGAACTGCGCCAGTTGCCTGGCGTGGGCGTGTATTCGGCTGCGGCCGTGGCGGCCATCGCGTTCTCGCGACGCACGCTTCCCGTCGACGGAAACGTGGCTCGCGTACTCGCGCGCATCTTGGGCGAGCGCAAGCCCATCGACCATCCCGCAGCGCGCGCGGAACTGCGCGCACGAGGACAGCCTCTGGTGCCTGCGCGGCGGCCCGGGGATTTCGCTCAAGCCATGATGGAACTGGGCGCGCTCTGCTGCCTCCCGCGTAACCCGCGCTGTCCACAATGTCCAGTGGCCCGTTTCTGTCGGGCGCTTGCTACGCGAGCGGCCGGCAGCATTCCGGCGCGCACCAAGCGGCCGGCAAAGCGCCGCATTCAACTGGCCTGCGTCGCGGTCGAACGCCAAGGCCGATTGATACTGGTGCGCCGACCAACCGGAACCCTGCTGGCAGGGACCTGGGTGCTGCCGCTGCAAAAAATGCGCGCGGGCGAGACGGCAACCCGAGCTGCGCGACGGGCGCTTGTCGATCTCGGCTTGCGCGTGGAAGGAACGCCCAAGCTGGTCGGCGAGCTGCGCCACGTGTTCACCCATCGCGATGCCACAGCCTCGGTGTTCCGCGCCCGCGTCCGGGGACGCGTCGCTGTCGCGGACGCACGCTGGGTGCGCGGCGATGAGCTGGCGTCACTACCGTTGTCCACGTTCGCCCGCAAGATGATCGATTGTTCCCAGGCTGATGCGACCGTGTGACGGCGCGCACACCTGTCCTCGTCGGGGAGGTGCTAACATCAAGCCGCAGGGCTTGGTCGTAGCAACGCCCCTGCTTGACAAACGGAGATCCAAAATGCGGCTCACTCTCGTTGGCGCTGACGTGGAAGAGAACCTGGGCATGGGCATGATTGCAGCAGCCGCGACCGGGGCCGGCCACCGGGTGGAGGTACTGGGCTTCAACGACAGCGCCCGGGCTGCCAACTTGGTCAACCAGATCACGTCGAGCGATCCCGACCTGGTCGGCCTGGCGGCGCAATACCAGCACCGCGGCTTGGACTTCCTGGCGCTGGCCACGGCTCTGCGCAAGGCCGGATTTCGCGGACACATCACCGCCGGGGGCCACTTCGCCACTATGGGCTGCGCCGAGGTTCTGGCTGGTCGCTACGGCGTGGACAGCGTGGTCCTCTACGACGGTGAAGAAACCATCGTCGATCTGCTCGCGGCACTCGCCAGCAAGCAGGGCCTGGCTGATGTGGCTGGCATCGCGTTCCGCGACGCTCGCGGCGCCGTGGTGCGGACTGCTCCGCGCTGCCTGCCGCACGACCTCGACGACTTGCCCATCGCGCGACGCTATCGGCCGCACGCGCGCCACATGCGCATCCCTTTTGTTCCGGTGAGCGGGAGCCGCGGCTGCTGGGCTTCCTGCAGTTTCTGTTCGATCACCACCGTGCTGCGCGATGCCCGCGCTCATGGGGCGCATGGCAAGCTGTTGCGACTGCGTTCACCGGAAAACGTCGCGGCCGAACTGGCGGTGCTGGGCCGGGCCGTGGGGGGCAGCGCGATCTTTTGCTTCCACGACGAGAACTTCCTGCTGCCCCGGTCCGCCGACAATTTGGCGCGCGTCGGGGCCATCAGCCGCTATCTCGACGAGGCGGGCATGGAGCGCTCGGCTTTCGTGGGCAAGTGCCGGCCCGATACCGTCACGCCCGAACTCGCGCGCCGCTTGGCCGAGCTGGGCGTGATCCGTCTCTACGTCGGTGTGGAAAACGCCTCGCAGCGCGGGGCCGACCACCTGAATCGGCGAGTTTCGGTCGCCTCCATGGGCCAAGCCCTCGAAGCTTGCAGCGACGCCGGCATCACCCCTTGCTACAACCTGCTGATCTTCGAGCCCGAGACCAGGCTGGACGATGTGGCCGAGAACATCGCTTTCATGCGCCGCTTCGCCGAGCACCCGGTGAACTTCTGTCGGGCCGAGCCCTACCTGGGCACTCCCCTGCACCGCCAGCTGGCGAAAACCGGCAGCCTGTCGGGCAGCTTCCTGGGTTGGGACTACCGCTTGGCCGACGATCGCGCCGAGCTGCTCTTCCGCATTTCCTCGGCGGCTTTCCGCGAACGCAACTTCGCCAGCGACGGCGTGGCCAATCGCTACATGGGGCTCAACTATTCCTGCGGCGTGCTCGACTGGTTCTACCGGGTCGGCGACATTCGCAAGGAACGCTTGCGCGAGCGCGCCCGCGAACTCACCAAGAACATCTCGCTCGACACTGCCGAGTTGCTCGAACAAGCGCTGGACTTGGCCAGCCAGTTGGATCCGCACGACGACGATCGCATCGCGCGCGAGACGGCCCATCTCGGCCTGCGCGTGGCGGGCTCGGACCGTGTGTGGCACGCGGCCCTGGATGCCATGATGTCCGATCTGCGCGCCTTCGCGGCCGTGGGACGTCGGCGCGAGACAGTTCGGCGACGGCCGGCAGGACAGGTTGTCCGTGCGGCCCAGGGAGCAGCCTTTGCCGGTTGGCTGGCCTTGTGGGCGCCTGGCTGCAACAGCGGCGGATTGGGACTTCCCCACGACGGCGGCCACCGCGACGCCACCGCGGACTACATGATCGCGGACATGCTGCCCCCGCCCGACGGGAATATCGTCTACGACCCGCTGCCTCCGCCCGACGCACGCCCCATGCCGCCGGACACGACCATCATCGCCGACCCGGTTCCACCACCAGACGCGAGCTTCTACCAACCGCCGGATGGGCATATCATTTACGACCTGCTGCCCCCGCCCGATGCGGCCCGGCCCGACGCGGGTCCAGACTATATGATTGCGGACATGCTTCCCCCGCCGGACGCGCGCCGCGCTCCGGACGCGATCATCTACGACCCGCTGCCACCACCGGACGCCGCCCGGCCCGACTTCGGCCCTGTCGTAGATCCGTTGGTGCCCGACGCGGGTCGCAGCGACGTCCGCGATTCGGGGAATACCGTTTACGACCCGGCGCCGCCACCGGACGCGGGCCGGCCAGACTACATGATTGCGGACATGCTTCCACCCAGCGACGCCGGTGTGCAGAAGGTCGACGCTGCCTTCCCAGTCTCCGATCCGCCGGTGGCTCCCATTGGCGCCCTGTCGTCGACCCGCGGAGCGCCTGGGGCCACTGAAGGCGGGGGCCACTGGGCTGACACCACACCCCGTCGGTCGCCGCGCGGCCGCGACCTACCCCTGTGCCTGCCGCCCGAGATTCGCGTAGTGGGCGAATGGGTGGACGGCGCTGTGCAGGTTTGCCTGACCGGTGCCGAGGAGCCGCTCAGCATTCGCTGGCAGAGCGACGGCGAAGTCGTCGGCACGGATCGGCAGGTGACCTGGGCGCCATCGTCCGATGACGATCAGCTAAACGTGGCGGTGCGCAGCCGGGACGGTGTGGCCGTCGGCGAACTGCGCCTCTGTCAGGTTCGCGGCCGGCGCGGATAGCGCCAATGAAGCTTCAGCCGCTGTCCGCACAGTCGCGTTTTCGCCCTGCCATCTATGGTGGCATCCACGCATTGGTGGACGCCGCCTGTGTGGCTGCAGTGGTGCGCGCCTCACATGGCTCGACCGTGGGAGACTTGGGCGCCTTCTGGACCGTGGCCGGCTACGATTGGCTCGCCTTTGGTCTGCAGTTCCCGCTGGGTCTGCTGGTGGATCGGCTGCGCCTGGCGCGACTGTCCATGATCGTTGGCGCAGCCATCGCTGCCCTGGTCTTGGCCCCAGGGCCAATTCCCTCGCTGGCGACCATGATCGCGGCAGGTGTGGGCAATGCCCTGTTTCACCTGGGCGCGGGCGGCTTGGTCTTGCGTTCCTCAGGCGGACGAGCCGCGCCGGCCGGGGTGTTCGTGGCGCCAGGAGCGCTCGGTCTTGGCCTGGGCTTGTGGATGGGACGCACGGGCCGGGGCTCGACCTTTCCCATCTATGTCGCCCTGGCCTTTGCGGTCATCGCGTTGGTCACTTTGGACAAGCCGGCGGCGGATGAGCGGAACGCACCGAGCGGGGCAGCAGCGCAGCCTGCGGTCGTTCCCTGGCTGATCCTCTTGATGCTTCTGCTCGTGTCAGTCGCGGTCCGTTCCTTTGTCGGCTTCGGCGCCTGCTTCCAGTGCGCCGGTGGACTGGCGGTCGTGATCGGATTGCCGGCAGCGGGCTTCCTGGGAAAGCTCGTGGGTGGCATGGTGGCTGACCGCCTGGGTTGGCTGCGCGTGAGCACCGGGGCGCTCCTGCTGTCGTTGCCACTCATCGCCTTCTCTGGCGGCTCGCTGTTCCTGGCGCTGCCTGGAGTCCTGCTTTTTCAGAGCACCATGGCCGTGACCTTGGTTGCCGTGTACGCGCTCATGCCCCGCTGGCCAGCGACCGCGTTTGGCCTGCCCTGCTTGGCGCTGATCGCCGGGGCGTTCCCGACTTTCGTTCCAGCGGGGAAACAACTCTTTGGTCGTTGGACCTTCGTGCTGCTCATCGCTCTCTCGGCCGCAGTTCTTGCAGTGGCGCTGCACCGGCTCAGTCGTCGCGGCCTGGCCCAGGATTGAATGACTACGGAACGCCGAACAGCCGGCGCGACAGCATCCCGAAGCCGAGGCTGGCGGCGTTGGCACACAGTGCCCACAACAACGCGCGCCTGCGCTTGAAGGCAAAGCGGAAGTAGGCAGCCTCAGCCAACCAGGCGAACAGCTCGGCTGCAACGATCTTGGTGGTGTAGCTGCCGGGAACCGCGCGATGGAAGAATCCGAACCACACGATGGGGTGGGTGATCGCGCTCGCTCCGAACGCTGCCCAGACCGAGCAGCGCATGGTGCGCATGTAGATGGGCACCTCGACGATCTGGGTGAACAGAAAAGCCTGTAGCCATGCACCCATCTCGTCGAGTTCTCGCGGAGAGAGTCAGCTAGCGGCGGGGCCTGCGCCGCGTGAGCATCATGGCCGCAGCGAACAAACCTGCGGCCAGCCAGGGGCCGATAGTGCGCGCCAAGCGGCCGCCGATCGAGCAGCCCGAGCTGTCCTTGCTCTGATCGCTGCCGGAGTCCTTCCAGCTGCCATTCGGGACGCACTTCAAACAGCCGTACCCGGACGAATTCGCGCTGGTTGTGCAGGTCGCGTTCTGGCAGGTGCCCGGGCCGTTGTTGGTGCACGGGCTGCCAGCCGTGAGCGAGAGGCACGCAGAAACGTCCGGAGGAAGGGGTACCAGGTCGGCGCGGGCTGCCCCTGCAAGACCAACGCTCAAGAGAAGGGCCAAAGCCAGACACTGCCTATTCATGCGTCACCTCGCTGCGCGGCCTAGGAGATACCTCCATGCTGGCAGAAGGATCTGGAGGTGTCTATTCGCATCCGGCAGGAACCACGGATGGACGTGACGGCGATCACTCACCACCGGGACGAGCCTGGCCAACCGAGGTGGCTGGCTGGCGTGCAGTCTTCCCTGTCCCGGTGCACCCTGCCCCGCCGGTTGACTTCAGCTTGACCCATGGCCAGTAATCGCGGCATATGTTGGCCTCCCGAAGGCCCGATGCCGCATCCAAGGCCCCAAGGCTGGTCGCCGAAAACGGAAGGAACACTGCTAACTCATCAAGATCATTGCCGGAGAGATGGCCGAGTGGTCGAAGGCGCCTGATTCGAAATCAGGTGTACCGAAAGGTACCGTGGGTTCGACTCCCACTCTCTCCTCCGAAAACCGAATATCTGTCGCTCCCCCGGAGAGATGACCGAGTGGCCGAAGGTGCATGATTGGAAATCATGTGTACCGCAAGGTACCGAGGGTTCGAATCCCTCTCTCTCCTCCGCAGTGAATCCGCCCGCAGCCCCTTCGCTTGCCCGCGAGCTCCGCACTCTGGGCGGGTTGGCAACGCCGTTTGTCGCCGCGCAGGTGGGTCTGATGACCCTGGGCGTGGTCGAGGCAGCCATTGCTGGCCGCGCCGGTACGGGCGTGCTGGCCGCGGTGTCGCTGGGCAACGCCTGGACGCACGGCACGGGGCTGGCGGCCATGGGCGTGGTGCTGGGTGCTGATCCCATCATCAGCCAGGGCTACGGCGCGGGCGATACGCGGGGCGTGGCGCTGACCTTCCAGCGCGGCCTCGTGCTCTCGCTGCTGCTCGGCGCTCTTCTTGGTGTGGCCTGGTTGTTCACCGCGCCGGTGCTGCGCTTGGCCGGGCAGGATCCCAAGCTGGTGGCTGATGGGGCTCGCTTCGTGGCGGTGCAAGCCCCCACGGCGTTCGGGCTGCTGCTCTTCACGGTGAACCGGCAATACCTGGCTGGCCGCGGGCTGGTGGCGCCGGCCTTCTGGGTCACGGTCGCGGTCAACCTCATCAACCTGGTGGTCACCTGGTGGCTCGTGTTCGGGGGCGCCGGTTTGCCAGCGCTCGGTGTGCTGGGCGCTGGACTAGGAGGCGCGGTCGCGCGCTTGTTGATGCCGGGCCTGCTGCTTGCGGTGACTTTTGCCTGGGGGTTGCACCGGGCCGCGTGGGTTCCCTGGGGCCGCGAGGTTCTGGCTCCGGCCCCCATGGGACACATCCTGCGCCTGGGTCTGCCCACTGGGCTGCAGTTCGGCCTTGAGGTGTGGGCCTTCCAGCTGACGACGTTGCTGGCGGGGCGGCTGGGCCTGGTGCCGCTTGGGGCGCACACCATCGTGCTCAATTTGGCTTCGTTCAGCTTCATGTTCCCGCTCGGCATTTCCATGGCGGCCAGTGTGCGCGTGGGCAACCTGGTGGGGGCGGGCGACCTGCGCGGGGCCCGTCGCAGCGCCCTTCTGGCCCTGGCCCTGGGTGCTGGCGTGATGAGCCTTTTCGCTCTCGCTTTCTACTTCTTGCGCTGGCGCCTGCCCGGACTCTACAGCGCTGACCCGAAGGTGACCGCGGCCGCGGCATCCATCCTGCCCATCGCCGCGGGATTCCAGATGCTCGACGGGACGCAGGTGGTGGCCAGTGGAATCCTGCGTGGTCTGGGCCGCACCCGTCCGGCAGCCGTGGCCACCTTGGTGGGCTACTACCTTCTGGCCTTGCCCCTGGGCTGGCTCATGGGCTTGCGCCACGGCCAATCGCTGGCTGGCCTGTGGTGGGGGCTGGCCACCGGTCTGGCCGTGGTGGCCATCGCACTGCTGGCGTGGCTCCTGCGACCCGGAACATTCTCGGTCGCGCGCACGACCACGTGACGGACAGACTGCGAATGGGCCAACAAACCCTCCCGTCCGCAGGTTTCTGGCGAAGAATCTACAGAAGCGTAAAATGTTTGCCCTGCGGCGTATCTCGGCCACCCGCGGACAGACTGAAAGGAACAGACATGACTAGATTCACTCAACATTCTGTCGTCCTCGTGCTCTCTTGCGCTCCATTTCTTCTTGTGGGCTGCGGCACCAGCAGCACCATCAAAGATGATGCAGCTCCCAAAGATGATGCAGCTCCGAGATCTGCAGACGGCCCTGCGGCTACGATAGACCTCCTTGCTGTCCCTATGCCCGATGCCATCGTTGATGTGGCCCCGCTGCTGCCGCCCGACGGGCCTGTCAACGTCCAAGCCGACGCAGCCGATGCTGGCGCAGTGGCTGATGCTGTCGCCTCCACTGACGACTCAGGCGCTGCGCTGGATTCGTTGCCGGTCGCTTGTGGATTCCAAGGCGGCAGCGTTCTCTCCGACCTGACGCTGACCAAAGCGTGCAGCCCGTACAGCATCTCGCAGTCCATCGAGGTCAACAAGGGCGCCGTCCTGACCATCGAGCCAGGTGTCACGCTGAGCTTCGACGGCGACGTTGCTCTTCAGATCGGCAACACCGATCTGGGCAAGCTGGTCGCGGTGGGAACCGCGCAGGACCCGATCACCTTCACTTCGGCCGCGACGCCGCCCTTGCCCGGGGACTGGGCAGGCATCCGCCTGGTCGATGGCACCATGGCTGGCACCCGGGTCGCGTACGTCAGGTTGGACTACTGCGGCGCGGATCGCAGTGCTTGCATCGTCGGCGACGGCGTGCCGCCCAACGCCGTGACAATCGATCACGTCACAATCGACCACGTGGGCCCGGACTCCGATGGCATCTTGGAGTGGGACTTTGACTCGAACTTCGTCATCACGAACTCGACCTTCAGCAATATCCCGGATGGCCAATATGCCATCTCGGTCCTGGCGCCCTCGTTTGCGGGTATCGGTGCGGGCAACACCTTCAACGGTGGCGCCATGATCGAGATCGCCGGTGGGACTATCAGCTCGACGACATCTTGGAGCGATCCGGGAACGGCCATCGCGGTCACCGACGGCCTGTGGATCGAAGGTTCGAACAGCCCGGTCCTGACCCTCGGTGCTGGCATGACTCTCATGTTCGCCGCAGCCAATCCCCCTTTGCCCTTCAGCGTCGGCTACGGAGGACCTGGCAGTCTCGTGATTGCGGGCACTCCCGCCGCTGGCAAACGCGTGGTCCTCACCTCACTTGCGGCGTCGCCGAATCAAGGCGACTGGGTCGGCATCGAAGTGTGGGCCGACGGCTCGGCCCATATTAGCTATGCCGACATCTCCTATGCTGGCAGCGACAGCCTTGGCGGAGGCGACCTCATTCTCGAGAACGGCAACTCGACCTCCCAGCTTGTGGTGGACCATTCTTCGTTCACGTACAGCCTGGGCTATGGCATCTACCTGGACTGCGCGGATCCCACCGTCACCACGCCCCAAGCCACAGTGACGCTCAACGCTGGCATCACCTACACCTTCAACGAAAGTGACATGACAAACTCGGGCGATCCCACCGACAACGTGGGGCCCGGCCTCAACGGCCCCAACTGTTCAATCCACCACCACCACTAGAGCCGCCCTCGACTGAAGCCAGAGGGCCTCAGTTGTGTCGACCGCCCTCTAGCTCCAGAATCCGCTTCTGCACGTCAGCCCGGTTGGGCGCATTGGGGGCATTGCGCAGGTAACTCTTGTAGAACTCAATCGCCTCCTTGTCATGGCCCATCTTGCGATGGCACTGGGCGATGTTGAAGAGGAACACCGGATCAGGAACGGCCATGTAGGCGGCTTCGAACTCGCTCAGGGCCTCCTGATAGTGGCCGAGTTCGTGGTGGCGGTTGCCCTGGTTGAAGTGTTGCTTGGCGCTGGCCACAGCCTCCGGGCTGGGTTTCGTCTCCCCCGAGGCTGAGCGTGGCTCGCGCGGGACCGCGACCGGACGCGGGTTCTTCTTCTCAGCGAATTCCGCCAGAGCGGGTGAGTGAAGCAGGGCTTGCACCGCTTTGCCGGCCATGATGAGGGGGAAGTCCCCCTCGCGGTGGAACTCATCGCGCGTCACCGCCATGGCCACCGCGGTGCCATCGCTTTCGGCCGTCAGAGTCACATGCCCGCGCAGGAAAAGGAGACCTGCGCTCGCGCGGATCTCCAGGCGAATGTCGATGTCGGACGTCCCATCCCGGCCGTGCAGCACGGTGAGGCCACCGTGGCCCAGCTCGGCCTGCACCGCCGCCTTCATCCGTTCGTTGAGCTTGGGATCCGTGTCTCCCTCGGCCACGAACGCCATGTCCTCCAGCACGCGCGCACGCAGAGCTCGCACGGCGGCCGATATTTCAGACATGGGCGCCGCGCCCGGCGGGCTGCCCGAAGAGAACATGTTGCCACACCCGACGGCCGCGAAGGCAAAAACGAAAAGCGCAGACCGAGTCACTGGGCTAGTATCCGACGGTCGCGACTCGCCTTCAACCTTGACCAGCTCTGAAACTCGCGAGGGCCATCACAAGAACGCTAGCCACTCCAAATGAGCCTCAGAAACACCTTTGACCACAGCCGTGAAAGCCGCCTGCAGCTTGCGCGTGATGGGGCCTGGCTCGCCAGCACCGATGGAGATCTTGTCGATCTCGCGCACCGGCGTGACCTCGCAGGCGGTGCCGGTGAAGAAGACCTCGCTGGCCGCGTACAGCATGTCGCGCGTGAAGGCCTGTTCCACGACCTCGATCCCGTTCTCGCGCGCCAGCGTGATGACCGCGTCGCGTGTGATGCCGTCGAGGATGGGCATGGACAGCGGCGGGGTATACAGGCGGCCGCGGTGGACCATGAAGATGTTTTCGCCCGTGCCCTCGGCCACCGCCCCGGCGGCGTCCAGCATGATGGCTTCGTCGTACCCCAGGCTCACCACTTCGCGCTTGGCCAGCACCGAGTTCACGTACTGACCGGAGATCTTGGCCTTGCTCATGGTGTGGTTGAGGTGCCCGCGTACGTAGGTGGAGAGGTGGGCGCGGATGCCTTTGTTGAGAGCCTCGGCGCCCAGATAGGCACCCCAGGGGAAGGCAATGACGATCAGCTCAACCGGGCTGTCGCGCGAGCCGAGCCCCAGCGCACCAGCGCCCAGGTAGGCGAGCGGCCTGATGTAGGCCTCTTCCAGCTTGTTGGCGCGCAGAATATCGAGGCAGGCGGCCTCGATCTGCTCACGCGAATAGGGGACGGCCATGTCGCAAATCTTGGCCGAGGTGACCAGCCGATCCACGTGCTCGCGCAGGCGGAAGACCGCGCTGCGGCCATCGTTGCGCTTGTAGCAACGGATACCTTCGAAAACCGCCACACCATAGTGGAGCGTGAAGGCCGTCACGTGGGTGGTCGCCTGTGCGAAAGGCAACAACTTCCCATTCATCCAGGCGAACTCGGACTTGATCATGTGACACCTCTCAGGCGCCGGATTTCTTCTTCGATGTCAGCCAGACCAGGACTCATGCCCAAGGCTGCCTCGAATTCGCGGATGGCATCATCGGGCAGCCCGGTTTCGGCGTAGAAGCGACCGAGCGAGATGCGCACCCAGGGATTGCCGGGCTCGGTCTCCACTGCCCGGCGCAGCTCGGCCAGACCCGCGGCCATGGCGCGCGTGTCAGCGGGCGCCTGGCGATAGAGCGCCCATCCCAAGGCGCTGCGATAGCTCGCCTGCATGGGCGCCAACGTGGTGGCCTGGCGAAAGGCCTCGGCGGCCTGCGGGTAGCGCCGACCGCGTAGGTGCGACACACCTGTGAAGTACACGCGCTCGGCTGCGGTGGCCACGGATTCCGAGGCGCGGGCCGCCTGCGCATCGGATCCCGCAGGCAACGGAGTGCTCTCCAATTCAATCAGGTAATCGCGCCGCGAACCACTGTCGCGCAGGACCTGGAAGGCCTGTTCCAGACGCTCGAAGATCTGTTGGGCCACGTCGCGCACGTCCTCGCCGCGCAGGCGGAAGAGATCGGGATGGAAGTCTCGCGCCAGGGCATCGTAGGCGTCCGCGATCTCGGCGGGCGTGGCTTCCCGCTCGACGCCCAACACCTCGAAGTGACTCTGCACGCGCATCACCGCCAACAGGGCGACCAGCTCCTCACGGCTGCGATCGCCGGTCGGCATGCTGGCGCTGCCCAGATCCACCGGCCGGGGCGTGCGTCGGATCTCGTCCTGATCCCCACGCGGGGGCGCCTGGCTGGGCGTGATCATGCCGGCCTCGGACATGGCCACCAAGAGCAGGCGTGCGCGCTCGATGGGAATGGGCGATGAGGCCAGGGCTGCCTCCAACTTGACTGTGCCGTCGAGCCCATCGATGAAGCGTCGCTCGTTGGCATCGGCGGTGATGTCCTGCAAGCGTCGGCGCGGGTCAGGATTGGGCGTCAGGTATTTCCCTGAGAAGGGTTGCAACACGCTGTGGATGCGCTCGGCATCGTAGTGGCGCCGGATGCCCTCCAAGATCAGGGCCGCCGGGGTCCGTTCCAATCGCATGGGCGCGTCTTGGCGAGACATGCCTTTCTTGAACATGAACTCGCCGCTGGTCCATGAGAAGATCTCGAGCAACTTCGATTCCATCTGCAGCATGAGAGCGCGCGACAGGTTGTAGGGCGAGAGCACGCCCATCGCCACCAGGACCTCTCCCTGATGCTGGTGCGTCTCTTTCATGCGACGCAGGGAAGCCTCCAACGTCTCCTCAGAGATGAGACGCTGTTCCAGCAGGATCTGACCCAGGCACTCGGACAGCATATTGGAACGGACCGAGACCGGGTAGCCCTCGTCGAAGCTGACGATCTTCTTGGTATCGCCGCGCGAGAGCAGCAGGGTACCCGACATGCGAGCGGAATACGCCCGCTGCACGATGCGGGCGAAGGGCTGGCGGGCCAGCGATCCGTGCATCTCCGCCTCGCCCTCGACGAAGTGCTTGGCCGTGGTTTCCACGGCGCGCTTCTCACGTTTCTGCTCCGAATCGGCAACCGCTGCGCCTGGGTAGTTGGGCACGGCGGGTGCCTCGGGCGGCTCACTGGGCGGCACGGTCTCGAGCAAACGCGCCAGCAGGCGATCAGTGTCGAGCGGCGTGGAAAGGTACTCGGCCGGGGCAAAGCGCCGCTGCGCTTCGGCCTGATGGCTGGCTCCGCGGTGGGTACTGGCCACGAAGAAAATTGGGATGCGGGCGGTGGCGGGATTCCGGCGCACCTCGTCGGCCAGCGCAAAGCCACTGCCGTCGGAAAGGGTGGTGTCCAGGATGAGAGCATCGGGCGCCCGCACGGCCAATGTCCGCCGGGCCCAGGTCAGCTCGGCCTCGGTCGAGAGCAAGTAGTTCGCTTCCCCGAGCGTCTCGTTAATGCGACGAGCCAGCACGGGATTGCTCTCGACTACCAGGACGTAGGACGGCATGGGCAGGATTGTATACCGCAATTCCGTACGTCTGAGGGTTGCGAGAACAGGCTAGGCAAGCGCGGTCGACTGGACGGCGAACTGCGGCTGGATGACACGCAGGGGAGAGAGGAGGACGCAGAGATCGAACGGGGCAGCCGCTGACTCGCTTTTCGCTGGTGCGCCTTTTGACGTGGGATGGTAGACGAGGCCCCGGAGGATCCTCGTGAGTCGTGGCCAAATAAAAGCGAAGAACGACCTGGCGTGCTTGATTCTGGCGGCTGGCAAGGGCACGCGCATGTACTCAGAACGGGCCAAGATGTTGCATCCGATCTTGGGCGTACCCTTGGTTTCGTATCCCGTCGAGCGGGCGCTGGAACTGCACGCTTCGCCCATCGTGGCCGTGCTCGGCCACCAGCGCGCCGAGGTGGAGAAGGCGCTCGTGGCTCGCCACGGACAGGGCACTGTGACCGTGGTCGAGCAGACAGAACAGAAGGGAACCGGGCATGCTGTCCGTCTGGGCCTCGAGCCCCTGCGCGGGTGGGAGGGAACGGTTCTCATTCTCTACGGCGACGTTCCCCTGTTGAGCCACGAGACCTTGACTGCCTTGGTGAAGAAATCGCGCAAAGGAGGCAGCCTGGCCCTTCTGACTGCCGAGCTGTTCGAACCGCATGGCTACGGCCGCGTGATCCGCGACGGCCAGGGCCGTGTCGTGGGAGTCGTCGAGGAGAAGGATGCCAGCGACGATGAGCGCCGCATCCGCGAAGTCAATGCCGGCATCTACGCCGCGCCAGCAGCCTTCCTTCGCCAGGCCACAGGGCGACTGTCGCCGCGCAACGCCCAGGGCGAACTTTATCTGACCGACATCATCGCCAAGGCCGCGACTGGAATCGGCGTCGTTTCAGTCAGCGTCAGCGCCGAGGAGATGGCCGGGATCAACGATCGGCAACAACTGATCGCGGTCGAGAAGATCCTGTGCCGGCGCATCGTCGGAGGCTGGATGAAGCACGCCACCTTCCGCGATCCCGAGGCGGTGCTGGTCGAGGCCAGTGTCACCATCGACACCGACGCCGAGATCGGCCGCAACGTGGTACTGCGCGGCCGCACCAAGATTGGCGCTGGTGCGCGCATCGACGACGGCTGCATTCTCAGCGACACCGAGGTGGGCGCAGGCGCCGTGCTCCTGCCCTACACCGTGGCCACCCAGTCCATTGTCGGACCAGGCTCCAAGGTGGGACCGTTTGCCCATTTGCGGCCAGGCACCGAGCTGGGGCCCGACGTGCACGTGGGCAACTACGTGGAAACCAAGAAGACCCGCCTAGGCCGCGGCAGCAAAGCCAACCACCTGACCTACCTGGGCGACACCATCGTGGGCGAAGGGGTCAATGTGGGCGCGGGCACCATTACGTGCAACTACAACGGCTATGAGAAGCGCCAGACCATCATCGAGGATGGCGCCTTCATCGGCTCAGACACGCAATTGGTCGCGCCGGTGCGCGTGGGCAAGCGCGCGGTGGTGGCCGCCGGCGCCACCATCACCGAGGACATCCGCGACGGAGCGCTCGCCATCACGCGCGTTCCGCTCAAGCAGATCGACGGCTACGCGGATCGAGTGGCGCAACGCTATGCGAACAAAGCCGCGCCCAAACGCTGACTGACATTGACAGCCGCCACTTCCCAGCCACAATCGCGCGCTGAGGTTCAATGCCCACTTCGGTGAAAGACTTCTTCGAGCGGCGCGTCCCGGATGCCTTGAGCCGTCACCCTGAAAAGGCCAAGGAGGTGGCCGCGATTTTCTTGTTCACCGTCACTGGTGCTGACGGCGGAACCTGGACCGCCGACCTCATCAGCTCGCCGCCCATCTGCCAATCCGGATGCATTGGCCAACCTCAGTGCACCATTGAAATCACCGACGAGGACTTCCGCAGCATGATCGACGGTGGGACACAGGCCGCCATGCAGATCTTTCTGGGCGGCAGGCTGAAGATCGGCGGGGATTCCATGCTCATCTCGCGCCTGTTGCGGCTTCTGCAACTGGGAAGTGCGCCGGTGATCTAGCCGCAACCGGCGTCGCCCGGCACGGCCCATCGTTCTCTTTTGCAGCCAGAACGGAAGTCGTGGCGGAAGAGCCGGGCCACGTTGTCAGCCTCGGCCGCTCTTTGGCTGGCGCGCCGTCGCAAGCCAGGGCTTTCACCTGTACACCTTCCCGCCGGTGGGCCGGCAGCTGTTCTCGTTCGCGCAGGTGCTGAAGGCCGTGCGCCAGCAGTGCCGACTTGCACGGCGCCCTTGGCGATGTTCAGCTAGCAACTGCTTTCGTCCCGTTGCCGACAACTCCTGCTGGTGCTTTCCACGCAACCGGCAGCAAACTGTCACACCCACGCGACCGCGGGCGCGGTCACGTACGAGCGCCATTGTCCCGAAACGACTCTGCTCTTCAGAACGATCCAGGAACACTGGTCGACGTTCCTGGCAGATCTGGAAGCGGGAGGCGGCGAACTGCCCGCCTTTGTGCTTGACGAGTTCGAGGCTTACCTTCGTTGCGGCATTCCGGCCCATGGCTTTCTTCGCGTCCGGTGCAAAGACTGTGGGCACTGCAGAGTCGTGGCGTTCGTGTGCAGGCGACGTGGGTTTTGCCCAAGCTGTCTTGGTCGCCGTATGGCCGACACAGCAGCTTTCTGTGTGGATCACCTTTCCCCCCAAGTGCCTGCCCGGCAATATGTCCTGTCGCTGCCCTATGCCTTGCGATTCAGGATGGCCTATTCCGCCGATTCCACAAGCGTGGTGCTTGGCGCATTCATCAGTGCCGTCAACTCCGACCTTCGCCGCCGCGCCCGGAAGCGCAAGCTGCACGGTCGGCTGCAGACCGGAAGCCTGACCGTCGTGCAACGATTTGGATCGTCGCTCAATTTGAATGTTCATCTTCACGTTATCGCGATGGATGGCGTGTTCGCGGAGCAGCCCGATGGAAGCATGCTGTTCCACCCGCTGCCCGCACCCAGGGACGAGGACGTTGCGCGGCTGGCGCGTGCCGTGTGCCGGAAGGTCACGCGCTACCTGGGACAGCTCACGGGGGAAGGCAAGGACCAGCAGCTGACCCTCGACCATCTGGCCAATGCCTCCATGCAAGGGCTGGTCGCGACTGGTCCGCGCCGAGGCTGCCGCGTATTGCGTCTGGGAGGTACCGGCGAGGATGCCGAGGCCGCAGCGGTAGTTGATTGGGAGATCGAACGTTTTCCGGAGCAGCTCGCTCCAAGAGATGTAGTGGGAGAGTGGCAGTGAAGGCTTGTCTTTCCCATCGGCGTGCTGGCTACCCTGTTCGTCCGTCGAGAAGTTCATTGATTACGCGGCCCTGCGGTAGTCAGCGTGGAGACCGCCGAGCACGGGCGCGATGACAATCGGCTTGTTCAGGTCGTGATGGTTGCAGCTCCAAACGTGGGCAAACGGGATTCCAGGTCACCCTGTCGGTGGAGGCATGACCTAGCGACTCATAGAAATCCGAGAGCGGACACGTGTACACCGCCGACGAAGAACTCAATGATATTGGCCAGGTCGCTCTTGCGCGCAGAAGTCGCGGGAATGTCTTCGCTGGCAGCTGGCTTGTTTGGCCGCCAAGCCACCGGTTTACCTTGCAGCCGACGCATGCTCGGCGTTCGGACACGTTCGGACCAGGGCCTCGCGAATTGACGCTTGACACCTCCCCAGGCCCGACGTACGGTGACGCAAGGCGGGTCGCACAGCGAACATAGGCGTCGTCTCGTGTCCAAGAAGATGAAGAGTAAGGAACTATTATTGTGAGCGAGGAGCGATGAGCATCAAGACTGCCACTCTTGTGGGTGCGGGCGGCGCGGTCGCCATGCTACTTCTGCAGCTGATCTCCCTCGTTGACGAGAAGTTCTACGTGTCGAACATCCAGACCCTCAAGTACGCATGGTTGGCGCCATCCGTGTGCTACCTCGTCTTTTTCGCCGTTCTCTTCACCAAGCAGTCAAAGACGTGACCAATGGGCGACGACATCGGCAATCTTCTTGGCATTCAACAGGACAGCAACCCAAATCGCGGCGGATCCATTCCCTATGCCCCAGGGATCATCCGGCAGTTCGCGGATCGCTTGTATGCCCGCGCGGGTTTCATAGTCTTCGTCTACACCGTCATTGGTCTCATAGTCGGTGGAGTCGTTGGTGTTGCCCTGAAGGTGGGTTTCAGCAATGATCTTGCGGCCTGGATCGTCGGCACTGCCATCGTTGCAGTCGCATTCCTTCTGGGCCAAGAGCGCGCCTTCCATCTGAGGCTTCAAGCCCAACTCGCTCTGTGTCAGGTTCAGATCGAAGAGAACACCAGGAAGTCTCCCGGCTAGCCCAGCTGTGAGCGAGGACTGTAGTGCCCACGCGACTTGAGTGCGGACCATAGGCAAATCGATGGGGGTTTTTGAGCGACCGGGAACCCTGCCGGCCCGCATCTATGCGACCTTGATCGCGTCCGCGCAGCCCGCCGGGGCGACTTTTGCGGCCGTTCCCGGGCGTTCCCGGCTCCCGATGAGCTCCTGATGAGCTCCTGATGAGCACGCGAGACAGTCTGCCCCCTCACGCCCGAGTCGACGTTCCGTCAGTTCAGGTACTCTGCGGCGTCCCCCGGTTCAGACGGAGGAGGTCTTGCGGGATAGGGTTTGGGCGCCTTCTATGGAAGAGGATGTCAAGCAACACAATCACCCATCGCCCGGCGATGCGGTTATTGTGGCATCCGGCGTCCACCCTCGTTCGTGAGTAGATCGACGTTGTTAAGAAAGGGTGATCAATTCTGCGGTCGCCGCTGAGGGGAGTGTGGCGTGAGCCGCAGTTTCGTCGGTACAGGGACCGGGGCGCTGGGGTGTTGCTGTCGGTCGTCCCGTCGACACGGAAGCCGTCTTGTTCTCTCGCAAAATGCGGGAACCATCCTTCTATCAGGACCTCTTGGGGCCATGGCTTCGTTCGGTACTCCGAGGGGGCATAGCCTATGCTTGGGAACTTCGAGAAGATTCTCGAGTCCAGCGGAACAATGGATACTCTCCCTCGAACCTTTGTCGTCGGGCCGTGTCGCGACGTGGAAGCGCCTGTGATCC
>Ga0265323_10000737_pt1 | contig 17689 bp, 22 predicted proteins | sample 41225metaG_FD_193580 | JGI IMG/M metagenome (GOLD analysis project Ga0265323, IMG submission 193580) | Rhizosphere microbial communities from Carex aquatilis grown in University of Washington, Seatle, WA, United States - 4-12-25 metaG | ecosystem: Host-associated > Plants > Roots > Rhizosphere...
GGGTCAGGGTCAAGGTCAGGGTCAGGGTCAAGGTCAGGGTCATGGTCAGGGTCATGGTCAAGGTCAGGGTCAGGGTCATGGTCAGGGTCAAGGTCAGGGTCAGGGTCAAGGTCAGGGTCAGGGTCAAGGTCAACTTAAAAAAAATAATTAATGGACGAAACATTTGACATCCGGGATTACCTAACCGAGTACGGCAGGTTTATGCTGAAAGACAAAGTTATTGAAACGCGACGAATGAGACTATCAAACGAAAATGATGAAGGGGTTGCTATTTTTATAACAGATCAACCGCTTAATCAAACAAAAGAATTAGTTATATATCGGTAATGAAAGCGTATGATTTCATAAATAAGGAAAAACACAAATATATGGAAACGACATTAACGCCAATCACGTCTAACTTAGGCAAGATCATAACAAAACATAATCCCTTCGACATTCTCGATTATGAAAAGAATTTAAGGATCAGGAGAATTGATCCCCAAACTGGTATTGAGAATGAAACCGAAGGCCAATTATGTGTTATTTATGAGGGGAAGGATATTTTAATAAAAGAATCCGTATCTACTGTCAATGTAGATAGACAAGATGTAGAATTATTGAATTGCATTAAACGCTTGTTATTACGTATTATTGCAAGTATCGAATCGTTTGATGGTGAAATTAAGCCAACGATAGGAGTAAGAGATTGAGGCGTTATATACAAATTCTAATAAGTAAGGCTTTCAAAGAACCAAACTAAAGATAAATAAAATGGCTAAAGAACAAAATGTAAAGTATATGAGAACCGCATTATCATTAATAGGATTACCTATTGATGAAGCTGGCGCAGATATGATAATTCAAACATATGAAGGTATTATTGAAAAAGGAGAGTTTTTCTCATTGGGCGATGTGAATAAAATCAGGGAATCAATTCAAGAAAAATATAAGAAATGATACCGTCATTCATAGAAAAAGAGGCCCGTGTTTACACCATTATTGTTGAATTTACAAAAAATCCTAATGATGTTAGAAATGAGGGGCTAGCAGATTATTTCATTGACGAGGAAGGATATGAAAGAGTAATTGTGTATTGTAAAGATGATACGCAGCAAAGCATAAACTACGCCTACGCATGCATGCTTCACGAACTAACAGAACTAAGGCTTTGTGAAATTCGTGGAATTAAAGAACCCGACATAGACAAATTTGACGCGTGGCACTTAGAAAATAACTTGGACGGAGAACCCGGAGATAACAAAGAATCTCCATATAGAAAAGAACATCGAAGTGCTGAAATGGTAGAAAGATATTTTATAGAACAATGCGGAGTTCACTGGGATGATTACAATACTACTTACGTTATCCCTGACGGATTCCATTATGATGTAAAATATGGCAAATAATTAGTATATTTGCTGCATGAAATCAGTCACATCAGATAAGATAGCATTAGTCTGCGATTACGGTCAGTTCTTTGAATTGGCTATTACTTTGTCAAAATCATTCAAAAAGGTTTATTATTTTACCCCGTGGGCCTCCGGGTTTCCTACACGTAATCCAGAATTGCCAGGGATGGGTTTTGACGAGATAGAATCCATAGATTATCTATTTAAAACTACTAATGATAAAGGGAAATATTCTTTTGACAACGTAGATATATTTATATTCCCTGACCTTTACTTTTCAGATTGGCAAACACTATTAGTAAGTTTAGGGAAGAAAGTTTGGGGATCAAGGAATGGCGAAAAATTAGAATTGGACAGGGTTTTTGCTAAAGAACTTCTTAAAAAGAATAAACTACCCGTAGGTAAATATGAAGTAATTGTAGGTATAGACCAATTGAGAAGGTTTCTAAAGATTCATGATGATCTTTTTATAAAGATAAGTTACTGGAGAGGGGCATTTGAATCATGGCATCATAAGAACTTTAAAATATCAGAACATAAACTTATTGATATTGAACGCGATTTAGGAGCCTATAAAGACGAAACTGAATTTATCGTAGAGTGGCCTATAGATTCTATCGTAGAAGCAGGGATAGACCCCTATATTATTGATGGCATTTTACCAGACGAGGTAATTTGTGGACTTGAAATGAAAGATAAGAGTTATGTATGCAAAGTATTTCAGACTGATGAATTGCCAAAAGAATTAACTCAGGTAACGAAATTAGAACAATTCTTTAAAGAAACACAGTATAGAGGGTTTTACAGTGATGAATGTAGAGTAACCGGTAAGAAAGAATCATTTTTAATAGATTTCTGCACCAGATTTGGCGCACCTCCATTTGCCATAGAATTGGTACTCATTGAAAATTTAGCTGAAATAATTTGGTTTGGATCAATGGGAATTATGATACAGCCGGAATACAAAGCTAAGTATGCGGCAGAAATTATAGGAACATCCGCCGTGTGCGCCACAGAAACTTTGCCAGTATTTTTACCTGATAAATTCAGGGACAATATCAAGTTAAGATTCGCATGTAAAATTAATGGGACTTACTATAGAATTCCACAGTCCTCAAAGGCAGAGGAAGTGTGTGATGTCGTAGGGATTGGTGATACAATGGAGAAAGCAATAAAACAGGCCTTTGAATTATCAGAGTATATAGAAGCGGATCAATTGGATATAAAGACATACTCTTTAGATGATGCGAAAGAAGCTGTTGAAAAGTCTGCTAAAATAGGATTGTATTTCTAAGCCAACGATTTAATCACTTCTATTCTTTTATTATTCTGTTTACTTAAAAGCAAGTTGTCGCAGATATACTCCCAGCTTTGTTTGTTATATGGCTCGAGATTTTCTTTTTCTGATTTGTTGAGTAAGAATTCAAACATATCTTCATTGGAATATTTTAATCCCGGACAATTAACAAAATCACCAAAGTCTGGTATTAAACAAGACGAACCTGCATACGTGCCTTCTATCCAACTGATATTACTTTTAGAAAGATTGAGTTCGTTTTCATCAAGCGGGACTACTAATAACGATGCGTTTAACTTTTTAATGTACGTAAAATAGTCTATGAGCGACATTGTGGATTCATAATGCACATTATTATTTTTATCTATAAAGATAAATCGCTCCCCTAAAAAATAAAATTCTCTATTTTTTTTAAGTGCGCGGTTAATTGCATCTTTGTAAATATAAATATCATGTTCATGTGTCTTATTTCCTCTCCAAAAAACCTTGTTGTTATTGGTAAATTTAGATTTATTTTTTGCAGGGAAAATATAGTCATTATGACAATTTGGAATTACAACTATATTTCGGTTATACTTAGAATACTTTTCTTTTAAATCCTCAGTCGAAACTGTAACAACATCAGATAATCTAATTATCGTTTCTAATATTTTCCTTTTACTGTTGTAATAGTTGATTAAATCTGTTGGATGGGTGTCAGGGATATTAATCAGGTCGTCATCAAAGTCTACCCATATTTTTTTATTCATGTTTTTGGCGAGTTCGATTACCCTTAATTGATAATCGTCTGCTGGACGTTGTAAGAATACAATATCAAAGAAACTCATCCACGACCAGTCTATCTGGTTTCCCATAGGGACTACTTCGTATCCGTCTAATCTATTTATTTGTGCTAATGGCTCTCTGCCTCTATAAAATGAACATGGGTCGGTGGCGTGTCCTTCAATCTCTAATATTGAAATCATTACATTCTTTTACTTAAAGTCTTCGTTCTGCAAAGGTAAAAAATATAATTAATATTATTATTATCTTTGTGCCATAATTCACACACAAAACACACACAATTATGGGACTTTTAAAAGCAACAGTTATTGTAAAAGATGATGGTGCGTTAACGGAATATTCGTCAGCACATCAAGCCCAAGTGTTAAACAGTAATCATATTGAAAGAATCGTTCCAGCCGTTTGTGGGCCACAAAATTCTTATTCATCAGTAAACAGCCAAATTATTTATTTGGAAGGATATGGAAGAGTAAGTTACTATGTGACAGAAACAACAGCGGCTCTGTGGACTTCAAATGAAGAAGCTTAACACAACGCTCACACTCACACGTTTGCAAAATAAAGCATCAAATAGTTGGTGCTTTATTTTTTTATATGAACGGAATTACATATTTTTGGGAACTATAAAAACACGTTTAATATGGCTAGTTTAATTTGCCTTGCGGTCTATGATACTGATGAAAACAAGCGAACCTCTTATACCAAAAGCACACTAGATTCTTTGTGTGGACGTGTAAATTTAACCAAGCATAGAATTATAGTTTCAGATAATGGGTCTTGCGATGCTACTAAACAAGTCTATGATGATTTCGGTGATCTAATTTCTGAAGTTATTTATAATGGGTCAAACATCGGTACGGCCAACGCAATAAACAAGGCATGGATGCTTCGTAAACCCGGAGAGTTCTGTATAAAAATGGATAATGACGTGGTTGTTAATCATGATGGATGGGTAGACGAAATGGAATCTGTTTTTGCAAAAGATAAATCCATTGGTGTTGTCGGGTTGAAAAGGCGTGATCTAATCGAATGGCCTATAGGAGAGAGCAAGTCTAAACTTATCCCGTTAAAACACGAACGTGGAGAAAAATGGGTAATTGTTGAGGAAGTTAATCATATGATGGGTACGTGTAATATGTACTCGCCGGAAATTCTTGACAGAATAGGATACTTATACCAACATACTCTTTACGGATTTGATGATAGTTTTTCGTCACTCAGGGTAAGGATAGCCGGGTTTAAGAATGTATTCTTACCTCACATTGATATTGACCATATTGATGTAGGTGGCGATGTATTCTGTGACTGGAAGATTAAACATGCTACTGAACATTGGAAACAGTTTGAACAAATATCAGAAGAATATCGTACCGGAATAAGAAACATTTACTACAATGGTATCGGATACGAGATAGTGACAGAAAACGGAATTGATTATTATATATCTCCAAAATGACAGAACTAGACCGTAAACTTGCTTTACCCATTGTAAGGATAGACATGGGATCAGGTTCTCATAATATGAGACAACCACTTGACGAATGGATAAGAGTTGATGGCATGGCTCATGAAATGATTGATGTAGTCTGTGATTTTTCTGCTGTTCCGTTACCTCCACATTGCGCTGATATAATGTGGTCTGGAGATACCATTGAACATATCCCTACATGGGAAATGAAAAAGACATTAGGTGAATGGAACAGACTTATTAAGATAGGTGGGGTATTTTGTGGTCAAACTCCAAACCTTCATGCTACAATGATGAGATATGCCAAAGGAGAGGTTAGCTTAAAAGATGCTACTTGTTCCTTGTATGGCTGGCACGATCACCCATTCCAACAGCATTACGTTACTTATACTACTGATACTTTGACCGAACTACTGAAAGAATATGGATTCGATCAAGTGTCTTTCGCTGGTAGTCCAGGTGTTGAACCTGGCGACGAACTAAACGCTTGGTGGTTATGTTTTATATGTATAAAAATTAAAGATTCATTCCAATGATAAAAGCATCTCTTTGCATGTGTATATACAATAATGAGAATTTACTTGCTCGAAGTGTATACTCATATAAACATCAAACAATGTCCCCTGATGAATATGAAATAATAATCATTGTAGATAATTCATTAGGTAATATTGACGAAGTAATACAACCTTTATTGTCAATGCCACATTTTACACTGGTAAAGATGAAGCATCCCTATGGAATGAGAGGTTGTACATTTGGGTTCAACACTGCTTTTAAAATAGCACAAGGAGAGGTAATTTGTGAAACCACGGGTGAGACTATGTTACCCCCAAATACATTAGAAATAATGTACGAGAAAGCAATGGCAGGTCGTAATTTCTGCGCGTTCAAAACATATAATCTTACACCTAAACTACAGTTGAAGATTGACGAAGTAGATTGGCTTGCTGATATAAATAACATAAAGAAGTTGGAAGGTTTCGATAATCCGTGGACAATGAATAATGTTAAGTTCGAGAATTTTATTACCCATCAAACTTGCTCAATAAAAAAAGAATTATTCTTTGAGATGTTCCCTAATGGATTTCCTTTGTTCGGAGGGTATGGGGATGAAGACCCATTTTACGCGGGAACAAGAGAAAAAAACAATGTAAAAGGGATTACCATTATGGAACCGATGGCATTTCATCAGTGGCATCCACCGTTCCAATACTGGCAGTCTAAGGGACTAGGTCATAATTTAAATAAGTGGGCGCACAGTAAGAGTAATTACATGAACGATAAATCCGGTCATGTTCCTGAAGGTGGAGGAAGATATATTTGGGATATGGAACATGAATCAGTATTTAACACGCCAGAGGAAATGTTAAGTCAACAGGAAATAGAAGATTATGCAAAGATGGACGATATTGTCCGTAAAACTGGATGTAAGGTAGTATGACAATGGCAACAGCAGGTAAAATTAAAACATGGGTAATGTCTAAATATTTCAGATATTTATATTCTAATATGTATCCTAATGTATTTAGTAAATGAAAAAGAAACCAGAACCAATTAGAAAAGAACGTAAGAAACGCGCTCCGAACAAATGGAGAATATCTTCGCTGATAAATACTCTGAGATCAAATTCTTTTGGAGTAGTTATCCTCATGGCTTCAGTCATTTTACAGGGGCTTATTTCGTTCTATGTATTCAATGAGAGCAAAATATTCCAATCTCCAGAGTTTAATCTTTCGGTATCGTTATTCTATGCGATAACAGTTTGCTCATTCATAACATTCTATACTCTCAGAAATAATCAGACAATGGCTATTATTATCCTGGTAGTAGAAACCTTTGTAAATATATTCTTTGATTATCTAAAAGTCTATAAAGTAGAATCTGATACAGTAAATCTGTTTTGGATTCAAATAGTAATGCTAGGAATTATTCCGGCTGCCACTTACTTTTTAGCACATGAACTAAACGCAGGTAAGAATAAGTTTATTTAGAACCAATTAATTCAATTAGAGCTTCAGCATGTATTATTGACTGATTAGCTAATTCTTTAGGTTCAAAATTTATAATATACTGAGGATTCTGAATATATCCAGAAAGAATTCTAGTTGATATTTCTATCAATTTGACTTTCGCGTCAACCTTTTTTTTTACTTCTTTCTTTAATTCTCTCAATAAACGAGGCTTAGCGTTTTCCCATATATCAATAGGCATACGTTGAGCTTCGTCTAATATTTCATCAATAGTCATTAAAACTTAAGTAAAGCTTCGCTCTGTCTCATTATTAATAGAGACTTCCCTTCAATGACTATTTCGGTACCGGCATGTTTGCTATAAAAGATATTGTCTCCAATCTTTAATTTCATAGGGTCTAAGGAAGTTCCTTCGCCCACAGAAATCACGGTTCCCTTACTGGGTTTTTCTTTTACGGTTCCAGGAATATATATTCCTGTATTGGTTATGTCTTTTAATCTTTCTGGCTCAACAAGAATCCTGTCGGCCAATGGAGTTACTTCTGTCATATTAAATTAATTTATTGTTCCTAAAATGTGTCGTCTTTGTAAATATTTTAAGCGCTCTCCGAAATGTTCAAATAGTTCTGATTCTAACCATATTTCAGGATAACTAAATACTACCTTGTCACCAATCTGAATATTTAAATCATCATGCTGAATATCATAAGGTTTTCTTATAAATGTTTTAATGGATGTAAAAACATAGTTTGATTTATAATCCAGATTTTTACTACCGGCATATTTTACAATACCCATATTTATTATTTTTTCTTTATCTACACATTGAATTAATTTAGACTTTTCTAATTCAACAGGCGAAAGTAAAACATTACCATTACAACAAATAACATTTTCTCCTCTCTTTGCTACTATAATAGCATCATACCTAATAATTTTATACCTTTCATTATTGTAAATAAACCGTTCTGAAGTATTGGCATCTATTTGATCCAACCAAACCGTATCGCCTATTTCAATATCCATTGCAGGATGCCAGTCAAGACCGGTATCATCATAAACATTAAAAACAATGTCCTTAGAAAGCAATACTACAATTCCGGTTCTATCTACCTGGTCGTATTTATCTAAATCGTCTAACTCCGTATCGTCTAAGCTGGATGTCATAATAACCCCACCTTTTGTTTTTTCTTCTTTATGATAATGATCCAACTTAATCAATACCATATTAGGCATCATCTCAATAGGGAAGGTATCAATAGTATCATAATATCGTTTTTCAGCAATCATTTTCTCACAAAATTAATTACTGCATTAGTAAACCAACGGCCTGACGCTTCATGTTTTTTACTATTTACATAGAAATCAAACTCTATTATATCGCCTTCGTCTTTTTCATTAATAATCTTGGCTGATTCACCCATTGCGGTACAGAATAGATTATGGGTAAACCTTCCGTCTACCAATTCAAGCAATACATCTATCCTAACATATGGCTTATCAGATTGAGAAAACCCTTCTTTGTAATTACTCTTTTCAATAATTGTTGCTTTTTTAATTTGTCGTTCCATTTGATCTTTAATAAGTTATTAAATAAAAAGACATGCAGGGTAACCTTGTTACACTTCTGCATGTCGAGACCTACCTTTATTCATTGAGCGATACAAATGTATGGTAACTTTGTATAACATGCAACTATTTTATTAAAAAATTACGTCCGAATTAAACAATTCTTTGTATTTGCGCACTAAATCAGGATGTTTGGATAGCGCTTTTAAATTGAAAATATCCATATTTACACATTCATCATAAAATTCATTGACCATGTCAAGGTTAATAGACTTGCATAAATATTTTAATTGCCTTCGGTCAATAGTACATTGACGGTATCCGTTGTTATACCCTCTCTCATGCGCGTCATTGTAAACAGAAGTAAGGAATGCTTTAGAATCTTCGATAGAAATAAGCCCGTTTGATTTTTTGTAAATGAGGTCTGAGAGTTGGGGTAATGTCATTCATTATTGTTTTGCCAAAGGTAAAAAATATTATTGAAAAACAATGGAATAGTTGATGAAATTACCTATTTTTGGGAATGCTTAGAAACGCTAAAATAGATTCAAACCATGCTTCAATAGTAAAATCGTTAAGAAGTATTCCCGGAGTTTCAGTATTTTCTACAGCACAATTAAAAAAGTTTTGCGATATTGCCGTAGGATTTCGAGGCAAGAATTATCTTTTTGAAATAAAGAAAGACGTAAAGTCTAAACTAACTGATGGCGAAAAATCATTTCAGGATAAATGGACTGGACAAGTTGATACTGTAACTTGTGTAGAAGATATTTTGCGAATATTAAAAATATAATTATCTTTGATTTTTACATTAGATATTCGTATTTTTGTCACGCACACTCACACTCATTTATGACGAAAAACGAAATTAATGTATCCAGCCTCCTTTATAATCCATTTGATAAAGAATCTCTTAAAAAACTAAAAGAATATGATGAATTTAAAACTATACCTGACGATAAAATAATATCATACATCATATTAGCTTACGATTTAAAATCTGATGTCCGAAAAGAATACCCATCAAGGAACCAGCAAAAAGTAGAAGCCGCTAAATTTGCAGGGTTTAAATTTACTTCCAACCAATTTGATAAAACAGTAGAGGAAATCCTTATTGGAGAGGACTACGATGTCAATATGGCTATCGTAAAATATCTATCTTTTTTCGGGAAGCCAGAACTTATGACTTTGGAATTTCTGTACAATAAACAATTCCTATTATTATACAATCAGAATAAAGGTTTAGATGACGAAAAAGATAGTCATAAGACCATGATGCTTTTAAAAGATAATATAAATACCTTAACCGAAGTTATCTTTGGCGGGTCAGAGACTATTACTGCCAGAACTGCATTATACGATTATATTCAAAAAAACAGTACTATATCGGTACGGCCTGAAAACATAGCAGATAAACTATCCAATGACGAACCTCCATTGGGCGATTCTAATCCATATGGCGAAGGTTATATGCCAGATAAAATGAAATATTTAGGGGGTAAGTAATGGCCGCCGAATACGACAAATCGTTTATTGTAAATGATGGTGTTAAAGGGATAACCCCTATTAGAATATCGCTCCCTAAACCTCCTAAATATTATTTAATAGCCGGGCATAAATTAGAGCCAGAAGATCAATACTTCAAACGAGAGGTCATGCCTGAAAAGTTAAAATCTTTAGAAAAAGATGTAAGGGATAAACTTAGGCAGAAAGACAGAGAGCAAAGAGACTTCAGGGCTACCGGACAATTGATAGAAGATGAAACATGGCGTGAACTCGAATCCAATGAAGAATACTATGCTAAAGAAATCGAATGGATAAAAAAGCAGTGGTGGCATAGACTGTATGGATATTGGTTTTTTAATAATGGGAAGCCTACATATATTGACGGATGGCATTGGTTTTATCTTAACTACTGGCCTATTGGAAATGAACGAAAGGGAAGTCATGGACTTCCTGATTATAGGGACAGGGATAGAAAACAATTCCTATTTTTTAGATATTCATTTACTACCTGCGAGACATTTAAAAATTTAGATACAGAGACAGGATTTGCTATTGCTGACGAAAATGGAGATTATGAAATAATAGAATTGCCATTTCGCGTTTGTGGCGGTGTCATACAGCCAAAAAACAGACGTGGAGGTAATACACATCAGGGATTATGTATACAATACGAGGTTACGTCTCGTACTAAGAGTACGGATAAAATGAGCGGAATACAGTCATATACTAAGGATAATGCTCTTGAACATTATAATATGAAGGTAATGCCAGCATGGGAATGTATGCCGTTTTTCTTTAAGCCACAATGGGAGGGGGACACGAGACCAAGCGAACTAAGTTTTACTCACAGAAAATTTGAACCTACGCTTGGAGGGACTAAGTTAACATATGCAAATACCGCAGAAGCAACAGCATTTGACGGATCGAAACAATTAATAAACCTATCTGACGAGGAAGGTAAAACATTAGAAACTGACATTATATATAGGTGGAACGTAAATAAGAATACCATATCTACTGGCGATGGATCAACTATTTTTGGATGGTCATATCATCCATCAACAGTAGCCGATATGAACGAACGTGGGGGAATGCAGTATAAGAGGCTTTTTGAAATGAGTAATTTCTACCAGCGTAATTCTAAAACTGGACAAACGCAATCTATGTTATTTGGATTACTGTTCCCTGCATATGATGGGCTAGAGGGCTTTGTTGATAAATTTGGCAATACAATTATTGATGTCCCTACCGAGGAACAAAAAAATAATGGATTTGATAGAGGATATGGAGCAAAAGAACACATATTATCTACGAGTGATTTTTTACTAAAACAGAATACTCCAGAATCATTAAAATCATACAGAGAACATAGGCAACTATACCCTATTGATCTAACTGATTTTTTTCTTATTGATTCTGGAGATACCGGGATAAACATTCAAATTATAGATAAGCGACTTGGTGAGATAGATGCTTTGCCTAGAAATCAGAAGCCAAGCGAAATGTTTGATTTAAAAAGGATAGACCCGTCAAACAAGGATTCTGATGTTATTCACATTCCTAATCCTGAAGGAAGATTTAAAATATCTTTTGTTCCTCATTCAGATCAAAGGAATAAACGTGTGCAACAACAGGTGTTTGACAGACAAAAAAATGCTTATAAAATGGCTTATTCTCCAATAATGCCTAAGTTCATTTCCTGTGGTGACCCATTTCAGTTCAATACAAAAACACAAGCTGAATTAAGAAGGGATCGTAGTAGATGGTCGAATGGAGGTGGGGCTACATTAAGAAGGCGAGATATGTCTATTGATACTACAGATGTAATATCAGATTGGAAATCATATGGTTTTGTTTGTACGTATAATAATCGTATAGCTATACTAGATGAATATTGCGAAGATATGATTATGATGTGTCAGTTTTTCGGGTCGTTGATGTACCCAGAAACAAACGTTCCAAGATTATATGAGTATTTCCTTGAAAGGGGATATGGCGGGTATCTTGCTTATGGTATTGATCCTTTGACTGGTAAAATTAAAGATAAGCCAGGATTCTTTACCAGAGATAAACAAAAATTGTTTCAAGCTAACAAAGATTATATTGATAAGAGAGGGCATGTCGAAAATCATGATGACTATCTAATGGAATGTAAACAAATACCGGGGATAGAATACTTGACCGATTTCGATTTGTTTGTTGCCTGTGGAGGGTGTATTATGGGAGACCAAGAAACTACTGCACCTATCACACAAAAAGAGGTAAATAAAAGAGTGGTACTATCCGGCCAGTTATTCGCTCCTTACAGATACTAAATATATTACTATATTTGCAATGTAAAAACTCACACACAATGCCCGACGCTCAAAAAAACTTAGTCTCTGCCACAGTAGACGAAAAATACAGATTAGGTAAATATACATTTCCTAATCCATACGTAGAAACTAAAGACAAAAATTATAGACTTCAGGTATACGAAGCAATTTATTCCCGACATCTTACAGGACGAACCGGATTTAGTTTCTCTATCTCAGACGAATTTGACAGAAATAGAATGTATGGGAACGGGACACAACCGGTAGATATTTATCAGAATAGACTGTTGCCTAATTCTGCTACACAGAATAAAACTCAAACTCAATACGATTCAAGGACTAAGAGTGCTGACAATAGAGAGGTCTCAAGAGAGGGGTGGATGAATGTAAATTGGGAAGTTCTTAGTATAATGCCAAAGATAAAGAATAGCTTTCATGGAATGTGGGACAATGCAGATGATGATATTCGATGCAAGGCAATAGACGAGAGAAGCGGAGCTGAACGTGAGCAAATGAAGTATATGACATGGGTTCATAAAATGTTTGGCGATCAACTAGAAGCAATTTCCACGATGGCGAATATTCCATACATGGAACCAGAGTTTATCCCTGACAACGATTTAGATTTAGAACAATATGAAAATGCCGGAGGGTTTAAATTAGTTCATGAAACAGCTATCGAAGAAACAACTCAGCATACTTTCGATATATCCGACTGGACTACCGAAATTAAACAAAGACTTATTAATGATGCTATTGATATAGGGGTAATTGCAGCATGGCCTTATTATGATGAAGAATGTCATAAAATGAAATTTGAATATGCTGACCCTAATCCTAAGACATTCGGGATACAATATGATGACCATACCGGGTATAAGAACGCTCAGTATGCCTTTCAGATACGATGGATGAACATAGGATATTTGAGATCAAAAGGCATCAAAGAAGAAGATTTGGCCAAAACAGCTAAACAGTATTGTGGTGTTTACAATAATCCTATTCTTGCTGATTGGGATTACTACAATAATTACAAGTCCAATACGTGGTTGTATGATGATTTTAGAGTTCCCGTATTAAGAACTCGATGGAAAGATTTTGATACAAATAAAAAATGTATACTTCAAACAATTCAGGGTAGAAAATATCAGGATGTTGGATTTGATTATGTGCCAGAGGAAGGGGAAGAAATTATTGACATAACAAAACAAAAACGATACGTCGGCAATTGGCTTATAGGTACTGACATAGATTATGAATCAGGCCTTGACCCATGTCAGGAACAACCGGCCGAGCTAGGTGTTATTGTACGCAGATTAAATACAATGCCATTAACAAAGGTGCTTATTCCTCATATAGACATGTTGAATTTAACGTGGTTTAAATTTCAAAACGCAGTAGCACAATTAAGGGTAATGGGTTATGCAATAGATATGACCATGTTAAGTAATATGTCACTAGCCGGAGGCGAAGAATTAAGTTCTTTGAAAGCGTTACAAATTGGGTTTACTACTGGAATACTTCCTTTTGTTAGAACACGATTTGACGGGTCAATAAATTCAATGGCTGCTAGTCCAGTAGTCCCTATACCGTCTGAGATGGAAAATGTTTTAAAGCAATTGATTGAAACATTCCAATTCCATGAAAGTCAAATTGAATACTACACTGGTATAAATTCAGTAGCCTTAGGTGGGATGCCAGCGCCAAGGACTGGCAAGGCAGTAACAGAAGTAGCGATGACTACCAGCTCTACTGTAATTAAGCCGATTATTGATTTAGTAATGAACCTTAAGCTTGACGTAGCAAATCATATTACCAAAAGAATTAATGTTTTAATGAAGGGGGACGAGGATTCAAGGCATGCTTATGCTAAAGTAATTGGATTTGCAAAAGTAGAGGCATTAAAAATAGCAAGTCAACATGCAGACTATGGAATAACCGTAGAGAGGAAACCTTCGGATGCAGATTGGGATTCATTAAATAGACAGATAGAAATAGCATTACAAATGGGTAGGGACGGAGTTGTATCACTTCCTCCAGATGTAGGGATAATGATTACCCAAATGAAGTCTAATGGATACAATTTACGTCAAATCGCTTTCTTGGTAAGGAATGAATTACGAAAAGCTAAAAAGGAAGCACAGCAAAAAGCAAAAGAATCACAAGAACAGGAATCACAAAAGAACCAAGCTCTAGTACAATCTAAATTAGAGGCGCAGGTTCAGGCTATGCAAGCAGAATTAAATAAAGTAATTCAAGAAATGAATACAGAATGGCAGTTAAAAGACAGACATGAAATGGTAAAACAGGGATTGCAAAATGCAAATGTCTCACAAAATAATACACAAACAGTTGCACAATAAAATAATTAGTTATATTTTTGTGCCTCAACACACATGCACACACACTAAACGCATTTAATGGGTAAATTAGAAGATTCAGCAACCTCCTTTCAAGAAGCAATAGAAAAAACGTCAGATGGCAAACCGCCAGAGCAACAAGCACCTCCAGTTGCTAAAACAAAAGAACAGCCTGTTCTTACTCAAGAGGGCTTAACCTGGGAAAAGCTAAGTACAGATTTAGGCGAACCGATTAAATCAGTTGATGAATTAAAATCAAGATTTTCTTCTTTAAAGGAAGCTACCGAAAAGATAAAATCATATGCAGGAATTGAAGAAAAGGTAAAAACATCGGAATCTACTATCTCCGAATACCTGAAAAAAATTCAAGAACAAGAAGAATTATTGACAAAATATTCAGACCCGTTGTCTCATTTTGGAGGAGATGCAGAGGAATATAAAAAACTACAAGTAAAGTTAAGTCTAAAGAATAGCGGTGAACAAAAAAATGTTGATGCCGCGATGAGGCTTATTGATGGTAAGAAAATTTCTGATTACGATAAGATCAAACTTTTTGAAATATACAATAACCCTACGGTAGAGGAATCAACTGTAGATGAATATCTGGCAAAAAAATACGACATTGATCTTACTGACAAGGATAATTGGGATAAGGTAACTAGATTCCAAATGTCAAAAGAGGCTGCGGTAATTGATTCCGAAATGAATAAGTTGGCGTCGTCAATAAAGATGCCTGAAAAAATAGATTTCTCTGCTAAGAAAAAAGCTGATGAAACCGCCAGTAAAAATACTATTGAAAAGAATAAAAAGGAATGGGAATCTGTAAAAGAAAAATTGCCATTTGATGAACTTCCTTTTGATATTGATATTGATGTTGATAAAAACGGAAAGAAAGAAATTCAATCTTTAAAATTTAAATATCTAATTCCTGAAGAAGATCAAAAGGCATTACGCGATATAGCTATAAAAATAGCTGTGGATAATAATACTCCATACAACGAAGAAGAATTTAAATGGTTGATGGAAGAAGTAAAAGACCGATATGTAAAATTAAATAGGTCAAAGATTGACAAGGCCAAATACGATCATTGGAGATCATTGTGGCAAGAAGAACATGACAAAACAGAGCATGTCTTAGGAAAGTCAAACAAATCAGATGCTCCTGGAGTAGTAGATCAAAATGATCTGGCGGCTCAATATCAAAACTTAAGTAAAGGGTTGAAAAAGGGAGGACAGTAATGTTTAATTTAACACACACTCACACACATGGCACAAGTTACGAGCAATACCGTATCCGGGTATTTTGGTGAAGATTATACCAAAAATGCTGCTCTGCACGTTTATCCTCAATATTTTAAGGATGTAATTCAGATATACGGAGAAGAAGGTAGATTGCTTGATTTTCTACGAGCAATGGGTCAGACAATGACCATTTTTAATCCTAAAATGACTTCCATTTTGGAAGGCTCTCTTGAAAGAAGTATTATCACCGGGTCGTCTATTGGCAACAATAACGCAGGGAATAGCATTTCCTTAACATTGCAGTCAGATCAGTATGACACAAACAATGCCTGCTATCTGATTGTTAATGAATCAGTACTTATCCCGCCTAAATATTTACAAGATTCACCTATCGGGGGTCGTTTGTATTATGTGGCTTCAGTTTCAGGTACAGCTCCGGCTCTTACTTTTGTTCTTAAACCTTTAGATGCTACATCTAAAATCAGGGTTTCAATTCCTGCCGGTACGGAACTTATGGTAGGGCCTACTTATTTTGCCCGTGAATCAGGACAACCTGGTGGTAAAGTAAGATATGAATATGAGAAGAATTATTACACCCAAATTTGTAAAACATCCGCTAAGTTTGGTGGAGGTGCAGTCACATACAAATTGTGGAGAGACATGCTTAACGGAGGTGGATCAAAAACCCTTATTCGTGGTATGGAAGAAACTACTCAAAGACTGGATTCGGATATTAATAAAGCTATTCTTATAGCTGAACCGAATACCAATGCAATCACCGCTACCAATACCTCTGATGGAACTGCAAGAACCGTTTTAGGGACTAAAGGTATATTACCTCAAATGATTAGTGAAGCACAACTTCTATCTTATAATGATTCATATGATATTTCGTCCTTCGATGCAATCAAGTCTATATTAAAAGGTCAGATGGTGACAGAACGTGAAGTAAATGTTTTCCACGGTTATCAATATGGCCGTAGGGTAGAAAACGTATTTGTTAATTATATAGGGGATAATTCATATACTGATTTAATCAGTAATGCAATGACACTTGGATTTCCTATCAGACGAATCTTTAAAAACGGGTGTTATTTCAACTTTAGTGAAATTCAGTCATTTGGTAATCCAACAGGATTTGGTGTAAAGGATTATCCTTTCCCTGATTTAGCTTTGATTATGCCACAGTCACAAACAAAGGTTAAAACAAATGCTTTGGCTGAAGGTGGAGAGAAGAGCCTTGTTATGGACAACCTGACTATTGGATATTTGAAATATGGTGGAGAAGATCGTACCCGTATAGTGAAAAGAATTGATGGTATGACCGGTATCGAAATGGAAGGTTCAAACCAGTATGACGAAATGAATCTGTATATGTTATCTGAATTTATGGTTATCTTCAATAAAGTAAACCAGACAATTCTTCAATACAAAGAATAATCGAAAGGGGCAATTAAGCCCCTTTCTTTAAATACTTTATATGTTTATAGTAAATTACGCACCAATAACAGACCCTATCAATGCGAGCGCAAAAAGGCATTTTGAAGAAAAGAAAGCCGAAATTCTAAAAATGAAATTCCCGGTAAAGTTCGGTATGAAAAGAACATTACTTAGGGATAAAAATGGAAATGCGCTCCCAGTTCAAAATCAGTATTTAAATTATATCGCTACTGCCGTTAACAAAGAGAATGTCGCTGAAACATGGATTTACTCTACTGTCGCTCCATCGAAAGATAAAGATGGCAAATATCAACTTGCAGATACTGGGGTGATTATCAAAAACAC
>Ga0265323_10000738_pt1 | contig 17613 bp, 16 predicted proteins | sample 41225metaG_FD_193580 | JGI IMG/M metagenome (GOLD analysis project Ga0265323, IMG submission 193580) | Rhizosphere microbial communities from Carex aquatilis grown in University of Washington, Seatle, WA, United States - 4-12-25 metaG | ecosystem: Host-associated > Plants > Roots > Rhizosphere...
CAATAAAAACCGGCCGAAATTTATTTTTTTGATCTAAAGAGGTTCCCAACAACACCGGCAAAAGCGGCAGAGTACAAGGCGCCGCAATAGTTAGCAACCCGGCTAAAAATGCAAAAAATATTTGCAGCATAATATTTTATTGAGAAGATACGCTTAAAACTCCAAAGCCATTGTACCAGTCGTTTGTGTAACTGCCATTTAAACTGTTATGAGGGTTAGGCATGGTCTCAGACATATCGGACCACAATATATTATAATAATTAACTACAATTGGATCTGTGTAAGACTGAGTCAAACCGTAATAAAGTTTTGAAAAAACTGTGCCCAATTTGCTTCCTCCGCTTAATGCAAGGGCATCCGACTGCGCAGAGGTTGAAATAGAATCTGCAGCAACAAAATTATTAGCAACGGCTTTTAGCGTATATGTCTGGGTTGTTCCGGCCGGAATTATTTCTTCTTGGTTAAAAGTTACAACAACTGTGTTTGCCGGCCCCACTCCAATGCCGCCCTTGCCTACCAAACTTAAATAATAATTATTATTTATAACACTTCCTATTGCAACCGAACCGGTATAATCTTTATTTCCCTTAAGCAAAGTAAAATTAGTTAAATTAGGAACGCCAACATTTGGATCGGTTACTGTTATTAAAAATGTTAATTGTTTTACAGAAATATTTCCGCTTGGATTTGCTCCAATGCTAAATGTATAAAGGCTTGTAGCCAAACCATTTGTGATACTTGAATTAGATGACGAAACGCCGGTAAAAGTTGGAATGCTTTTAAACACATACAAACCATTAACCATTCCTCCAGCGGCGGGCAATGTTATGCCATTATAAGAAGCAATAATGTTTTTGTAATTTCCGGCAGCTCCGTCTATTAATGTGTTTTCACTGTTTGTAGCTTTAACATAAGCCAAAATAGGAGCAACATTTAAATTTGTACTATATGAATCAATGTTTGCGTTTAGGTCGTAAGAAACAGTTACATATTTGGAAGAATTAAGGGAAACAGGAATATTAACATTAAAGTCTAAAATATATTCGCTGCCGTCATAAACAACTTGCGCGGGTTTTGTCGAAAGCAAAGCCTGGGTTGCGCCGTCTGATAAAACAGCGTCATACACGGGCGGATATTGCCGTATCATTGAACCAGCGTTTGAGCTAGGGACAACAAATTTTAATTCGGATATAACATAAGAATCGCTGTTTGCTGTAAATTGGAATTTTCCGGCAACAACTTTTTGGCCAGCCACAACTATTCTTGCCGCTGGGGTCGAACCATCTTGGCTTGCAGTTAACGAACCTGTTCCTAAAATAATACTTTGACCGGGCAAAGCTAAATTTGAGTTGGTATAAACATTTGTTGCAGAAACCGCAGACACTCCCGACACCAAAAGGCCAGAACTAATAGTTGAGTTTGTTGGTATTGTTGAATTAATATTTCCATATACTGCTAATTCGATAGTTTGGCCTGGTTGCAATTGAGAACTTATTGTCCAATAATTATTTCCAATTGTTGTACCCAAAACCGAAGTTTTATTGCTTCCATAAGTTACATAAGAATTTGAAATATAAAGATTAACAATACTTGAGTCTGAATTAACGGCTAAATCCGCCTCTATTTTATTAAGATTTATTGCGACTGTTGTATTATTTGTCAAAGAAAAATCTGCCAATTTAAAATTTGTTTGAGGCGCAATAATAGATTGATTTAAATAAGATGTATTCTCGGCCAAAGTTAATGATCCGGTCGACGCTGAGCTTGCGTTAGGCGCTGGTGTTGCAGCCGGAACAGTTGCGGTTGAACTGCGCTGAGACAAAATAGCGATTATTTGTTGCTGAAGCCTGGCAATTGTTTGTTCGAGCAACGCAATCAGCTGCTGTGTCATTTGATCTTGGCTAGGCACGTTTTGAGCCGAAATAAAAACAGGAAAAAATAAAAATAACACCAAGGCCAACAAAACAATAATTTTTTTCATAGTTACAAATTTATACTGGTTAATTTTTATTTTCCTTCGCCAGAGCTGACATAATTATAAACAATGCCTGAAATATTTTTAATAATGGATGCAAGCTGTTTTTGATCTATTACTCCGTTAGCTTTTGTCATCACGCACAATGCATAACTATATTCTTTGGCATAAATTATTCCGCAATCGTGCAATTCTGTTGAGGTTAATTGTTTGGTCGCCGGATCTATGTCTCCATTTTCACCATATTTGTGCGCCACTGAAATGCCAGAAGGTACTCCGGCAACAAGTCCGTCATTATATGTTGACTGGCTCATAGTTGATAGCGCAGCGCTAGAGTTTGCTTCTGTTAAATAGGTTGAATTATATAATACTTTTAAAAACATAACATAATCTTTTGCCGAAATAGTATAGTGCGATGAGCTGGGCGGCTCAATTTTTAAATCTTCATATATTGCGTTCAAAACATTTTTATCAACATTTAAATAAAGCACCAGCTCTGCCCCATCGTCAGAATTTTCAATCATGTCTTCTATCAAATATTTTATTGTATAGCTTTGACCTATAACTAAATTTGAATCTGTAACCTGAGGTGATACGCCATGCAGCGCCTTGTCTATGCTTTGACTATAAGCAAAAGTTTTTTTCATAACCGAATGGTCTAGTTGAGACTCTCTATAATAAGCCATCATAACCAATACTTTTGCCATGCTTCCAGGATAATATTCATCGTTATAATTTACTCCAGACCATTGGCCGTTTGTAAGGTTAGAAAAATATACCGAAACGCTTTCTGCATTTTTATTTTGGTATTGTTGTTGTATATAGCTATTAACTTTTTGTTCTAAATCTTTGTTTTCAAGATAATACCTGGCGTTGCCAAAATCGTAACGCAAAAGCGGATATATAAATTTATAATTAAAATTATTTTGTCTAACCGGCAGAATATTAGATATTAAAGATTTTGTCTGCTGGTAGTTATAGTTATATTCAAAAAAATATCCGAGGCCAGCTCCGATTGCAAGAAAAACAATGCACAAAATAATTATTTTTGTTTTGCTGCTCACGTTTATTTTACGCCTAATTTTTGTTTGACTCTGCCAACCACTTCGTCAATATTCCAATCAGATTTAACAAGATAATCTGTTATGTCTGTTGCCATGGCTTCCGAAATTTTTTCTGGATCGCTCAAATTAGTTAAAAACATCATTAACGTTCCAAGCTCCAATTTATTTATTTCTTTTGCCATAGTAATGCCGTCCATTTTTGGCAACAAAATATCAATTAAAACTAAGTCTGGCTTTTCTTTTTTAACCATTCCCAAACCCTTTTCGCCATCTGCGGCGGTTAAAACTTTAAACCCTTCGCTTTCAAATTTGTCTTTTAGCGCCCTCAGAAGCGCTAAGTCATCTTCAACTATAACAATTTTCTTATTTTTTTTCATAATATGGTTTTTACTATTTAATTATATCTTTTTTAAGAGGCAATTCAAGGTAAAAGGTTGTCCCTTTCCCAAGCTTACTTTCAAACCAAACTTTGCCGCCCAAAGTTTCTGTTATTTTTTTTGCAATATAAAGTCCTAGTCCATTTCCCTCTTTATCTACCTCTAATGAATTACTTGCTCTAAATAATTTTTCAAAAATTCTTTTTTGATCTTCACCTGGAATTCCTATACCATTGTCTTTAATTGAAAATATAAACTTTGGGAATTCTTCCGACCCTTCTTTTTTTATTGTGCAAATAATCTCACCCTTTTTCAAGGTGTATTTGACAGCATTCGAAATAAAATTTCCAAGAATCATTCTAAGCAAAACTGGGTCTGCCGCAACTTTTAATTCTCCTGCCGGCTGTTCAACAGTTAATTTATGTTTTCTTTTCAAAATTTCTGCTTTTTGCTCTGTAATTATGCTTTTTAATAAATCTTTAACGTCTACTAATTCATTTTTAACTGAAATTTTCCCCAATTCTATACGCGAAATGCTTAATAAGTTATTAATAAGCTTAATCATTCTTTCGTTGCCATGATAAATTTCACCAACATATTTTAATTGTCTTGCACTTAGCTTCCCCGCTTTTTTCCCCAAAAGCATTTCTGAATACCATTTGACAGCGGTTGCCGGAGTTCTTAACTGGTGCGATGCCAAAGATACAAATTCTGTTTTTGCCTTGTCAATTTCCTTCTCAGTAGTAATATCGCGCAAAACATCTACTCCACCCACAACTTTGCCGTTCAATATAACAGGAGCAGACGTAACTGCAATTATAACTTTAGTTTTTTTCTCTCGCACCAAAACATAATTTGTATGGACTGTTTTTTTCTTTGTCAAAGAAATTTTAATTGCCCTTTTTTCCTCTGGCACAAATTCTCCATTTTCATCCTCAATAACAGAAACGCTAAAAATAGATTTACCAACAGCAGAAGAAGAACTGAGGCCAAACATATTTTCTGCCGCAGGGTTCATGTTGATTATTAAACCATTTGCATCTGTAACAATAAGCGCATCGCCTACGCTAGTAATAACAGCGTCATTATTTGTTTTTGCTATTGCTAAATTGTTTCTTTCTTGCTCTAAATCTTCAGACAAATTCAGCATTGCTTTATTTGCTTCAGATAAGAAAATATTCTGATTTTCCAATCGAGAGGTTGCTGTTTTTACTTCCTTTTCCAAATTTAAATCTAAATTTTTATATTTTTCTGTAACTTTTTTCAAACTGCCAACCATTTGATTTAAAAAATATGACAGGCTCCCAATTTCATCTTTTGTTTTAAGTAAAAGGCTTTGAGACAAGTCTCCTCCCGCAACTTTTTTACTCAAATCAGACAATTTTTTGATAGGCTTGGTAATAGAAAAAGAAACAGGGATTGCAGTAATAATTATTAAAAAAATAATAGCTAAAATAATAAACAGAAACAAATTTTTTAATTTTTCTGATGTGGCCAACGCTTCATCTTTATCAATTTTTACCACAATTCCCCAGCCTGCGCTTTTAATATATCTAGTTGCAGCAAAAACTGGTACGCCGCGATAATCGACACTATTTGTTAAAAGTTTTTCTTCTCCAGTAATAGCAACTACAGCCGGAACATTTGTCTGACTTTTTAATATTGTTCTGGTTAAGGCAGCATTTTTATCAAATCTTGCGGCCGATAAAAATAAAGCGTTTCCTAGGCCATCATTCTCAACCAATAAAGTTTCTCCAGTATTGCCTAGACCAGTATAATCATTAGTTAAAGAAGAAATATCGTCAGTGCCGGTTACAATAATAGCAACTCCTATGGTTTTTCCATTTAAAATCATAGGGCCAGATAAATATCTGTATGTTCCTCCAGCTGGATCTTTTAAAATAGTATAAACATCATTTTGTTTTATGCCTTTTTCAAAAAAAACTTGCGATGAAATGTTACTTCCCATAAGGCCAGGTTCTGTTGAGGCAACTACTTTTCCAGCCGTGTTAGCAAGCAATATTTTTTTTATATTATAAATATTCTTCTGTTCTTGCAGCATGTTATTATTCATGCTTTCCTGCAAATCTAAAGTAGGTTTGTTGTTAAAAGAATTAAGATCTGATTCTAACTGTAATTTTGCAGTAAATAAGCTAAGCATTTCATTTTTGTCATCTATATCAGCCTGCAAACGATTTTTTTGTATTTGCGCTATGGCGTCAAGCTTGCTTAAAACAATATTTGTAACTTGTTGTTGAATATTAAAATAAAAAACATACCCTCCTATCAGCAAAGGCGCAATAGAAACTCCTAAAATAATAAAGAAAATTTTAGAACTAAGCTTCATGAATTATCTTTTACTCTGATATTTTTTCTTAAGCTCATCAATTTCTTTTTTTAGCTCAACCATCCTTAATTCTCTTCCTACGGCCAGCTTATTTATTTTTTCAATTTGTTCAACACGTGTCTTTTCTTCTTTTTCTTTTTTTAAAAGATCTGAAATATCTCTCATAAAAACCATGTCTGCCGGCCTCCCCTCATAATTAATAATATAACCACTTATTTCAAATGGTATAGCCCCGTCATTTTTTTTAATTAATTCTATTCTATATCTTTGTTCGGTTTTTCCTCCGGCCATTCTGCTTTCATAATTTCTTTTTATTCGCTCTTTATAATCGGAACCAATTAAAAATAAAAATGATTTTTCTACAATTTCATCAATGCTATATCCGGTTAGTTCCTTAACCTTGCCATTACAAAATTTTATTAAACCATCTTGAACAATAATAATCCCATCACTGCCGTTTTCTACAATAGCGCTATATTTTTCCTCCAAGTCACGCAGCTGTTGTTCTGTTTTTTTGAAATTGTTTATATCTTGGGTATGCACTATAAAATAATGCGGCTTATTATCGCCGTTTTTAAACAAGGCAATGCTCAAAAGCACCCAGATTATATTTCCATTTTTCTGGACATATCTTTTTTCAAGATTAATATATTGAATCTTTCCAGATAAAAGATCCCTCATTGAATTTAAGCTTTTCTCGACATCATCTTTATAGGTAATATCTGCGAATTTTTTACCTATCAATTCTTTCTTAGAATATCCTGTTATCTTGCATAATCTTTCATTTACCTCTATCCAGCGGCCTTGCAAATCAACCATAGATTCCCCTATTGCCGATTGCTCAAATACATCATGGAAACGTTTTTCATCATTAACAAATGACTTGCTCTTTTGAAATAGTGCCATGTTTTTTAGTTAATATTATACAAGACCGTGTTCATTGAAAAATTGAGAATATCTCTTGTCCATATCTATTATGTGGTTAATCCACCAATTTTCCAGATAAAAAAGCAATTCAAAAATATCAAATTTTCCCTCCTTTTCTTGATCTTCCATTCTTGCAAGGTCTACTTTAAATTTTTCATGCTGGGCAATATGTTCGCCTGCTTGCTGATAACCAAATTCCTTAAAATATTTTTCTTCGGCAAAAAAATGGCCAGTTGCGTAATCATTTAAACGGTCAAATATTTGCGAGATAAAATCTTTTTCTTTCTTTTCCATTATAGATTGATATAAATCATCTACAACTTTTATAAGCTGTTTATGCTGTTCGTCCAATAATTTTACATTAACGCTATATTCCTCTTTCCACTCAAAATGTGTTGTGCTCATTTTATTATTTATTAATGCTAATTATTCTGCCACTGTCACGCTTTCCATTGTCACGTCTGAAATAGGCCGATCGCTTGAATTTCTTTGAACCTTTGAAATTGAGTCGGCCACGTCTTGCCCAGAAACCACTTTGCCAAAAATAGTATAATTATTTGGCAGCGGATAATCTGAAACCATAATGAAAAATTGGCTGCCATTTGTATTTGGCCCTGCATTTGCCATGGCTACCACGCCTTTTAAGTAGCCTGCTTTATAAGAATCTGTATTTGGGTTGAGTTCATCGGCAAAAGTATAGCCTGGGCCTCCCCTTCCTGTGCCCGTAGGATCACCGCCTTGAATCATAAATCCTGGAATTACTCTATGAAAAATTACTCCGTTATAAAATCCTTTTTCGGCAAGAGTTATAAAATTTTTAACTGTGTTGGGCACGTCTGCATCGTAAGTTGCAAAACTTATGTCTCCCATGTTTGTTTTAATTGTTATAGTGTGGCTCATATTTTTTATAGTTGAATTATTTAAATTAGCTGGATTAATTGTTTGTGCTGGCAAATTATGCTGATTATTTGTCGCATAATAATATATTGCATATATGCCCAAACTTGCTATAACTGCAATAATTATTGTAACTATTATTTTTGAAACTCCTTTATCATCTTCTCTCATAATATTTATTTTTTAATTTTATTTTAATTTTTATTAATAATTTATCAGCTTATATTCGTGGACTTTAATATCAATCATTACTGGCCATTTAAATACTTTTCCGGTTTTAGACCTTGGAGTTACTATTCTTCTTGAAGGATAATTAAGGCCGTTTAATTCCGAATTTTCTGTGACAACATTTGCAACCTTGGCAAGCTTGCTCATTACATCTACGGTGTAATTATGCTGAATAAGTTTGCCAGACGCCATATCTATATGAAATTCTTGTATTTTGCTGTGTGTTGGTATTGATTCTGGAAAAGTTGCTTCCAAAATTCCTTCTGCTTTTTCTTTCCATATAATATTTTCATTCATCAATAAATTTGGAAAAGTAAAATAATTCCAAAATGCATAGTTGGAAAAATATGACATATCTAAATCATCCCAATAAAAAAGTCTTCTTCCATATGGAAAATATTCTTTTGCATTTTTTCTTTCAGCAATAATATTCCCATCTTTGTCTTCAAGCCTAACATTTAATCCATCAAGAACTCCTGTGATGCTTTTATTTTTCCCAATGGGCGTTAACTTAGAAAACGGCCTTTTAATTTCCATTATTATTTTAGCGTGATCAAGTATGGGCCTTTGCTTTAAAGTAAAAGCAAAACCCTTGGCACTTACTATTGCTTCAATATATTTTGCTTTTTGCCAAAGCTCGACTCCACCATAAGCATCAATTGCTTTTTTTGCTGTTAAACTTAACATTTTTTTGTTTAATTAATTATACAACCAAAAAGCCGTCAATAAAATAGCCTCCGCACATTCAAAATGATATAATATCAGCATGAAACAAATAGAGGCGCTAGATATTCTAAAATCGGGATACAATACTTTTTTGACAGGCCCTCCTGGAAGCGGCAAAACTTTTTTAATAAACAAATATATTAAATATTTAAAGAAAAATAATATTGCTGTTTCAGTTACAGCTAGCACAGGAATTGCCGCAACTCACATGGGCGGCACAACTCTACACTCTTGGTCGGGCCTGGGAATTAGAGAAGAACTAGATGACATGGAAGTCAGAAAAGTTTGCGATAAAGGATACTTGCGGGCGAGAATTAAAAATACTAGTGTTTTGATTATTGACGAAATCTCAATGATTAAGGCTTCGCAATTTGAGGCTATAAACAAAATTTGCCAATATATAAAAAGAAATACTCGGCCGTTTGGCGGCCTTCAGGTTGTTTGCTCGGGAGATTTTTTTCAGCTTCCTCCTGTTGAGAAAATAAATTTACAGGCAAAAACTAATTTTGTTACCGAGTCTGATGTTTGGAAAAAAATGGAAATGAAAGTCTGTTATTTAGATGAACAGCACAGAACAAAAGATAAAAAACTACATAAAATTTTAAACGGCATCCGTGAAAGCAAAATAGAAGAGTCTAAAAATTTGCTTTTTGAAGAATTAAAAAAGGCAAAAGATTTAAAAAGGACTTTAACAAAACTCTACACTCATAATATAGACGTAGATAGTATCAATTATTTAGAATTAGAAAAAATAAAGGGTAAAGAATATTATTATCAAATGTCTATGCGCGGGAATCCAATTGTTGCAGATATTTTAAAGAAAAGCTGTTTGGCTCCAGAAAAACTAGTTCTAAAAGAAGGCGCCGAAGTGATGTTTATAAAGAATAATTTTGAAGCCGGATATGTTAATGGCACACAGGGAAAAATAATTGGCTTTGCTGCTGCCGACTTGCCAATTGTAAAAACAGAAGACGGCAAAAAAATAACCGTCACTTATGCGGACTGGAATATAGAAGAAGAAAACTCAATTGTGGCCTCAATTTCTCAAATTCCTTTGCGTTTAGCCTGGGCAATTACTGTCCACAAGTCTCAGGGAATGAACCTGAATTCGGCCGAAATAGATCTTTCAAGATGCTTTTTAGAAGGCATGGGCTATGTTGCGCTTTCAAGATTAAAATCTCTCAAGGGTCTGCGTTTAATGGGAATAAACCATTTAGCTTTCTGCGTAAATAAAAAAGCTACAGAAATAGATGAGCATTTTAAAAAGTTATCTAGAGAAGCTTCAGCTGAACTAAAAAAAATGCCGGCTTCCGCCGTTGCAAAACGCCAAAAACTATTTCTAAAATATCTAGGAGGCTAACAACTATTCTTTATCAGTAAATATTACTAGGCGGTTAGAATAAGTTTTTTTGGTGTTATCCCAAACTCCTTCGCAGGTAATAAGATTAAGATGTGATAATCCATCGTCTGAACTAAATATATTAGATGCATCTTTTTTTGGGTCATATATCAAAATTTTTCTCACCACAAAAGTGGCAATCATTCCCTTTTCATCTTCCACTTTTATTTTGTCGCCCTTCCTCAATTTATTTAAATCATCAAATACTGAACCTACACCGCTCTTCCAATAACCATAATGTCCATCAATAACTGCGCTACCAATATCTCCAGGACGAGTCCCAAATTTAAACCAGCCTACATCTTTTGGCCCGCTTGGCGCTTCCATTGATCCATCTTTAGCAACACCCACTTGAATTACTGTTGCGTTAACATTTATTTTGGGAATTTCAAGACGTATCGGAAGCCCTGCAGCATACGGTGCAAATTTTGTGTAATAGCTATAAACATGGCCGGGCAGAAAAAAAGCCAGAACGCAAAAAGTTATAAAAAGAAATACAATTCCTATTATACTAATAATCAGCGCTGGCCGTTTTGATGAAATTTTAGATTTCATGTGTTCCTAAATTGAAAGGGCCCCGTAAGGGGCCCTTTCTGCTTCTCTAAACTAAACTGTATGTTTTTTTATGACTAAAACAAGTGAAGCTAAAACTAACGTTGCAACACCAACAAGCATAATTATATTTAACAGAGAACTCTTCTGCTCAGGAGGAAAACCTGTATTTGGCAATGAAGGCTCTGCTACAACTACAGTGGCAATTGCGAAGTCCCTAGCTGTAAAACCATTTGCTTGGCCAGTTGCTGTAACAGTATTTGTTGTGGTTTTAGTAAGATTTGCACTACATGTGTATGTCCATGTTTCATTTGGATCAAGTTTTGAATCTCCATTTGTATCTCCGGAGATATATTTTACAGGACCGCATTTATCATCTACAAGTTGAACATTACTTAATGCAATTGTTCCTGGATTAGTAACTTCTTTTGTATAAGTAACCATTCCTCCTCCAGCTGGCAGTGCAAACGGACTTGGAATTTTTGTTACGTGAATTAATGGTGGAACTATTGGTGTACCAACAACAACTGTAGCAGTTGCTATGTCTGTTGAGCTTATGTTATTGGCCCATCCGGTTGCAACAACAGTGTTTGTATGAGTTGCTGAAAGTTTAGTTGAACAAGTGTATGTCCATGTTGCGCCAACATTAAGTGTGGCATTGCTAGTATCTCCAGAAACCAAAGTTAATGGACTGCAGCTGTCATCAACAACTGTTATCTTATTCATTGCAAGCGTTCCAATATTATGAACGGCGTAAGTATATGTCACCGTGCCTGTACCGTTTGGCAAAGCCAAAGGATTTGGTATTTTTGTTACATCAATAAGCGGTGCAACTGGCAAAACAGCCGAACCTCCTCCGCCACCTGTTTGTTGCTGCGCAATATAAGTGTTTTGAATAGTACATATTGCACTATCACCTGCACCAAGTGTTATTGAAGTGCCAATAACTGCCGGATCAGCATTTTTTATACAGCTCCATGTTCCTGCGGTATAATCTGGCTGTGTTATTTCTGAAAGAGCATATGTGCCGGCAGAAACTGTAGCGCCAGTAACGGCTGTTGATGCGCTAGCTCCTGTGATAGTAGTTGGACCAGTGGCAGTCAATGGGAAATCTGCAAATGTTCTAGTACCGCCAACAATAGTTTTAACTAATGTAAGGGTTGCAGTGGTTGGCGGAACCGCACATGTTGGCCCAGAAATAGTATCTGTAAGCCATGTTACATCGCCTCCAACTGCTAAAGCTCTACCGTTTAATGCAACGTTAGCGCCAAAATGAACACCTGTACCTGCAAGAATTGTTCCTACAAATGAAGTACCATCAATAGTTGCTAATGTTTGGACATTCCAGTACACATCGCAAGCTCTGGCTCCATTTATTAAATTAATTGTGCCCGATGATACAAGATCGCTAGAAGCCCTGAAAATATAAATACCTGCGCCATTAAGTGTGAGCACGCCGCCGTTTAATCTTCCCGCTCCAATGTCGTAAACACCAGGAGTGACTGTCAGCCCATCAAGAACAGGGCCAATACTGCTTGTTGCTGGCTGGCTAGGAATATTTGATGTATATACTGCGGAAAGATTGGCTTGAATAGCAGGATCCAAAAATGGGCTAGCTACGCTTGGCGCGATTCCGTCAGTAGAGTATATTATTCCGCCCACATTTCCAGCTGTTAATGCTGTAATTCCAGCACCAGTACTGTTTATGCCTACATTTCCTGATATGTTGGCAGTTCCTGTAATTGAAGTTTGTGCCATAACAGAAAAGGATTTGCTGCCTGTGCTTAATCCTGGGTCTGTTGCCGCAGATGCGGTAATTGGTCCAGCCAGAACAAGTGCTAAAGAAATAGCTGAAACAATTACTGTCAAATTTTTATTAAAATTTTTCATATGTAATATATAATATTAGTTGATTAATAATTATTTATGTTGCTTCTTTATATTCTAAAAAAATCACGACCTTTAAACTAAAAAAGCAAACTATTATATGATTATACCTTTTCTAAAAAATACAATAAAGCCGTCAACTCGTTTCCCCTGTGGATAAGTTTTAAAAAATAAAATTAACTTTTTCTTTTGCCATGCAAAAGCATGTCTACCGCGTGTTGCATAGAACCTGCCTGTGTAACTTCGCCTGCATTTACAAAAAATATTTCATCGGCATTAGCAATTGTATTTAAGCGGTGCGCAATAATAACTTTTGTAGTTTTAGCAGGCATTTGGTCAATGATTTCTTGAAGCAATTGTTCGGTGACTGTGTCTATATTTGCTGTTGCTTCGTCTAAAATTAAAATGTCTGGACTGCGCAGGGTTGCTCTAATAAATGCAACCAATTGTTTTTGCCCCAAACTGATGGCGTCTCCGCTTGAAACAATTTTAGTATCAAGGCCATCTGAAAATCTTGAGATTAATTTTGTTAAATGTTCTTTTTCCAACATTTCTACCAATTCATCATTGGTGTATTTGTCGTAATCTCCATTTCCGTATAAAATATTTTCACGTACTGTGCCGTTAAATAAAAATGGCTCCTGTAAAATAAATCCAATTTTCTTTACGCGTTCGTCCGCTTCATAAAAACGAATATCTTTTCCTTCAAGATAAACTGTGCCCTTGGTTGGGTCATAAAGACGAGCCATTAAAGAAGCTGTGGTTGTTTTCCCTCCGCCAGTTGGCCCAACAAGCGCATAGGTTTTACCTTTTTCAAGCGTAAAATTAATATTTTTCAAAACATCTTTTCCTTCTATGTAATTAAAAGACACATTTTTAAATTCAAGCACGGCGGGAGATTTAGACAATGTCTCTAATGTTTCGTTTTCTTTTGGCATTGTTTTAATATCAGATTTAAGTCCTAATACCTCAGAAATACGATCTAAACCGGCCAATGCAAGCTGAAGTGATGGCCACACAGATGCAAGCTGCCGCAAAGGATTATAAAAATTGTTTACATAAAGTAAAAATCCTATAAGCAAACCAACTGTAAAATGCCCAAGCGATATTAAATAAATTCCAAAAGCCAAAACTGCAAGCTGGGCTAAAGACGAAGCAAGCACATATATAGGATTAAACACGTTGCTGGCAACACCAGCTGAAACCGATGCAGAATAATTTGCGTCGTTGGTTTCTTTAAATTTATTTCTAAAATAATCAAGACGATTAAACGCCACTATAACTTTAAAATTATTTATGCTTTCTTGAATTTCTGCGCTCATGCCTCCCAAGGTTCGAAGCGATTTCAAGCTGGTGCGCTTAACCCAAGGATTAAGCAATTGAGTGGCAACCAAGGCAATTACCGCTGGCACAAGCGCGACAAGCCCAAGTTGAAAATTAATAAAAAGAATAAAAACTGCTGTGCCAGCTATAAGAATAATATTACTGATAAATTGCATTAATGCTTGAGAAAAAAACTGATTAAGCTTGTCGGTATCGTTGTTTATTCTTGAAATAAGATCACCCGCTTTATTTTGGTTGAAAAAAGCAACTGGAAGTTCTTGAAGTTTGCTAAATATTTTATTTCTCAAATTAAAAAGCAATCTTCTGCCTACGCCTCCCATAGTTATAATTTGAATATAGTTTGAAACAAGACCTGTAATAAAAATAATTGCCAGCAACCCAGAAAACATTAAAACACCATGGAAATTTTTTCCAACTATAAAAACATCAACAATATAGGCAATAATAATAGGTACGGCAAGCGAAACAGCAGAGCTCACTAATATGGCAACTATTGAAATTGCCACTGGGCGTTTTTCTTCTGCCATAAGCGGCACAAGCCTGCGCCACGCAGTGGCGAGCACGCCCTTTTGTTTTTCTTTTTCTATATCTGTTTTTGTAAGAGAATAATTATTCATATTGATTTATAGACTTTTGCGACTGAAGAATTTGGTCGTATTCAAGCGAAGATTTCATTAATTCTTTGTGCGTTCCCTTTGCAAGCAATTCCCCTTCCATTAAAAGAATAATCTGGTCATAATGCTCAATTGAAGAAATTTTTTGCGTAACAGATATAAGCGTTAATTCCGGATAATTTTTTGCAATATTTTTTAAAATATTTTTTTCTGTTTTGGCATCAACGCGCGCAGTAAAATCATCAAGCAATAATACTTTTGGATTAAGAGCTAACGCGCGAGCGAGCATAATACGCTGTTTTTGCCCGCCAGATAAACTTGTTCCCCGCTCTGAAACTATTGTGTCTAATTTTTGAGGCAAGGCATCAATATAATCTTTTAGCTCTGCGGTTTCTATTGCCTTTTCAATATATTCATCTTTAACTGTGTTGCTAAATGCAATGTTTTCTCGCAAACTTAAATTGAACATAACGCTGTCCTGAAAAACAAACCCAACCTGGCTGTGCAAACTTTCTTTGTCATATTCATTTATGTTTTTTCCATCAAAAAGTATTTCGCCCGATGTTGGTGCCAGAAGTCCGGTAAGTAAATACAAAAGCTGAGTCTTGCCCGCGGCCGTAGGGCCAATAATGGCTGTCTTGCTGCCAGCTTTCACAGAAAATGAAATATCTTTAAGCGCTGACTTGTCTCCAAATTTAACCGTTATATTTTTTACTTCAATATCTCCCTTTAAAATTGCTTTAATTCCTCCTGTTTTCTTTTCAACCGGCGCATTAAGAACATTTAAAATACGTCCGTACGAAGCCTGGGCTTGGGCTATGAGGTTGCTTATAAATCCCAAAATAAGTATTGGAAAAATAAGTATGGCAAGATAACTGTTAAATGCGGTAAAGCTCCCCAAAGACATTGATCCTTGAATAACAAAATGTCCTCCCAATAGCACTATTGTAAGAGTTGCTATGTTGGTAAAAAATGTAATTACAGGGATAAGACTTGAGAACATTCTTAATATCTCAAAACTTATTTTCTTTGCTTCGGTATTCGCAGCTAAAAACTTTTTATCTTCGTGCCTTTGTGAATTAAGCAAGCGTATAAGCGCCGAACCCAAAATGCTTTCACTGATAACTTTGTTAAGCCAGTCTATTGCCTCTTGAGATCGCGTAAAAAGTTTACGCACTTTTTTTAATATAAAAAAGAAAGTTCCTCCAACAAAAGGCGTAATCGCAAGTACAGCAAGCGCCAGCTTCCAGTCGGTAATAAGCAGCAAAACCGATACGCCTATAATTAAAAATATGGAAGAAATAATGGAAGAAACAGCGGCCGATACAAATGTTTTTACCGCATCAACGTCTGAAGTAAGGTTAGTTAAAAGCCTGGCTGGTGTTGCGGCTTCAATGTAAGAGTACGGCTGAACCGAAATTTTTGCCGCAATTTCATTTCTCATATCTCTGGCCACCCTTTCAGATGCATAAACCTGAACTATGTTTTGCAAATAGGTAAAAATAAAAATTAAAAATGCGACAATTGAAAATTCAATAATTAAATTTTTAATTAAAAAATTACCTTTGGTGTAGCTATCAATTGCATGTGAAATAATTTCTGGCACAGAAATGCTTAAACCATTAGCAATAATAGTAAGAACCACCAGCACAATTATAATGCCCGTATATCTCTGCAATAAACCAAAAAGACTTGGCGCAGAAATGTTTTTATTTTTTTGCTTATTGCTTTTTCCTGGCATAAAAATATTTACAGTTTATTGTTCATTTTATCAAAAAACCGCCCCAATTAAAAGGCGGCTTTTTTTATTGTGATATTCCCTAGCGTCTTATAGCTTTAACAATTACAAGAAGTACAACCGACCCAAGTAACGCAACTAGAAAACTATATAAATTAAAACCGCTTACTCCACTACCGCCAAAAAAATCCATTAACCAGCCACCTATTACCGAGCCAATAATACCCACAATAATATCAAGCAGTAATCCCCCGCTTGTTCCAACAATCATAGATGCAACCCATCCTACTAAAGCGCCAAAAATAATTAAAATAACGATGCTTACAATGTCCATAATTTTAAAAAATTAATTTAATATTTATTTCTCTTGATTATCTAATTTTTCTGCAGCCTCTGGCGTTGATACGGTTTTGCTCATCAGAAATAACCGAACAATTGCGAATGCAATTAGATAATAAACTAACATCGCCAAAAGGGTTGTCCACTCGAAAATACTGCCTGACACAGCGGTCTTTAAAAATACTGCGTTAAATGGAGCAGTAAACGGCCACGTGACAGCATAAATAAAGTTTGTAAATCCGGCTTCAGAATTTGCTCCGGTCAGCTTAAACACAAAACGAAACGCTAACAATACTTCTAACAAACCAAGAATATACCACACAATTTGGGTACCCTTTAATAAAGGCTTGGTAGTAGGAGAATTAGATGAATCCATATATTTTTGAATTACCTAGTAATTAATTATAATTTAATATTAATAATAACGTCGACAAATTAATTATACTCTTATAGCAAACTGAATGATATAGAACATCAACCTATGTTGTTCTTATCGTTGAAGGAGTATAATTAACTTGGATATTATTGATAAAGGTCGAAACGGCTAATTTAAAAATAAAAAATTATTAATTATTTAAAAAATAAATTTATGGAAAAAAATATGCGAATGTTGATTTGGGCAATAGTTGCCATTGTCGTTGTAATTGCGGTTGTAGCATTTTTACTTTTTGCTTTCCAATCATCAACAAAAGAACAAGCTTCAGTTCAAGATATCAGCAGCACAGATGTTGGAGCTGCAGCAGCGCCAATTGCTTATAATGCCGCTTTGGTAAAATATGCAGATAGAAGAATTCAGCTCGATACAATTTGCCAGGCACATCCAAACAAGGTAACCTACAAAGACAATACTGGCATTATGATTGACAACCGTTCTGCAAAAACTCGTACCATCAAGGTTGGTACAACTTTCACCATTAAACCTTGGGGATTTAAGATTGTTGTTTTGCCCGATGTTTATTTGGCATCAAAAACTCTCTTAGTTGACTGCGACGGCTATCAAAACGTAGCAACAATTTTGGTTCAAGAATAATACCAAAGTTAAAATAACAAAACCGCCCAATTTGGCGGTTTTGTTTTGCGTTAGCTAGCCCTGCAATGTTGCTAAATAGCTCCAACTAATTTGCCATCGCTAATTTTAAAGTATTTTGAAACACCTATTGTAGGGGTTGCTGTCATTGGTTCATTGGGTTTCCTGTCTG
>Ga0265323_10000741_pt1 | contig 17538 bp, 13 predicted proteins | sample 41225metaG_FD_193580 | JGI IMG/M metagenome (GOLD analysis project Ga0265323, IMG submission 193580) | Rhizosphere microbial communities from Carex aquatilis grown in University of Washington, Seatle, WA, United States - 4-12-25 metaG | ecosystem: Host-associated > Plants > Roots > Rhizosphere...
CTGGAAAAGGCTGCCACGATGAGTAGGGTGGCTGATACCAATGCTGCACATCCATCTTGGCACCGCCACCTCCCTCTGCAACGAGTCTGAAATTGTCGGTCAGATCAAAATCGAATGTGCCCGTGACGCCGGCGATGCGGGTGCGGCCAATCAGATAGGTGTCGTAGGCACCGCCATCGTACTTGCCCATGGCGCCGTAGCGGTCCCCGAATACACCCACATTCCACACCATCATGCCGACGTCGCCGAGCGCGTCGGGAAAATTGAGAGTGAGGAAAGCGCGGTCGATACCAAGCTGGTCCTGCAACTCGCGCCAGCCACCCGAGGTGACGTTGTAGCTGGCGATGGCCATGGTCATGGTCACGCGATTGTTCCCATACTGGAAGAGCATCTCGCCCCAGGGCCCGGGGTTGTTGTTGGTGAAGCTCCACGTGGTGTAGTTCGAATCAGGCGTCACGGGCGGGGCGTGGAACTGAAGTCCGTGGCCGGACTCGGAATCCATGCTCAGCCGCATGGGACCGCGGAGAAAACCGTGAAACCTGAAGCCCCAAATCGAAGTGGACGCCTCAGACTGCGATGGAGGACCCGCCGAAGGCCCAGCAACCGAGGTAGTCTGAGGAGAGAGTCCGAGCTGGGTAGTGTTCCCTCGATGCTTGGCTTGCGGGCTGGCCGTGCCGAATTCCGGCTTGGCCGCGCCTGCATCGTTGGGGAGGCCCGGGGCCTCCTGTGTCGCGCGGACACCCACAGCCGGGGCTTCCGCTGCCGGAGAACCGACTTGGGCAAACCCGGTCCTGCACAGGAGCAACAAAGTCGCAACTGTCGTCACGGCAGGGCGAGCCTGGTTGACCATCCGTGCTCGTTGGGCCATTTCGCACATTTCCGACGTGCATCAAATCACGCCCAACCATTGCTGTCGTCAAGAAACAGCCTCGTGGATTTCACGGACGCGCAGCATGCCTGCTGCGGTGGGCGGACCCTTCGCCTCTCAGGGCAGGCTGATAGCCGACAGGCAGAATCTGAAGTTGAGCCAGGCCTCTTCGGACAGTAGCTGCAGGGCGAAGTAGTCGATCTTCGTGAAGTCGGTCAAGCGTGAACCACCGGAGTTCCAGCAATCTTCGAAATCGGAGGGCGCCACGTTCAACCCGGATCGGTAGTTGCCAACGCAATACGCCCGCCGAGCTGGATCGCCCGCGCGATGGGCGACGAGCCGGTAGTGGCCAAGGTTGCTTCGGAATTCAAAGGCGATGCGCGAGCGTGCGTCGCCGTCCCAGGCTTTCTGATCTTCGCGCGTGTACCACATCATAAGTACGCCCCAGTTGGTGTCCCAGTCGCATCTCTTGGGCTGGCCGGCCTCGTCCACGCACGCAAGTTGGGGTGTCTTTCCGCTTGTGCACAGCGACCCGTCATCAACGTAGAGATGGTTGGCCGACGCATATGCGCGTTTCGAGAAGGTGGTCCCCGAACCGCGAAGCACTTGAATTGGGCCGGTGGCACCGCCGACCAGCTCGCCGCCGCGGCCGATCGTCAGGCGGCGCGGGCCAGGCGGCGCTGGCGCCGGCGCAGGCGCAGGCGCGTCGTCCGCCGCGGAAGACGCGGCCCATGCGCCAGGCCCCAGCTCTGGCATCGCGGCGGGTGGCTCAGGCGTCGGATCCAGGGTCTTCGTTCCCGCGAAGTATGCGAGATTGCGAGCCGCGGTCTTACTGCTCGACGGGCCTCGCTTGCGCTCAGCGCGAACCGTTGGGGCTGAGACTGCGGCCGATTCCGTCGCGGTTCTCTTCGGGCTTTCGGCAGCGACCGGCCGCACGGGCTTGGCCTGTGCGCCTGCTGGTTCGCCCATGTCGCTCTCGATCACGTCGGCGGTGACGGTGTTGACATCAAGGGTGTGACGAACCCGCACCGAAGTGGGACCGCGCAGGGGACCGCCGCTCACGCTCACCTCACCCTGGCTGACCTCCACATGGAAACGGCCCTGTCCGGGCGTCCAATCCACCGCGAATTTCGTACCGGTCACCCGAACCGCGATGGGGCCGGCCAGCACCTCCCAGCGACCGAGCGGCCGATGAAACACGGAGAGAGCCGCATGGCCATTCTGGAGAACAAGCTGGGCGCCGCGCCGGAACCACAGCGCGTGCACTCGACCGCGAGCGGCCTTCTCCAGCGCGATGGCGGTGCCGTCGTCGAACACCACGGCGCACGCGCGATCACCCGGGACCGACAGGCTGCCATCCGAAGCCTGGGTACAGCCCGCCAGCGTATAGCTCAGAGTTTGGCCAGCGCCGATCCAGAAGACCAGGCCCGCCACCGCCAGTGCCGGACAGACCAGGATCAACCAGCGGCGGCGCAAGAAGCCTGGCCTGCCCACCATAGCCTGTTCGATCGCGGGCCATTGGCGGAGATCGGCCGGCTGCTCCTCTGCCGCGCGCGCCGCAAGGTCACCCAGCGCGTGACAGCGGGCCTCGCCCGGGTTCAGCGAATCTTGTGATTTGGTCAACTACTTCCTCCCTGGTTCAACAGACCCGCATACTCTGCGAGAGCCGGCTCGGATTTCATACGCGCGTCGACCCGCAGGGTGAGACGCGCTATGCGCCGCTTGACGGTGGAAAGGCTCAGGCCGTGCGTGGCGGCCACGTCGGTCATCTCCATCTTCTCGACGTAGCGGGCGACAAACAGCGAGCGATCCTCTGCACCCAGGCTGTCCAGCAGCCGGTACAGCGCGCGCAACGCCTCACGTGCCTCGTCCTGCACCTCCGATGGGGCGACGGCTGGCCATTCATCGGGCGAAATCAGACCCACGATTGAGCGAATGCGATGCCGTCTCACCTCGTTGCGGGCGACGCCCAGAGTGATGCCGATGATGAAACCTGGCAGGGCCGCGGGCTCGCGCAGCTGATCGAGGCGCTTGAACACGCGCAAGAATGCTTCCTGGCACACGTCAGGGTGATCGGGACCCGGCCCGAAGAACCGCCTGACCAACCGCTGGACGAGAGACGCGTATTTTTCCCAGATGGCCCGGCAGGCCTGTCGGTCACCCCTGCGCGCCGCACCCACGAGCAGACTATCGTCTTCGCCCGCATCAGCGGGTACAAGCTGCGGCGGCGGCGGCGAGTGGACCACGGGACGAAGCAGAGCTTCCCTGTCATCTTGTGGAGAATAGCTCCTTAGCGCAAGGCAATTGCCAAGATGCGGAAGTTGAGGGCCGTGTCGGGTTCTGTGAAGGAGGATGTCGACTCCGAATTGGTTGAGGTTTGCGGTGCCTTTCCGGTTCTCACGTCACGCTCGCCGAGCCAAGCGCGGAATGGAATCCCGCGTGCGCTTTCCTTTCTGGCCGTCGCTGCCCGTGGGGCCGTGCGATTCCCAGCAAGCTCCGACCGACTCGCGCGACCCCGAGCAATCGGCTGAATACCGTTCGCCTCGTGATCCCCAAGGTTTCAGCGATCTCGATCTGCGACATGCCATTCGCGTAGTACATGACCGCCACCGTCGCGCCGGCTTCACCACAACGGTCCAACACGGCGGCCGCGAATGCGCGATCCACCTGGCGACCCTCTACCGATCCCGAGCACGAGGATCGCATCCGCAGGGTCGTGGCAGCGCGAGTTTCAACCTTGACCTCACGGATTTGATTCAGACAAACATTGGTCGACACGCGATACAGATAGCGACGGGCATCGTCGTCGCTGAGAAAGCGCGGCCCACGCGTGAGCACGCGCACGAACGTCTCCTGGGTCGCGTCGCGCGCCGCTGCCTGGGACTGCAACATCCGCCGACAGTGGGCGTGGATCGCCGGCGCGTACTTCCTATACAACGCGGCAAGGGCAGTTTCGCTGTCAGTGCTCGGACCTGAGCTAGACGATAGTGTGATTTCGCCCAGTGCCGAATCATCTTCTGCACAGGCGCACGTGGTATCCGAAGATTCTTCATTGCTAGCCATGAGTCACCCTGCAGGATGAGAGTCGCGAACCGGCCCGCGCGGGTCAGGTTTCGCTTTCCGCGGGGCGGCGCCAAGCGCGCGGTCACCGCTGGCAGCAATTCATAGAGGATGCGCCCTGGTGCGATAGTGGCAGGCTCTCCCACCCCTCATCGCAACTGGAGGTCACAGCAGTACTTGGTCACCGGCTTGCCCGTCGTGCTGGTGCCCGGCAACCCTGGGTCAGGACAGTGCATGCCAGAGTAGTAACCTTCCGGCGTGTCGGACCCGGAGCAGGAAAAGCCGAAACGACCTTCCTGACATCCGGTGACTGCCAAGTCGGGGACGCAGGTCCGAAGATCGCAGCAGTAGAGAGTGGCCAAGTAGCCTTGTGCGCTAACTCCAGGGACACCCGGGTCGGGACAGTAGAGCGGCGGGTAGTCCTCGTCCGGCGTGTCGGGCCCGTAGCAGGCGATGCCGAACCGGCCCGGCTGACATCCGGGAACCGCGATGTCCTGGACGCAACTGCCACCGGGCGGAACCAGCCCGGCAGTGAAGCAACAGAAGATATTCTGATCCTGGTTGTCCGCTTGCTTGGGAACAGGGCACAGTTGATAGTAGACGTCGGCGCGGCTTTGGTTGGCCAGAAGATCCTGCGCGGTCGGCAGCGCGCCCGCCGGACAGATCCATCCCATCAGGGTCGCCGGGCACCCCAGGCTGGCGGACTGAGTACAAAGCGGAGCGCGTGCCGTGCCCGAGCAGCAATAATTTATGAAGTCACCCTGCCTGACGCCTTGATTGCAATGAATCGCGGCATTGAGAGCCTCGGGGCGGTCCGCTCCGCGACATTGATAGCCAATAGTGCCTGAATCGCAGGTCGCAACCGGATCGTAGGCGCAGGGCGTGGCCTGGGCCGAGCAGCAGTAGCCTAGTGCCTCCCCGCTGGCAGCCGGCCCTTGGTCGGCGCAAACCAGGCCCTGAGGAACTCCATCGATGTAGGTCGGGTCTTGGTCCGGCCTTGCTGTGCCCGTGCAGGAATAGGCGACCAGCCCCAGCGTCACGGCCGAAGCGTCGCCGACGGCGCAGCTGACTACCGCTGCATCGGCGGTGCAGGCGCCATTGGCAGCAGAGGAATTGGTCAGGCACGCGCCCAAACCACAGAGCAAAGGGGCTAGCGCGAAACCCTGCCAACAATTGCGTGCTACGAGCATCGGTTCACCGAAGCCATCCCGCGGGCATTTCCGGCGCGGGTAAGGGCGGAAAGACGCACGGCTGGGGCGTACTCTCGCCTCGGATGTCCGTGACCACCACTCCTTGACCTGCGGGCGTGAAGTTGACGTCTCCAGGACCGAGCGTGATGCTGGCAAATTCCGCTGCCACGTCCAGCGATCCCATGTTGTCGATAATGACGTTGTTCAGTGTGACAGGACCGAGAGGCAAAGCCGCATTGAAGCCTTCAAGTGTGACCACTGGTCTCTGCAGACCCATGCAAGTCACGTGATGGATATCTTGGAAAGTCAGCGTCCTGAAATCAGGGAATGACGTTCCGGCGAATTGGGGATTGTACGCGGTACTCACTAGGATGGCGTTGGTCATATCGCGCATGCAAATCTTGCTGTATGAGATGTTGTTGACCAGTCCGCCCCGGCTCTCATCGGACTTCACGCGAATGCCGTTGAAATCCGCGGCCGTCGCATCGGACCCAACCGGCCGAGAATCAGCGTCGATGGTGAGGTCGTAGATTTGGACATTCTCCACCCCGCGGGTAGCCACGCCATCGTGTGAGGTGTCGTGCCCGTAGGTCTCGCTGCCGATCGACATGCCATGGCCGGTTCCAAAATGGTTGTGCGCGATGACCAGTTCGGACACCAAGTGACCACCCTTGATCGCGATTTGGTCGTCCCCGGTGCTGATTGTACTGCATGCAATGACCCCGCACTGGGCCACATTTCCCTCGCCCGGGTCTATGCCATCGGTGTTGCGAGCGAAACTCGGTGACAGCACCTCGCCGCGACTGTTGGTCCATCGCGAAGGCGTGAGAATGGTGACGCCCCAGACGATAAAACCCTTGCCAGACGTCGAGCAGTCTCCGTCGGCGGGATACGAGGTGACCTTGACGTGAAACTTTGGCGAATTGTGCAGCGTAATTCGATAGAGCAGCAAACCGGTCGTTCCCGTGCTCGAGTTGATCAGGGTGGGATTTCCGATGCTGCCGTCGATGGCGCGAAGCGCGTAGGACGCCTGCCACCACGAGTAGTTCTTTCCGATGAGCGGCTCGCCGCCCTGTCCGTCGATGATTCCGTCGCCGACGATGGCTGGACTCTGGCCAGCCAGGGTTATGAAGTCGGTGCACGCGCCTGAATCGTTGATCCCGATCGAGCCGCAGTTCCCGGTCTTCTGGTAAAGGGCCGGATTGCGGGAAGCGTAGAGTGTAGTCCCCTTGTCGATCCACAATGTGACGCTGTCGATCTGTAGGTGTCCCGTGACGAAGGCGTTGTTGTCGCCGTCGCTCACCAGCTTGACCGCCTTGCCCTTGCACGCGAGCAGGGCGGTCTGAACTCGGGCAGTGTCCAGGTCGGTTGCATCGTCTCGTTCAGTAGGTGCCGACTTGACCGCCGTCAGGGTCTGACAGGCATCAGTCGGAAGCTGCGGTTCCGCTGGCAGGTTCAGATCGCCGGCGCCACAAGCCGGGCCGCCGACCGAATCGGCCGGGACCACGGTGCCGCAAACAGTTTCGATCGAGGGAATGTCATGATTGGCCCCGCAGGCAGCCAGACCCAGCAGAAAGACTGCCCACGAGGCGCGCGCAAGCGACAGCCGTGCCGCGAGCGTGCGAGACGTCAGGCCATTGCGCTGCTTCGCCATTGAATTGAGCCGGATCTAGCTCCTGGCTGTCGGCCGCCGACTGAAATGGAGCGCAGTCAGCATCCCTGGCCAGCCGGGCAGGGCCAGGCCGTCGTACTGGCGCAGCTCCATTTGCCAGACGTCCCTGCAGTCTTCGTCTGGCAGACGCAATAGCCGGTCTTGGCGGTTCCTTTCGAGTCGCTGTAGCCACCGCCGACGTTGCAAGGCACGCAATCGGCCACCGAGCAGTCCGTGTTTGCCTGCGGCACGGTGGTGGGACAAGACGGGGCGATGGCTGTCGGTATCTTGAAACAAGAGTAGTCGACACCGGTCGGAAACTCGCAACCTGTCTCTTCCGCGTAGGTTCCGCCCGAGCAGGTTTCCGACTTGAAACCGACGCTCTTGGGCCCGCAGGTGCCGTAGCAAAGCTGCGGATCGGTGGCGGTACAGACGACGGACTTGGCGGGAACCGTACCCGCAGCCGTCAGGAGGGTCGAGCATAGCGGACTGTAGGTACCGGTAGAGGCGCCAGTGCTGCCACCGCCGCTGGTGCCGGTGGTGCCAGCGGCCGTGCCGCCCGTTGGCGTTGTGTCGGGCGCGCTGGCTGCGCCGCCCGTGCCGCCCGCCGGCGTGGTGTTCGGCGCACTCGCCACGCCTCCAGTGCCGCCCGTTGGCGTTGTGTCGGGCGCGCTGGCCACGCCGCCCGTGCCGCCCGCCGGCGTGGTATCCGACGCGCCCGCTGCGCCCATGGTACCCGCGGTTGGCGTGCCGGCCATCGTGCCCGCCGCAGCCGTGGTGCCCGCGGCTGGCGTCCCGGCCGCGGCGCCGGCCGTGCCGCTCGTCCCAGCGGCCCCGATCGTGCTCGGGTTATTGCTGCCGCAGCCGTGGGCAAGAAGCAGTTGTGACCAGAGCGCCACAGTTCCAATACACGTAGCAGAACGTATCGTCATCGAAGCCCTCGCTTTTTTCCTTGGGTTGCCTTTGCGTTTCGCCCTGTTTGTGCCCGAAGCGGGCACAATTCTTCGGGAACTTCACGGCTAGTCGGCGCTCGCATCGGCCGGAGCGTCATCTGTCGCGGGAGCATCGCCAGCCGCGCCAGCATCGGCGGCGCCCCCTCCGTCGGTGCCGATAGCTGCTCCCGGCCCGGTGTTTTCGTACTCGTATAGACGGTTCCCGCTTGCGCTGAACGCACGTCCGCTGGTCGCGGCGATGGCCCAGGGAGCAACAATTCTGACGTGGCCGCCGATCTCCGTGCCGCGAATCACGGCTTGGCCATTCGGCGCCGCGCCGACTGTGCTGTCGTCCCACGCCCGACCCAGATAGGCGGTGCCGGTCGGCATTCCCGAGTCCCCCACCATTTTGCTGTTGATGATGAGAAAGCCGAAGGAATTCGCCGTCTCGGTGCTGGGCGCGATATTCGTGCTGTCGGTCTTGCGGCCGCTCACATAGGTGATGGTGCAGCCGTCAAACACCGCCGTGCCCCGACCAAAGATGAAGTCCGTGTCACCTTCGATATAGCTATTCTTGAAATACGAACGGGCCACGATGGTCACCTTGGATGACTTGACCTGCAGGGTGTCCTGGTTGCCGATGAGACGAACGTTCTGGAGGATGGCCTGGTCGCCTTGCACCGTTAGCGCCACCGCCTGGATGTTCGCCGTGAGACTGCCCTCGGCGAAGTCATTGGCGATGGTCAAGTTCTGGGCTTGGAAACCCGCCGCGGAAACGAAGAACGTGCTGCTTCCGCTGGTTCCGTACGTGGTCCCGGTTGGGACGGAACAGGCGTTGGTCTTGGTGCTGTCCACGGTTTTGCCGTTGTAGTTGTCAAAGGCGATCGTGACCTTGCTCGCGTCCTCGTCGGCGCCATAGAGGGTAATGGGCACCGAGCCCTTCACGCAGACGACCTCGCGGTAGCTGCCGGGCTTCACCAGAATGTAGACGCGCGCGCTGCCGCCCAAGCTGTTGGCCGCGGTGATCGCGTCTTGCACCGTGCTGTGGGTGCCACTCCCGTCTGCCGCGACCGTGTAGGTTGGTGTGTAGCTGCTGGAAGCGGGAAGTCCAGGCGAAGGATCCCAGTTGTCACGCACCAGCGCTCCGATGGTGCCCGCTTCGGCCAGGTAGTTTTGCACGGTGAAACACGCCGCCGAGGCATCGGTGAGTTGGGGCCGGGTTTCCGAGCCAGTGTACGCGGCGGTGCAGGTCACCGGCGGAGGCGCGCTGCCACCGGTGGCAATTGCCCCGCCAGTGGCAGTGGTTCCAGCGGTCGCTGTGCCGCCGCTAGCAGCGCCCGCAGTGGCAGTGGCTCCCCCGACTGGAGTCGTGCCGCCGGTCAGCGATGCGCCACCGACCGCGGTTGTCCCGTTGTCCGTCGAGCCCCCTGCCGCCACAGTGCTTCCCCCGGCCGCAACCGAGCCAGCTTCGCTGGTCGAGCCCCCTTGTCCAACTTTTCCGCCAGCGTCTGTCTGTAATCCATTGTTCGAGGACGAACCGCAGGCGGAGACGACCAGGCACAATGTGGCGACGACGGGCACAGAAAATTGTCTTATGACCATAAACCTGCTTCCTTGCCTTCGGCCCACGCAGGGCACTCTCAGAACTGGTAGACGGTTTGGGCCATGCCGCGAATGTTGTGCGGCTTGGAACCGTCCAGGTAGTTGACTTGGGTGTACTGTCCCGACACGCCAATCCGTGCCGCGGGCGTTACGTCCCAGAAGAGGTTCACGTCGGCGTACCGTGACGTATTCGCTATTGTGCCGAGCAGATCGATCTCCGAGTTTCCCGGGAGGAACAGCTTGGCAAGATTTCCCGAATGGGACTGGGTGTAGTTCCCTGACAAGAGCAGCCGGCCCGACGGAGGCAAGTAGTACTGAAGGCCGACGCGGAATGCCTGCCAAGCGATGGTGTGCAGAACACCGTTCCCGTCAAAAGTCACCAGGCCGTTGTCGATATCCGGCGTGTAGACGAACGGTGGGCTGGCCTGGCCAGGATTCGGCAAGGTCGGGAACTGCGCCCCGCCGCCTGAGGTGATGAGGTCGGCAATTCCGGTCCCCTTGACGAAAGAGCCGATGACAGTCAGCCGATTGCCGCGGTCGTCCGGGCTGGCAGCAGGAATCACAGGAACAAGTGCATCGACCGACAGGCCCCAGCCGGTCGCGCTGTTGGAGTGCTGCACCGGAGGCGGGGTGAACCCATTCACCTTGAACTGCCGCACAGTGCCCGACACGCCCAGTGACAGAGGCAACGCCACGGTCCCCACGTTGCCGGGCGTGGTGATTCCCTTCCAACGGTTGACACTGAAGCGCAGGCCCGCGTTGGCGTCGGGAACTTCGGCATCGCGCTGGGCCGGACGCACGGCCGAGGCGGCCACATCCAGGCTGACAGCGCCGTTCGCCGCAAAGGTGTGAGAAACGCGAAGCTGCATATTGCGCGAAAACAGCTGATTGGGCAGCCCAAGGAATTCCACCGAACAGGGCGAAAAATAGTTCTGCCAGCCGAACACGTCGTAGGTTTGACCCATCAGCAGGTTGACGTACGGATTGTCCAACTTTACGAAGGCGTGCCTCAGTCGAAACGCGGGACTGCTGAAGTAGGTGGCTTCCGAAGTCGTGGGTGGGTTCTCTTGGTGGCCGAAAAAGTCGGCTTCGAGCACGGCCGACGGCTGCACGGCCCCGACCTGCGGCGACTCGAAGGCAAAGCCCAGTCGCGTGTTCCGAACCGAGAACTGCGTACGCCCATTCTGCCCTTCGTAGGTCACACGGCGGGCTACCAGTGCGCTGCCGATCGAATCGTCGTAGCTCCGCGTGGAATCGAAGATGAGGTCCGCCTCCACGAAGCCGTACAAGGTAGCCGCCCATCTGCGGCTGCCTTCGCCCACGGCCAGCGTCAACCAAGGCCGGGTGAACCAGGAAGGACTCGCCGTTTGGGGAGGCGACGGTTCAACTGCCGGACTGGCTGGCAACGGCGCGGCCACTGCCGGGGTAGCCGCCGGCGGCGTCGCACCAGCGACTCCCGTCCCGGGAAAAGAAGCAGGAGATGCCTCGGAGGGAACCGAGGAGTCGCTCGCCGCATCGCTGCCCGAAGTTTGTTCGGCGCGCGCACGCCCCGCCGCACCTGCGAGAGCCAACACGACTGCGACGAAGAACCAGAGCTTCCTTGCTTCTGCCGTCGTTCGATCCTTCATGTTGGGAGATCTCCGAGGAAAAAATTCGGGAAGCGCGCGAACCAAGACTTGCCTGCGCATGTGCCTTGCCGTGCTTAGTGCCCGCGGCTCGGGCTTTCTTCGGCCGATGTGTGGCTGCGCCGGAGCCAGCCGCCGACGGCATCGAATTTGCGTGCGGTGCGTTGGTGCCTACGGCGAAATGAGCGCCCAAGCGCCAATCTCGGGTAGCATCGAGCGGGTGAAGGCCAAGGTCGCGAAGAATTGCGGCTGCATCGGGCACCTACAGGGCGATACCGTTCAACAAACCCACGAATGTTCTGTCGCGCCTCGGGGGAAAGCATGAAATCCATCCCGTCAACAATTGTCCTGGCTGCCTGTGTGCTTTTCCTCACGCCCTTGCTGGTTGCGGGCGGAGCCTGCACTTCGGCAAATGTCTCGGGCGTCGGCAGCGCCGGTTGCGGCGGCAATGATGGCGGAGGGAATTTAGGCGGCGCGGGCGGCACGGCCGATGCTGGCACGCTGCTGGTGGTGGTTCCCGACGCCGGGCCAGTCGACGCCTGCGTTCCGCTTGCGGCCTCCGCCGTATGCGCCTCTCAGGGCGGGCTGTATTGCGGCTCGATAGGCGATGGGTGCAATGGCGAGATTGATTGTGGCAACAGCTGTCCCACTGGATGGACGTGCGACCCGACCCAGCACACGTGCGTCGGCGATTCGGACTGCAAGCCCACCTATCAATGCTCCTACACTGTTGGGTCCGCCAGTGGTTCTTACTGCGGCAACATCTCCGATGGCTGTGGTCATGCGCTCACGTGCGGTGACAAGTGCGCCAGCCTCAAGCCGGGTTGGATGTGCGAAAAGAGTGTATGCGTCGGCGACGCCGATGTCTGCACGCCCACCACGTGCGATCCGGTGGCCGGGGCGCGCTACTGCGGGAAGGTCGGGGACGGTTGCGGACGCGGAATCGATTGTGGCGACAATTGCGCCAGCCTCAATGTGGGTTGGGTATGCAACATCGCTTCGAGTTCATGCGTGGGAGGCCCCGGTTGCAACAAGCTCGTCTGTGACGGCGCCCCCAACGTTCGCTACTGTGGCAAGGTTGGTGATGGCTGCGGGGGAACGGTCGACTGTGGGGATACTTGTTCTGCCTTCCAGGCCGGCTGGGTGTGCGACCAGAGCAAGGGCTTGTGCAGTGGCGGCCCCACCTGCGTGCATGGCGCCTGCACAACCTCGGGAGGCGGCCAATACTGCGGCGATATCGGCGACGGGTGCGGGGGCACCCTTCACTGCGGCGACTGCGCGGGCAGTGGAACTTGCACCAGCAACGTGTGCCCCGTCCTCAGTTGCGGTGCCATGTGTGCAGCCCAGATGAAATGCACCACCGGAACGACCAGCATCACCGGAACAGTCTACGATCCGGCTGGCAAGGTTCCACTGTACAACGTCATCGTGTACGTGCCCGATGCGCCGCTAGCCAACATCTCGACCGGCGCCTCCTGCGACACCTGCTCGGCCTCGGTGTCGGGCAAGCCCATCACCACAGCGCTCACAGACTCAAGTGGAAACTTCAAGTTGGACAATGTCCCGGTGGGCGTCGATTTCCCGCTGGTCATGCAGGTGGGCAAGTGGCGACGCCAGGTCACCATCAAGGCATCGGAAGTCAGTCAATGCACAAGCAAGGCCATTGCGGACGCGTCGACCGGCCAGGCGCGACGTTTGCGCCTACCGCGCAACCAGAGCGAAGGCAGCATCCCGAAAATGGCAATAACCGCCGGCGATGCTGACCGGCTGCAATGCCTATTCACGCGAATGGGCATTGATACTGCGGAATTCACCAATCCCGACGGCCAGGGCGCGATCAACATCTACAACGACAACTACGACCTGAACGGCAAGGCGAGCTACGACAACGGCACTGCCTGGCCGTCAGCGTTCCCGCTCTGGTCAACTCTAGCGACGATGATGAAGTACGACGTGATTCTGATGGCCTGCGGTGCAAGCCAGTCCCGCTACAACGGGAACAAGAAACCGGCCGACGGCACCGACCCCACGGCCAGCGGGAACGTTCTGACCGACGCCATGAAGCTCAACATGGTGGAGTACTTGGCGCAAGGCGGCCGCACATTTGCCGAGCACTACCACATCGGTTGGCTCAAGGCTTACCCGCCGCTCAAGGACGTCGTCAAGTACCCTTGCGTGGCCGGGGGCACGGACAACCCGTGTTCCATCGCTCCTGACGGCCACGCTCCCTTCGGCGACGTGGCAACCTGGGTGGAAGATAGCAGCGACGACAGCCTGGGCGACATCACGGCGACCATCGATCAGAGCTTTCCCAAAGGGCAGGCCTTTGCGAGCTGGTTGCAAGCGGTGAACGGCACCACGACCCAGGGCACCATCCAGCTCGGCAGCGACGTCAAGCCGACGGCCATCACTACCATCCAGCCGCCATCGCAGCAGTGGATTTACCAGACCACACCTTCTTCCTATGTCCACTACTTCACCTTCAACGCACCCACGACCGCGGCGCCCGCGGCGCAATGCGGTCGCTTCGTGTTCACCGGTCTGCATGTGGCGAGTGCAATAGTTTCGGGGGCTGACGCCGACACCAAGAACGCCACTTTCCCCACCGGCTGCAAGACCACGCGCGACCTGTCCGGGCCGGAAAAAGCTCTCGAGTTCATGATGTTCGACCTGTCGTCGTGCCTGATGCCCGACAGTGACATTCCTACCCCGCCGCCGGTCGGGGGAAGCTCAGCGCCGCCCACGCCGCCAGAAGCCGGCGGGGCCCCACCACCGCCACCACCGCCACCACCGCCGCCACCGCCGCCGCCGCCCGCTCAGCAGTTCTAACCAGGATCTCGCGGACTATATTGGCTAGCATTTCTCACCACCGAGAGCACAGAGAAAACAGAGATCGGAAGGGAAGAAGTGGTTCGGACCGGACAAACCGAACCCTTTCCTTTCCGGCCAGGCTCTGTGAACTCTGTGATCTCTGTGGTGCAATAGCTAACTTCGATCCACGGTCGGTGCGGTGCGGGCCAGTCGTAGCTACGGCGCACTCGGCGGCTGTACACGCATCCGCGCTGTAATCTCTAGGCCCTTCTTGGCGCTCTCACGCACAGCCGAGGCGCGGTCGTTCTCTGCCATGCGGAAGCGCCCCTCGGCTGCGGTCCATTCGTGCGATTCGACCAGGAACCAGCCGAGCATGGCGGAGACTTCTCCCGCTCGAGGCGAAGTTGGAAAACGACGCAAAAACTCCTCCATTGCCGTGCGGGATTGAGCAAGCGATCCCTGGCGCGCCAGTGCCACGGCTTCCCAGTATCGGGCATCCTCCGCAAGGGCTGAGGCTGGGGCAGCTTGCATGGCACGCCTCATGGCGGCGATTGCGCCAGAATAGTCGCCCGAACGAAACGCCTGCCAGCCCTCCGAAAAGGCCAACTCCGCCGGGCTGGGCTGGCGGCTGGAATTCAGCGAGGACGTTGGGCGCGAGGCCGAGGCCAGGGTCCCTCGCAGTTTGCGAGTCGTCTGGTGCCGAGGAGCCTCTTCCATTATGGGGATCCGGGAAGCCCAGGACTCGGCCGACGCCGTCGCGCCGGGCTTGACCGCCGCGGTCGCAGCAACCCCCACCGCCCCTGGCTTGGGTTCAGCTCCCGTTTCGATCTTCGCCGCAGGTTCCAATGAAGTCGTTGCGCGCGGCCCGTCTTGGTTGCGAACCGCGGCGGCAGGCGTTCGCGCCTTTAGCCTTTGCAACCGGGGCAGCGCGATGGTGCCCACAGCCGCAAACACGCCCGCCGCGCACAGGACAACGACTGCGTATACGGCGGCCTTCACCCACCATGGTGAAAAGCGCCGACGCTGAGACTCGGTCGCCGCAAGCACGAGTGCATTGCGCGTCCGTTGTCGCCGGGCAGCCTCCGGCACCTTGATGGGAAGCTGTCGCATCGATTCGATGAGACTCTTGGTGGCAGACCACTGCGATTGACAGTAGAGGCATTGCTGCAGATGCAGGCGCAGTTCCGGCTCATCTTCCGGAGACGCCAAGCGGCCGATCTCGACGAAACGAGGACAAGTAGAGCGTTCGCTCATGGTCGTACCTCCGCCACGGCTGCGCGAAGCGCCCGGCGCGCCTCGAACAGGCGTCGCCCCAAAGTCCCTTGCCGAACATCGAGTGCCGCCGCCGCATCCGCGCCTGACATCTCCTCCAGATCGCACAGAACAAAGGCTGCCCGCAGATCGAAGGGTAGTTGTGCCAGGGCCGCGGCCACGCGTTCAACCATCTGCTGGCGCTCCGCCGCCTGGTCGGGCGTCTGGCTCGGCGTGGGCTTGATGTCGCCCAATGCCTTGAGGAAGGACCGCCTGCGCACCTGATCACGGATGTGGTGACGCCCGATATTCGAAGCAATGCCGAACAGCCAAGTTCTCACCGAGGAGCCGCCGCGAAACCGTGCGGCCGAGCGGAGAGCCTCGAGAAACGTAGTGTGAACCATGTCGTCTACATCCCAGCAGCCCGCACCCATGAGGCGCGACAGAAACCGGTGGACCGCATCGCCATGACGATCGAACAGCTCGGCCATTGCCCCGGGATCGCGCAAGGCGCATGCCGCCACCAGAACTTCGTCGGCGGTATCCGCCAACCACACCGAATTGCGCTGAAACGGGAGCAGCTTGCCTTCGTGCCTGCGGATCATGGTTCTTGCCGAGCGCGTGGAATTCGCGTCCGCCACCCAGCGTTGAGCACTGGCAGACGCATATCGTCCTAGCTTACAGATCCTTAGTGACCGCTGCCCTAAACTTCTTCGGTACGAAAATCGCCCGGGCGGAAAAACGAGGATCACATGCCAACTCGCGTTGCGGCGATGGCTCAAGCGTCAATGCGAGTGTGCGAGCGAGCCCCAGCGGAGACCGAGACCAGCGTGCAAAAAGCCCAGTGGCTCGCTCGGCAAGTCGAATCCACTAGAAGACAGGTTCTTCCGGTGAGCGAACGGCAAGATGTCGGCCCGAAGTCCCACGTCCACGGCCAGATTCCAGGCCAAGGGCCAAGAAAAAAGAATCCGCGGTTCCGCAACTGGTCCAACTGTCGCGGCGGTGCCGCCATGTTGGTCCAGCAGTGCACTGGTGGACAACCAACCCACTCCCAGCCCAATTCCTGGACCGAGGATTCCGGCTCCGATGCGCAGTGGTAAGTCGGCCGCAATGAGCGCATTGCCGCCGATGCGAGTCAACTTGCGCCGCGATTCTGCGCAGGCTGTGTTCGAGCTGTCAGGAACCACCGTGTAGACAGCACCGACATTTCCGGTGGCGGCAGTGTCGCCGGCGAACTGGACCTCAATCCCCACACAAAAGGAACCGACGCGCACGCAAGCGCCCAGGTCTGCGCCAATCCACAAAGAGCCATCGGTGGCCACGGAGGTATCACCAACAACGGTCACGCTCGGACGAGAAGCTGCGTTTGGATGGGCTGGACCGGAAGTTGCACTTGCAAGGGCTGGCACAGTCGCCTTGGTTACCATCGGCTCGCCCTCGGTCGGCGAGATCTCGTGCGGATCTAGCAAGGATCGTGCGAGATCGTCCCGCACCCACGATTCCACTACGGCTGCGGCGATTTCGGCATTGGCCACAATGCGTTCGACAGCGTGGCCATTGCGGTCGTAGATGAACAGCCGAATACCCGAGGGATCGGGCTGAACGTGGACTTGCACTGACTCCGTCCCCGCGGCAGACACCACTTGGATTCCGCGACCCGCAAGACACTGCGCAACCGCAGATCCAACCTCGCTGTCGCCATCAAGCGTCACGGATGCCACGCCATCCGCGGAAGCCGCGGATGCCAGAACGGCGAAGACCCGCAAGACCGCCACGGCGCTCATGGAATCGTCGAAGCTACCGCATATGAATACCCAAAGGAAGGTGCCACGATCCTGACCACGCCCGCGCACCAGCAAACTGTGGCTGTGGCCGGCCTCTCTCTGGTTTGCTATTAACTCAGGCGATGTCGAAGTTCTTTGACCTGATCCGCATCCTAGGGATGGCTGCCATCCTGCTTGCGTCTGCGTGCATACGTGTGACAGGACAGGCAGATGTGCCCGGTCCTGTCGACGCTGGTGCGTTCGCGATCCCAGCCCATACTCCACGGCTGGACCTGGCTTCGGCGCGCGTGACCATGGTGGAGTTCGGCGATTTTGAGTGCCCGTACTGCGGCGCGGTCGAGCCCACGGTGAAACAGGTGCTGGCCAGCTATCCCAATGACGTTGCCCTGGCCTTCGTGAACATGCCGCTCAATATGCATGCCTATGCTATGCACGCGGCTGAGGCTTTCCTGGCGGCAGACCGCCAGGGCAAGGCGTGGGAGATGCACGACCTGATGTTCGCCAATCAGCAGGCCTTGGCCGACGCCGACCTCGACGGGTATGCCCAGGCCCTCGGCATGGACCTGGTGCAGTTCGATGCCGACCGTTCCAGTCCCGAGATCGCCGACGAGGTCGCACAGGACAAAGCCCTGGCCATTTCATTGGGCGTGGATTCCACGCCGACCTTCTTCATTGCTGGGTCGTGGATCGTGGGCAACCAGCCCTTCTCGGAGTTCCAGAAAGCCATCGAGTCATCGCACTAGCCAGCATTTCGCGGACCGTGG
>Ga0265323_10000742_pt1 | contig 17519 bp, 13 predicted proteins | sample 41225metaG_FD_193580 | JGI IMG/M metagenome (GOLD analysis project Ga0265323, IMG submission 193580) | Rhizosphere microbial communities from Carex aquatilis grown in University of Washington, Seatle, WA, United States - 4-12-25 metaG | ecosystem: Host-associated > Plants > Roots > Rhizosphere...
GGAGATCTACAAGGAAGTCCCCGAGGCCAAGGGCGTGGTGCACTGCCATCCGGCGCACGCCACCGCCTACGCCATCACCGGACGCGTGCCCCCGACCTGCGTCATCCCCGAGTACGAGATCTTCATCGGCAAGGTGGCCTTGTCTCCCTATGAGACGCCCGGCACCCCCGAGTTCGCGCGCACCGTGATTCCGTTCGTGAAGAGCCACAACGCGCTGCTGCTGTCGAACCACGGCATTGTCTGCTGGGCCGACACCGTCACCCACGCCGAATGGTATGCCGAGGTCCTGGACACCTACTGCTGGACGCTGATGCTGGCCTCGCAACTGGGCACGCCGGTCTCCCAGTTCGCGCCCGGCAAGGCCGCCGATCTGCTGGCCATCAAGAAGCGGCTCAACATGCCCGACCCGCGCAACGAGCTGAAGGAATGCGAGCTCTGCGACATGCCTGAAGTCCCCGGCTCCATCGCCCTTTCGCCGCGTCCCTGCGGAACCGCTCCCGCGCTCGATAACGCCGGCATCGAGGCCATCGTGCAGGCGGTCACCGACCGCGTGGTGGCGGCCCTGAACGCCCGGAAGTAGAGCGCGGACAGGCCGGCACTCAGTAAGCGGAAAGAAGGATGGGCGCGGCGCCGGCGACGACCTTGGACCCCTGCACCGCCGCCGAGCCCCCGTAGATATCCCGCTGGCTCCGTGCCACGATCCCGGCCGGGATCGCGAACTCCAGCGGTTTGACCGGATTCCACACGATCAGCCCGGCGCTTCCATTGCCCATCGTGAGCCGGATTTGCCAGTTGCCGGATGCGTCGATCAGGGCGCCCGTGATCGACGCACCCTCCAGCCAGCCCCGCATATAGCCGTATGCCGCACCGGCTTTGGTAAGCGCCTGCGAACTGTTCTCCACGGTTCCGGCGCAGAAGCGGTTAGCCGGTCCCCATTCGTACCAGTCGAAGCGGTTGGCGCCAAAGGCGAGGTCCACCAGAAACCTTCGCACAAGGTAGGCGGCGCCCAGATCCTCCGTAACCGTGGCATCGCCCGAGGCCCCTTCGGTATCGAACAGCGGCAGCCAGCCTGCTCCGTTCCTCGACAGGACCAGGCGGACATCCGCGATCTGCCGCCCGGCTCCCTCCGGCGGCGTCGCATAGATGTGGTAGCCGACGGCATCGATGTACCGGCCGCCGCCGGCTTGAAGGAACTGGTCCAGGTACCCGGCCGCGTATGCAGCCGGTGAGATGACCACGTTTTGCGGGTCCACCGACTTAAGAATCGTGTAGGCCTCCCGCGTCAGTTCCACCAACTGGTTCACCGTTCCGCTGTAATAGCCCGTATCGTTCGGCTCGTTCCAGATCTCGTAGTATCGAATGGCTCCCTTGTAGCGCCGGGCGACGGCGGCGATGTAGTCCCGCCAGTCCTGGAAGTTCGCGGGCGGATCCGGTGCGCCGGCGCCATAGTAGCTGAAATGGTCCGGTTTCGTGGACGCCCAGGCAGGCGTCTGTCCCAGCGTCAGGATGATGTCGCGTACCCCGTTCGCCCGTGCCTTGGCAACCCAGCCATCGAGCGTCGAAAAATCGAAGACGCCACGGGCCGGTTCCAGCAGTGCCCAACTCGTCAGCGAGTCCCACAGACGCAGCGTTCCAACGGGCGCCGCGGGCCACGGCACGCCACCCGATACCGGCTCGCCGCCGGATTGCGTGAAGGTCACGTCGTCGACGGAAAACGTGCCCGCGTGCGTGGTGTGGAACAGGAGCAGAACCGGGTCGGTCCCGGCCACCCGCCCACTCACCGAGAACTGTTGCCAGGATCCGGAGATGTGAGCGGTCGCGATCCCATAGATGGTGTACGGCGCGTACTGCTGCCGGATCGCCAGGTCCACCGCCAGGCCCGGATCGCCGCGCAGCCAAGCCGTCAAAGTATAGGATTGGCCCGGCCTGGCGGACACCTGTTGGACGAGTTGCACCGCTCCGCGCCCGATCCTCTTCACGCAGACCTTCTGCGCGGCGGCGCCTCCGTGCGGCGCGTTGCTATCTTGCGAGTATTCGGCCGTGACATCGGCCCATTCGGAGTTGTCCGTCCACCCATTCGCGATGACTCCGGATATGGGCCTGTTCCTGCCGATGATCGCGAACGGCGGTTCCATGCCCGGGTTGCGCACCGTCCGGGCACCATAGTAACTGACGTGCATGCCGAAGAACGCGGGAGAGATCGGGCCCAGGTTGGGCGTGGGCCCAAACGTCCCGGGTGCGTAGGAAACCGACGCATCGTCCACCCAGACGGTTCCCGGCACCTTCACGCCCACAATCAAAACGCCCGCCTCATCCGCGGACGTGTAGCCCTGCACGGTGACCTGGCGCCACGACGGCGAAAGCGCAACCGTGGTGTCCGCATAGATGGTAAACGGAGTAAGAGCCTTTTGGAACCCGAGACTGGCGCTCGATCCCGCATTGCCGCGCAGCCAGACCGAAGCCGTGAAAACGGAGTTGGCCTTCAGAGAGAAGCTCTGCTTCAACTGCTCCTCACCCTTCCTCACCGCCGTCACCGTGATCTTCTGGCACGCCGTGCCGCCGTGCGGATTGCTGGATTCCCGCGCGTACTGCACGTCGACGTCGGCCCAGGCCGAGTTGTCACGCCAGGCGCCCGCCACCACGCCCGTGATATGGCTGTTCGCGCCGTTGACCGTGCCGTAGGCGCCTTCGAAGCCGGGATTGACCAGCGCCACCGGCGTCGACGGCGCGCCGGCGCTCGCCCCAGCCGCCAGCAGGAGGGTCATCAGGCCGTTCCGAACGTGCAGTAGTTCTGGCATAATCACGCCACTTTGTCGTGTTCGAATCTACCGCACCCGCCGCCCCGGACACAAGATTGTCATCCAGCCATGAGGGAGTTCCAGCGGCAGGCCGTCCGCAGCCCTTGAGCCGCGCCATGCTAGCATCTTCGACATGAGCAACAAGGTTCGCTCCGTCCTGTGGCGGCTCGCCATTGCCCTGGCCGCCACCTGGCTCGCCCTGATGGCGCTTCTGCTATACCTGGCACCCCGCCACGAGTGGGCCGAGCGGGCGGGCGAGCGCCTGGCGCTCCCGGTCCTGCGGTGCGTCCACTACCCAGCCCTGTTTCTGCAGCGCGACCGCCATTGCGCCGCGGCCGATGTGTGGACCGACATGGTTCCCATGCGCTCCAGCGCCGCCTGGCGAGAGATGGTGCGCGCCGTCCGGCCCATCCGTTCCGAAGGCGGGTTCGACCTGGTAAGCACGCCCTCCGGCCAACTCTGGGCGCCGGTGGGGGAAGAGTTGGCGATCGTCGAAGAGCTGATGGAGCAGCAGGAGAACGAGTATGGCGAGGGCCTGCGCGGCATTCACCCCGGCGATGTCGTGCTGGATTGCGGCGCCAATATCGGCACCTTCACGCGCCAGGCGCTGCGCCGGGGCGCGGCCCGCGTGGTGTCCATCGAGCCCGCCCCGTGGGCGCTGGAGTGCCTGCGCCGCAACCTGGCCGAAGAGATCGCCCAGGGCCGCGTGGTGGTCTACCCCAAAGGCGTCTGGGATCGCGACAGCCAGCTCGAGCTCACCGTGGGGAGCCAGAACTCGTCCAGCGCCGGCACTCTGGTGCTGGGCCGCGGAACCCGGCTCACCGCCATGGTCCCGCTTACCACCATCGACCATCTCGTCGCCGACCTCCAGTTGCCGCGCGTGGACTTCATCAAAATGGACATCGAAGGCGCCGAGCCCAACGCCCTGCAGGGAGCCACGGGCACGGTGGCGCGGTTCCACCCCCGCCTGGCCATCTCGCTGGAACACCGGCGCTCGGATCCCGACACCATCCCGGCCCTCACCCACCGTCTCTGGCCGGACTACCAGGCAGAGTGCGGCCCCTGCAGCAACACCGCGGGCCACCTGCAGCCGACCATGATGTTCGCCCACTAACCTCATGCTCCGAGTCGCCCTGTCGTTTGGAATGGACACGCCCGAAGGCAAGCGCGTTCCCTACCGCAACGCCCTCGCCGCCGTGGAGCTTCGCCCGGTCGAGAACCCCGCTACCCTTGCCGGTCTGGATGGGCTGTTGCTGGCCGGAGGCCTCGATGTCGATCCGGAGCTGTACGGCGCCCAAACCGGGCCCCAGACAGGCCAACTGGACCCGGAGCGCGACGCCCGCGAGACCGCCCTGCTACACGAGGCACTGGAGCGCGACGTCCCCGTTCTGGCCATCTGCCGCGGCCTGCAACTGGTGAACGCCGCTTTGGGCGGCACTCTGGTACAGCACATCGAGGACCACCGCTGCCTGGACCGGCAGGACGCGCACCCGATCCGGGCCGCCGAAGGCAGCCGCCTGCGATCGATCCTGGGCGCCGGCGAACACGTCGTCAACTCGCGCCATCACCAGGCCGTGGACCGGGTGGCACCCGCGCTGGCGGTGGCCGCGCGGTCGCCCGACAATGTCGTCGAGGCCCTGGAATTGCCCGGGGAGCGCTTCGTGCTGGCCGTCGAATGGCACCCCGAAGACCTCACCGGCGGCCCGCACGCCCGGCTTTTCGCGGCCTTTCGGGATGCGGTGTCTGCGACCGCCTGCCAGCGTGCGGGCGGTACGCCCTTACCCCGCAGTTTCCTCCACCACCGGTAACTGATCCCTATCCCTTGCCACCCACACATACAGCGTCGGCAGTAGGAACACGCCCAGGATCAGCGCGGCCACCAGGCCACCCACGATCACGATCGCGAACGGCCGCTGCGAATCCGAGCCGATCCCCCGCGACAGCGCCGCGGGCAGCAGCCCCAGGCTGGCCACCAGCATAGTCATCATGATCGGCCTGAGGCGCTGCACCGAGCCGTCGATGGCCGCGCTCAGGATCGGCTCGCCCCGCGCGCGAAGCTGGTTGATATACTCCAGCATGATCACGCCGGTTTGTACCGCCACGCCGAACAGAGCCAGGAAACCCACGCCCGACGATACGCTCATGTGCGTGTGCGTGAGAAGCAGAGCCAGCAGGCCGCCAATGGGCGCCATGGCCACGTTAGCCAGGATCAGAACCACCCACTTGAACGACTTGAACATGGTGTAGAGGATCATGCAGATCACCAGGATGGTAATCGGCAGCACGATCATCAGGCGCTTCGAGGAGCGCTTCTGGCTTTCGTACTCGCCGGCCCAGTCGATGTGGTAACCCGCCGGTAACTTCACCTGCGTTTCCACCTTGCGCATGGCCTCCTCCACCGCGCTGCCCAGGTCACGCACCGGTACGCTATACTTAATGGCCACATAGCGCGAGTTACCCTCGCGGTATATCTCCGAAGCGCCATCCAGCACCTGCACGGTGCATAGTTGCGCCAGGGAAACGCGCTCGCCCGTGGGCGCCAGCAGGCGTATGTTCTCGATGGCCTCGCGGGTGTCGCGCGAGGGCTCCCGGTAGCGCACCGCCAGGTCGTAGCGCTGCTCGCCCTGCAAAACCTGGCTGACGGCTTTCCCGCCCACCGCGGTTTCGATGGCGTCCTGCACGTCCGCCACGTTGAGGGCGTAGCGCGCGGCCAGGTCGCGGTCGATGTGGAACTCCAGGTTGGGCTGGCCAATCACGCGAAACAGGCCCAGATCGGCGATGCCGGGAACCGTGCGCATCACGCTGACAATCTCGTCGCCCTTGGCTTCCAGCGTCCTCAGATCGTCGCCGTAGATCTTGATGGCAAGCTGGCCCTTGACGCCGCTGACGGCTTCCTCCATGTTGTCGGCAATGGGTTGCGAGAAGTTCCACAGTGCCCCGGGGATCTTCTCCACTTCGCGGTCCATGGCCGCCACCAGGGCTTCCTTGTCCTGGTGGAACACCGGGCGCCACTCGCTCTTGGGCTTCAGGTCGACGAAGTACTCGGTGTTGAAGAAGCCGGTGGTGTCGGTGCCGTCGTCGGGCCGGCCCACCTGGCTCACCACCTGCGTGACCTCCGGGAACGAAGCGAACGCCACGCGCGCACGGTCCATCACCCGCGTCCCCTCCGTCGGACCCATGCTGGGCGCCAGCGTGGCGCGCGCCCAGATCGCGCCTTCATCCAGGTGCGGCAGGAACTCCGAGCCGATCACGCCGCTCTCCACCAGATACACCGAACCGGCCACCGCCGCCGCGCAAACGGCCAGCGTGCCCCATCGGAGGCGAATCGCCTGCGCCAGAGACCAGCGGTACGCCCGGGTGATCCACTCCATCGCCGGGTTGTGCCATTCGCGCACGTTGCGTCCGAACAAAAAGCTCGCCAGCACCGGCGCAATCAGCATGCTGAACAGCAGCGAGCCCAATAGCGCGAACGTCACCGTCCACGCCATGGGTTTGAACAGGCGCCCTTCCACCCGCTGCAAGGTGAAGATGGGCAGGTAGGCGGTGATGATAATGCCGATCGAGTAGAACACCGGCCGCTGCACTTCGTGCGCCGCGCCGCGTGTGGGGCCGAGCGCCGATTCCGAGCCGTGGCGCCGGCCGAGATACCGCACGATGTTCTCCACCATCACCACCGCGCCTTCCACCACCATGCCGAAATCCAGCGCGCCCAGCGACAACAGGTTCGCCGGAATGCCGTTGAGCTTCAGGCAAATCGCCGCAAACAGCAGCGAGAACGGAATGGTGATGGCCACGATCAGCGCCCCGCGCGCATTTCCCAGGAACAGGAAGAGGATGATCGCCACCAGCAGAATGCCTTCCGTGAGGTTGTGCAGCACGGTGTGCGTGGTGAGTCGCAGCAGCACGCTGCGGTCCAGAAACGGGACCACCTTCACGCCCGGCGGCAGAATGCCACGGTTCAGCTCATCGACCTTCTGGTGGATGGCGTCCAGCACGGCGTCGGAATCCGCGCCCTTGCGCAGAAGCACGATGCCCTCCACCACGTCGCCATCGTCGACAATCCTGCCGTTGTCCCGATGGATGGCTTTGCCGATCTGTCCCAACCTGATTCTGGACCCTTGCGCCACCGCGCCAATGTCGCGCACGCGAATGGGCGTTCCATTGACGGTCTTGACGACCGTATTCCCGATATCGTGCACGTTGCGAGCCAGGCCCACCGCGCGCACATTGATCTGCTGCAGGCCGGCTTCCACGAAACTGCCGCCGGCGTTCACGTTGTTATTCGCCAGTTGCTGCTCCACGTGGCCGATGTTGAGCCCGTAGGAAACCAGCTTGTCCGGATCGATCCGCACCTGGTACTCGCGCGTGATGCCGCCGAAGCTCACTACGTCCACGACATTGGGGATGGATTTGAACTGCTTTTCGAGCGTCCAGTCTTCCAGCGACTTCACGTCCATCAGGTCATAGTTCGGATTCGAGCTCTTCAGCGTGTACCAATAGATCTGGCCGACCGGGCTGTAATCGGAACCCATCTGCGGCTGCAGGCCATTGGGCAAGGAGACTTGCGAGAGGCGCTCCAGCACCTTCTGCCGGTTCCAGTCGTTGGCGGATTCGTCGTCGAAAACCAGCATCAGGCTGGACAGGCCGAACAGCGACGTGGAGCGCAGGTGCTCCAGGTGCGGAATGCCGTTCATGACGATTTCCAGCGGGATGGTGACCTGCTGCTCCACCTCCTCGGCCGCGCGGCCGGGCCACTGCGTGATCACCTGGACGTAGTTATTGGCCACATCCGGATAGGCTTCCACCGGCAGGCTGTGAAACGAAATGGCTCCCCAGACGAGCAGCAGCAGAGCCGCCGCCGTCACCAGGAAGCGGTTGTTGAGCGCGTAATCGACCAGACGGTGGAGCATCGTCTATTGCTCCGCCGTGTTCTGCAACACCAGGGCGTTCGACACCACCAGGTCGCCCGGCGCGATACCCGACAACACTTCCTGTAAGTTGGGCGGGACCATCTTACCGCCAGACACCTCCACGCGGCGAAAGGCGTTGGTCCCGGCCGGCAAATACACCCAGTCCCGGTCGTGCAGGTGCAGGATGGCGGAGGCGGGCACCAGCGCACGCTTCCCCGTCCGGTCGCCGTGAAACGTCGCGGTGACGAACATGCCTAGGCGCATCAGCCCCGGATTGCGTACCTGCAGCCGCACTTTCGCGGTACGCAGATTGGGATCGAGGATAGGGCCGATGTTATCGATTCGCCCGCGGAAGAGCCGGTCGGGATACGCGTTCAGACGGATATCCGCGAACTCGCCGGTGTGCACGCCGGCCAGATCGTTCTCATAAACGTCGCACAGTATCCAGACCTCCGATAAGTCGGCAATAGTGAACAGATTGGGCGAGTTATCCAGCGTCTTGACCCCGCCGGCGGCGGTAACGTTCTGCTCCACCACCACGCCCGAAACCGGTGCCAGGATGTCCACCAGGGCGGTGGGACGGTTGATGTCCGCGCCCAGGACCTTGATCCGCTCCGCCGCGGTCTCCACATCCACGCGGCTCTTGCCCTCGGCATTCACGGCCACTTCCAGGTCCTTCTCCGCGATGGCTCCATGGTCGAAGAGCAGCCTGGCGCGGTCCAGTTGGGCCTTGGCGAGCCCCGCATCCGCCACCGCGTGGCGGTAGTCGGAGAAAGCCGATGAGATATCGGAACTCTGCACGCGCAGCAGCAACTGGCCCTTGGTGACCTCGTCGCCCAGGCGCGCGTGGATCTCCACCACCCGCCCCGAAGCCAGCGAAACTACCGGGACGGTCCGCGAAACATCGGCGGCGATGGCCCCCGTCACGTTCAACTCCGGCGCGGCGTCGCGCTCCGTGGCCGCTACCAGGGGAAACTGCTCGGGATGGTCCACCTTCACCACCCCGGCCGCGGCAGCCTGTTCCACCTGCGCCGGCGGCGGGGCTTCGGCCTTGGGATCGGACGCCTCGCCCTTGCCGCCGCAACCGGCCAGAAATACCGCAGTCGCTGCCGAAGCCGCCAGGCCGCACCATCCATGAGCACACTTCCGCATCGCCGTTCCATTATCGATTCTCCCAGCGCCCTCTGCCCGCCGCCACCTATCTTTCGGGCGTGCAGAGCCTATCTTTCGGGCGTGGGGCTTGGAGAAACCGCCTTTTGTCTCTATTCTTTAACAAGGACGCTGGCATGGACTTCAGCAAGCCGCAGGGGCCGTTTCGCCTGGCCCTGGCGGGGCTTCTCATCGGCATCGTCGCACTGATCGACTGGCGGGTGGAAGCCCCCATAGCCTTCGGGTTCCTCTACCTGTTCCCCATGCTGCTTGCCGGCACCGTGGCCCGGCGCTGGCAGGTCGTCTCCATGGCGCTGGTCTGTATGGCGCTAGCCGACGCGTTTTCGCCGATTCCCTTTTCGCCCGCCGTCTCCCTGCCTCAGGACGTGCTGGTGTTCACCTCCCTGGCCGGCACGGGTTTGTTCGCCTTCGAAGCCGCCCGCAACCGCCGGCGCGAGCAGGAAAACCTGCGCCGCCTGGAAAAGGAAGTCGACGCCCGCCGGGAGGCCGAAGAGCAACTCGAGTTCCTGATCGAGAGCAGCCCCGTAGCCATTCTCACCATGGCCGCCGACTGCCTCATCGGCCGCGCCAACCCGGCCGCCCACCGCCTCCTCCGGGTGGCCCCCGGCTCGCTCCCCGGCCGCGGCATCCGCCGCTATATCCCGGCCCTCGGCCGCGTCCCGTTCCTCGACCAGACTGCCCAGGCTTTCCGCACCGAGATGCAGTGCCGCGGCGAACGGGAGAACGGCGAAGCGCTCCTGGCCAACGTGTTCTTCTCCACCTACAACACCGCCGCTGGCCCCCGCCTGGCCGCGCTGGTGGTGGACGCCGCCGAGGAACTGCGCGACCGCGAGGAGACCAGCCTGGAGCAGCTCATGGCCGGATCGCGCATCCTGGTGGGCGCCGTCTCCCACGAGGTGCGCAACGTGTGCGGCGCCATCGGCGTGATCTACGAAAACCTGGCTCGCAACCAAACCCTGCGGGGCAGCCAGGATTTCGAGGCTCTCGGCGCCCTGGTGGAGACCCTGAACCGCATCGCCTCGCTCGAGCTGAAGCAAACCACCAGGGATTCGCAGGCGAGCGGTATCGACCTGACCGAGACCCTCGACGACCTTCGGATCGTGCTGGAACCCTATTGCCAGGAGGCCGATATCGAGGTCCACTGGGACATCCCGCCCGCCCTGCCGGCAGTCTGGGCCGATCCCCACAGCCTCCTTCAGGTGCTGCTGAATCTGGCCAAGAACAGCCAGCGCGCCCTCGCCGTCGCCGCCATGCGGAGAATCGATATTTCGGCCCGCGCCGCCGGCGAGTTGGTGACCCTCCGCTTCACCGATACCGGCCCGGGGATTCCCGCGCCCGACAAGCTCTTTCAACCCTTCCAGAAAGGCGCCGAATCCACCGGCCTAGGCCTGTACCTCTCGCGCGCCTTCCTGCGCAGCTTCCACGGTGACCTTCGGCACATCCCATCACAGAAGGGCTGCTGTTTCGCTATCGAATTGAAGGTGGCCGGCGCCGCCGAAGCCAGCTTCCTCAAAGCGGGCAACCATGATCCCCATAAGAATCCTCCTGCTTGACGACCACGTACTTTTCCGCGAGAGCCTGAGCCGTTTGCTGGCCTCAGAGCCGGGCTTCGAAATGGCCGGCCACTGCGGCACCGTGGCCGAAGCCCTGGACCTGTTGCAACGGACCGCTGTGGACCAGGTGCTGCTGGATTTCGACCTGGGTGACGACCATGGCAGCCAGTTCATCTCCAGTGCGCGGGCCGCCGGCTACCGCGGCAAGGTGCTGATGGTGACTGCGGGCATGTCGGCCTCCGAATCCGCCGTGGCCCTGAAACTGGGCGCCTCGGGGATCTTCCTGAAGCACAGCTCGCCGGGCAGCCTGGCCCAGGCCATCCGCCAGGTGGCCGCCGGGGAGATGTGGGTGGATCAGAAGGTAATCCGCCTGTTGGCCGACGGTGTGCCGCAGCAGGATGTGCAAGGCCTCGGCAGTCTGCTGACCGAGCGCGAGCAACAGGTGTTGCGCGGCCTGTTCGAGGGATTGACGAATAAGGAGATCGCCGCCAGATTGGGCGTCTCGGAGAGCGCCATCAAGGCAACCCTCCAACAGCTATTCCAGAAGACCCGGGTTCGCACGCGCAGTCAGCTCGTGCGCATTGCGCTCGAAAGCTCCCTGGGGACCGCCCGCCGGCCCTAGTGCCGCTCGCGGTGGGGGTGGGTCCAGTTGTATATGGCCCACGCAATCCCAGCCAGAATGCCCAGCACGATCAGCACTTCGGGAATGTCCGGGTATCTCATAAATCCCCACTCCTGGCTGGATTATACGCCCCGGCAGAAGGGAAAAGAAGCCAATTCCGGTCCGCAATGAATCGATTTCCCCGCCAGGCCGGCTATCTAACGGCTACTGCCCCGCGGGGCTTCCCAGGCCGTCAGAACCCAGCGGCATCCCCCGCCGGCTCAAACCGCGCCCCGTCATTGGTTTATCCTGTATATGTGCCAGGTTTTAGCGGCCAACGGCCGAATCCCGAGGAATTGCTGCGCCGCGTCCAGGCCGATGAACGGCGGGAGCGCCGCGGACGGTTGAAGGTGTTTCTGGGCTATGCCTCCCGCGTGGGGAAGTCCTACCGCATGTTTGACGAGGGCCGGCGCCGGAAGCAGCGCGGCCAGGACGTGGTGGTGGGCGCCACCCAGGGCGCCATTACGCCGGATATCCAGGAAATCCTGTCCTGCCTGGAAACCGTCCCCACCCTGATTGAGAAGCACGTTGGCGCCGAGTACCAGGTAATCGACCTGGCGGCCCTCTTCCGCCGCCATCCCGCCGTCTGCCTCATCGACGGCCTGGCCTATTTCAACCCCCCCGGCAGCCGCAATCCCGAGCGCTGGCAGGATGTCGAGGAACTCCTGGACAAGGGCATCAGTGTCATAACGGCCGTCAACGTGCAACACATTCGCGAGAAGCAGGACGATGTGGAGAGGATTGACGGCAGGCGCAGAGCTTCCAGCGTCCCGCAAGCCTTCCTGTTGGAAGCCGAGGAAATCGAGGTGGTTGACGCCCCTCCCGATGCCCTGATCGACCGCACCGACGGCGTGGCGCCGGATTCCCGCCGCCTGGCCGAGTTGCGCGAACTGGCCCTGCTGCTCGCCGCCGACGTGGTGGACCGCCAGTTGCAGGATTACCTGGATTCCCATGGAATCGCCGCCCGCTGGGGCGCCCAGGAGCGCATCCTGGTGTGCCTGACCCCCCGCAGCAACGCCGCGGCCATGCTCGTCAGCGGCCTCCGCAACAAACTCCGCTTCCACGGAGCCCTCATGGTGGCTTACATGCAACAGGCGAATCTGCCCGCCGAAGACCAGCGCAGGTTGGAGGAACACCTGGAGGAGGCCCGCGCCATGGATGCCGAGATCCACTGCCTCCAGGGAGACGACTTCGTGGATACCATCCTCAATTTCGCCCGCGAGCGCCGCATCACCCAGTTGTTCCTGGGCCACTCCAACCGGCCGCGGGGTTTCCGGCTGGCGCACAATCCCATCGAGCGTCTCATCGACGCCGCCGAGGATTTCGACGTCCGGCTCTTTCCGCACCCGGAGGGCAAATGAGCGAGACGCGGCGCGGACGGCTCAAAGTCTACCTCGGATACGCCGCCGGCGTAGGCAAGACTTACCGCGCCCTCGAAGACGCCCAGGCCCTTCGCCAGCAGGGCGTGGATATCGTCATCGGTTATTTCGAGCCGCACGGACGCCAGGACACCATCGCCAAGACCGAAGGCCTGGAGGCGGTGCCGCGCCGCACGCTCTCCTATGCCGGGTCGCAGTTCCAGGAGATGGATACCGGCGCCATCCTTCGCCGCCGGCCCGCCGTCGCCCTGGTGGACGAGTTTGCCCACACCAACGTCCCCGGATCCGACCGCGTGAAGCGCTGGGAGGACGTGCAGGTGCTGCTGGACGCCGGAATCGACGTCATCACCACCATGAACGTACAGCACCTGGAGAGTCTGAACGACCAGGTGTGGCACGTCACCGGAGTCAGGGTGCGCGAAACGGTGCCCGACTGGGTTGTGGACGAGGCCGGAGAAGTCGTCCTGGTGGACCTCACGCCCGACGCCCTGCGCAACCGCCTGGAGCGCGGCGTGGTCTACGGTACCGAGAAGGCCAGGCGGGCGATGGAGAACTTCTTCGTCGAGACCAACCTGACCGCCCTGCGCGAAATGGCCATGCGGCACACCGCCCACGAGGTGGAGGAGAAACTCTCCGCCGCGCCCCCGCTGGCGCCCCGCACCGGCCCAACCCCGCCGCCGGCAGCCGGAGATCCCCCTCAGCCTGCCCCCGCCCCGGCCGGACCCAAGGAGCGTATTCTGATCTGTCTCACTGGAAGCCCGTCGTCCGCCCTGCTGATCCGCCGCGGAAAGCGCGTGGCCGACTACCTCCAGGCGGACTGCCTGGCTATTCATGTGGTCCGCAGCAGCGCGGACCGCGAGGAAGTCGAGCGGCATCTGAGTTTCGCGCGCAATCTGCGCATCGACACGCGCATCGTGACCGGTGACGACATCCCCCGCGCCATCGTGGAGTTCGCCCATGGGGAGCGCGTCACGCAGATCTTCATGGGCCGCTCCACGCCGCCACCCTGGTGGAATCCCTTCCAGGAGACCGTCGTGCAGCAGGTGGTGCGCCAGGCCCTGGACGTTCAGATCACCATCGTGGCCCAAAGGCGGCGGCCCGCATGAAATTGCTTTTCTCTCTTCTGGCGTTGTGCGCGGCGGCGCTGGCCGCCTCTCCCGCGCCCGCTCCGGCGCCCACCCTCGACGAAGCGTTTACGGACCTGTACAACTTCGACTTTCCGTCCACCCATCTGGCCCTGGACCGCTACGTCGCCCTGCATCCCGAGGAGGCCATGCCGTACGCCGTGCGGGCCGCCGGCTACCTGTTCTTCGAACTCGACCGGTTGGGAATCCTGGAGAGCGAGTTCCTGATCGACGACAAGCGCATCGCTAAGAAGGGCCCACCATTGACCGCCGACCCGGCCATCCGCGGGAAATTGATGAAAGCGCTGGACGAAGCCCAATGGCGCGCCAACGCGACCCTGGCGCGCGATCCCAACGACCGCTCGGCGCTGCTGGCTCTGGTGGTGGCGCAAGGCGTGACGGTGGACTACATGGCCTTCGTCGAAAAGCACCAGTTCCGCAGCCTCACCCCGGCCGAGCGATCCAACGCCTACGCCCAACGGCTGCTGCGCCTCGATCCGAAATTCTACGACGCCTACCTGACCGCCGGCCTTTCCGAGTACATGGTGGGAAGCCTGCCGTTCTTTGTCCGCTGGTTCGTGCATTTCGACAACGTGGAAGGCGACAAAGCAAAGGGCGTGCAGAGCCTGGAGCTGGTGTCGCGCAACGGCCACTACCTGAAGGCGTTCGCGCAGATCCTGCTGGGCATCATCCACCTCCGCGAGAAGCGCCCAGCCGAGGCCCGGAAACTGCTGGTGGAACTGAGCGAAAAGTACCCGGGAAACCCGCTCTTCAAAAAAGAGTTGCGGATGCTGAACGCCAGGTTGGGGATGTAAAGCAGGAGACGACGGAGGACGCCGGCTGGCCGCCCCTTCCCTGCCCCTGTGTGCGAAACTGATGCTGGTGGCCCACCCGAACCAGGCCGAACTCACCGGGAAGAGCCGGCGCCGATGAGACCGTTTCTGGCGTTCCTCAAAACCGATATCGGGCGGGCCCTGCGGGACCCCTTGGGGCTGTTCTTCGGCTGCCTGTTCCCGTTCATCCTCTTCTTTGGGTTCATCTCGCTGGCCCACCAGAGCACCGGCCAGGGCATTGCCTATCCGCTTGGCATGGCGTTGACCATCGGCATCCTGGGCGATGGTCTGTGGGGCGCGGGCCGGCGCAAGGCGACGCCCGGAGGGCCGCTGCCCGCTCTGCTGGCCTCCCTGGCCAGCGGCCTGATCCTGTACCTCCCGGTGGCGGCCGCCCTGTTGGGGTTGGCCCACTTCGCCTGCGCCATGCCGCTGGCGCGCAACTGGGGCGCGCTGTGCCTTCTCGTGTCGTTGGGGGTGTGCGCGTTTCGCTCTCTGGGGCTGACTGTGGCGTCGGTCGCCAGCACCACGCGGCAGGCCGCCATCCTCATCCTGTCGTTCTATCTGCCCAGGCTGTTGCTCAGCGGCGCCGCCATTCCGGCGGCTCTGCTGCCGGTGTGGGCCCAGACCCTGGCCCGGTTCCTTCCGGCGTCCTACCTGTTGAGCGCCTTTCAAGGGATACTCTTCCACAACCGGAACATCTTCGATAACCGCGCCACCTGCCTGGCCCTCTTCCTGTCGATTGCCATAAGCCTGTTCCTGCTGGTGACGCTGCAGCCGCGCCACAAGCTCTGGATCTTGGCCGTGATGGCGCCGTTCCTGGCGATGGGCTCGTATCAGGCCTACACCGGGGAGCACCTCGGACAGAACCAGGCCCTCTACCGCGACCTGCAGCGGACCGGCACCTTCCTGATCCGCGATGCGCGCATTTTCGTGGGCGGCGGCCAGGTGATCGAAAAGGGATTCGTGGTGGTGAAGGACGGCAGGATTGCCGCCGTGGGCGAGGGCTCTGCGCCCGATCCCGCCCGGCTGGGCGCCGAGGTGGTGGAAGGCGCCGGCGGGACTCTGCTTCCAGGGCTGATCGACGCCCACGTCCACCTGGGCGCGCCGGCCGGCGTCTCCGCATCCCCGGACGACTACGACGCCACCGCCACCATGCGCCACTCGGCGGCGGCGCTGCTTTACAGCGGCGTGACGGCGGTGCGCAGCGTGGGCGACGGACTCCACGCCTCCCTCGCGTTGCGCGGCGATATCGCCACCGGCTCCAGACTGGGCGCGCGGGTTTTCGCCTGCGGCCCCATGTTCACAGCCGAGGGCGCCCGTGGCAAGGAGTTCATCGAACGCGTGCCGGAGTGGATGCGCAATCCCCTGGCCGGCCAACTGGTGCGCACGCCCAAGACCCCGGCGGCAGCCCGCTCCGAGGTGGACGAGCTGCAGGCCGCCGGCGTGGACTGCATCAAGGCGGTCCTGGAGGCCGGATGGGGCGAGGCCATGCTGGACGACCGCCTGGACCTGCTGCTGGTGCGCTCCGTCTCCGAGGAGGCCCACGCCCGGCACCTGCCCCTCGCCGTACACACAGGCGACGCGCGCGACGTCACCGACGCGGTGGAGATCGGCGCCTCCTCGGTGGAGAGCGGGTCGTGGCGCGACGACATCCCCGAAAGCGTGCTGGCGAAAATGGCGCGGCAGGGCGTCTACCTGGACCCCACCCTGGGCGTGATCGAGGCCTACGCCCGCTACTACTCCGGCAACACCGAGGCCTTGGACGACTCCCTGGCCGCCCAAACCGTGCCGCCGGCTACCCTCAACGCCACGCGCGATTTTGTCGCCCAGGCCCAGAGCGCCGACCAGGCCAAGGCGCAGATGTTCGCCGATGCGTACATGCAGGCGAAGGACAACCTGTTGCTCGCCTGGAAGGCCGGAGTTCCGCTGGCGATGGGTACCGATGCCGGCAACCCGATGGTGTTCCCCGGCCCCTCGCTGCACCACGAGCTGAAGCTGTGGGTGGAAGCCGGCATCCCGGCCGAAGTGGCGCTGGACGCCGCCACCCTGCAGGCGGCGCGGCTGCTGGGCGCCGGCAACCTCGGCGCCATTCGCCAGGGCTGGGCTGCCGATTTGCTGCTGGTGGATGGCAACCCGCTTGAGGATATCGCCGCCATCCGGCGGATTCGCCTGGTGGTGTTTCACGGCGAGCGCATCCACCTGGCGGAACTGTTCCAGCAGAAGTAAGTGCGTCGGTGAGCTACGTGAGCGTCTTCTTCAGCAGGAAGAAGGCCACTCCCAGGCCAATGGCGACGGCCACGACTCCTGCCGATGGCAGGGAGGATGTGGACGGGCCGCAAACTCCCTCTCCATGGGCGGGATCACCCGGAACCACTTCGCCCGCGATGGGGTTGGCGGCCGGCCGCCGCAGGACCTTGGAATAGAGGTCGGAGCCAGCCCGCCAATCGCCGCCGCACCACGATCCGTCGCTTCCGATGGCCAGAACGGAAACCGGGAAATGGTCCCGCGCCACCAGCAGGCAGGCGGTGACGACCTCATCGTAGGGCTTGCCCGCCGTCTTGCAGAAGTTGAATCCAGGAGTGAGTTTGGGGGCCCATTCGATAACTCCGGTGTAGCCGGGGAAGATGAACGGCTCGTGCGAGTCGTCGCCGATCCCGTTGACCACCAGACTGTCCGATGTGAACTCCGGACTTTTCTCCCCTTCGGGCCCGGCGAGGATGGCCTTGCGCGCCTCCGCCAGCGCCCGCATCTCGGCAATGGACGCCCGGAGCGGCGCATCCTCCGGCTTCTGGAGCCACCGGAAGTAATGGGTGTAGCCGCCCCAGGCGGGGAGACTGAGGATGCACGTTCCGAGTGCCAGCCGGGACAGCCTTGCGTGACGCATAGACGGAAAACCATGGTACCTCGGAAAATGGGTTGCCGCGCTGCTCTGAAACCAGCCTCACAAACTGCGCGCCGGCCCCGCCGCAAACCCCGCAGCAAACCGCGTGGACCCGCCATCGTCCGGTTGCTACAATGAGGGCGAGTTTGGATATGACGACTAACCACCTCACACCCCGCAGAGATTTCCTGAAGGCCTCGCTCGTGGGCA
>Ga0265323_10000743_pt1 | contig 17515 bp, 24 predicted proteins | sample 41225metaG_FD_193580 | JGI IMG/M metagenome (GOLD analysis project Ga0265323, IMG submission 193580) | Rhizosphere microbial communities from Carex aquatilis grown in University of Washington, Seatle, WA, United States - 4-12-25 metaG | ecosystem: Host-associated > Plants > Roots > Rhizosphere...
TTGGAAGTCCTTTGGGAGATCAAAGAGACCGAGCTTGACCCTATGGACTTCTCGTTCTATGTCCTCCGCTCTGAATCCCCTATGGGCCCGTTCGATATCATCGCTGGCCCTTTTGATGACCACTACCGCTTCGTAGACAATAAGGTCAACCTGCTCCATCGTTGGAGACAGATTTACTATAAGATCAGAAGCGTACAGAAGGTAGACAGCTCCAACGTAGCTGAGTCGGATGCTTTTACTTTTGCGAATGAGCCAGATCTAATCGCGGAAGAGATTCAAAGACTAGAACGTCTGCTGTGGAATGAACTGGCTGGTACTAAATGCTTCGTCTTCCCTGTCCGCACTTTTGGTAAGCGTTGCCAGAATTGCTATGACGGCCCGGAAAAGGGTAAGGGCTTCACAGGGCAGAGGAGGAGATCTCATTGTGCTTCTTGCTTTGATACATCGTTCGTAAGAGGCTACTACTCACCTATTGAAATCTACATGCAGATTGATCCATCTGCTACCTCCGTTCAGAATCTTCCCATCGCTGAACGTGGTCAAAGGGATACCTCCGCTAGGATGCCAAACTTCCCCATCATGAAGCCAAGGGACATCATAGTGGAGATGACCAATAGACGGTGGAGGGTAGTGAAGGTAACACCGACGGAGAGGTTGAGAGCAATAGTACACCAGGAGTTGGTGTTGCACGAGATTATCAAGGGTGATGTGGAGTACGGGCTTCCCATCAGGATAGAGAATCTGAGAGACTTTGAGCCTAGCCCGATTCGTAACTTCTTGAATCCCCAGGACCTACAAGCTTTTGAGACTCAGGCTATTCACGACATCTTTGCTGTATATGGACCGTTTCCATGATCTACACTAGCTCATTCTTTGATGAATTGGAAAAGATAGGAGACTCTGCTCCTAAGCAAGAGCCTGGTGAGGGTCCAGGTGGCCCATTCGTGACGAAGGATAGATTGAAGAGACTTATGCATGTTGCTCTAGTTGGAGCGGCTGGTGCTGGTTTAGGTACAGCAGCCGGTTATGCAACAAGAAAGTACCTACTCAAGAATCATCCAAACCTAGTAGCTAAGTATGCCCCTATGGCTTCTGGTGTACTGGGTGGTGCAGTTGGTATACTTGAAGGTATGCATCGTCCACACGTCGAGAAGTACATCCGGTACGGCAAAAATGAGTAACGCCCTAGACCCCAGTAGCCGTGTCTTTGCCGCTTCGGAGCTCAAGTCTTCGTGGGGGAATGACCCGTTAAACTACCTGGTCAGGGTATTCGTGGCCTTCCTTCAAACTATCTGGGAAACAGCCCCAAAAGGAAGCTTCCATTGGGCCCCCCTTTCGGAGGAAACTGAACTAGTCATAACCGAAGAGAATCCTGTGCACGTTGAGACTATGGAAAAACGCCCGGCTCTAGCCGTCACCCTTGGACCTACACGGTTCAATGGTAGCTCGTTGGATGACCTTGTCATGGTCAACGTCAGGAATGCTGCGGAGAAGCACACAGACCTGCTACCTACCAACATCACCATCAACTGCCTATCCAGGGTACAGGCTGAAGCCAGGTTCTTAGCCTGGCAGAATGCTCGTATGATCTGGTCACTCCGCAAGCTCTTCATTGCAGAGAAGGGTATTCAAGAGTGTGGCCGGAAGAATGAAGTAGGCTCTGTTACCCCGGCCGGTGCTCTAGTATCGGGAGATACAGAGTCGGAATGGACAGTATGCCCAGTAACTGTACCTGTGTACTTGCAGTACACAGATTTGGTTACACCATTGAAGAACGAATTCAATGGGCACCCCATCCATACACTTGAGCACATTTCTACTAGTTTCCGCACAAAGACAAACGCGATTAGATCTAGCATGAATCTACCAGAAGCATACGACCGAGTACCTGTTATGGCAGATCGTGGACTAGATAACATGAGGGGTGGGCCCCGCCCACCACTTCGAGGACGAGTAATTCAGGAACGTAAGATCTAAGCCCAAGGAGATCATTATGGCTAGTGAACAGCTACTTCAACCTGGCGTTTCCGTCATTCAAGAGTTCCGTACCGTCAGCCCAACCATAGTGACCCCTACACTGGTTCCATGCGCTATCGCTCCAGGATTCCAGGTAGTTCCTGCTATGGTGCTCAATGCCACGGGCAACGAGGTATTGAACCCACAAGCGATTGCGTCTGTACCAGCGATATTGGTGGCTAGTCTTCCAGCACCATACACGGGTATGGACACTCTAGTGCTGGATGTGAGCATCAACAATGGACCAACTCAGTCGTTTACTTTCTCCGCTCCTGCAGGTGCAAACCTGGATGCGGGTCAAGTAGTTGATCAGATTGAAGCCCAGGCTCCTCAAGGCTTCGGAGCCTATGTAGTAGATGTAAACAGCACCTACTTCGTGCAGTTGCGCACTACTGCTACTGGGGATGGTCAAAGCCTGAAGGTGTTGAGTGGTTCTGCAAATGCTGCTCTTGGCTTTGCTGATGACTACCAAGCGTTTGGGGTTACCAGCTACAACCAGACAAAGATTCGTCTGGAGCAGCTGAACTTCCCTGACCCACGTGGAATCATAGACGAGCTAGTTGTGGATGACACAACTATCAGAGTATTTGTGAATACTGGCAAGACCTTGCTGGAGTTCCTGCGTACCCAGACTTTCCTGCGTAACAAGAGGGACACCACTTACATTTCTCTGGCAGATATTTCTTCTATTCCAACAACTGTATCCGGTCTACAGTTCTCATTTCAGCAAGGTCAGCAAGGCTCTGTAGAGATATACACATTCACCACCAATCCAACGACGGTTGCTGGTGTAGCCTCAGCTATGCAAAATCTTTTGCCAGCTGGTTCTCAAGCGACCATCACTGCGGTCGGAAACAAGGTTCAGATCGAAAGTACAGCTGGTTACATCAAGATCGTAGCAGTTCCAACCCCAGCAAACAGTGCCCACACCTTCCTGCACTTTGAAGATGGTGATAAAGCATGGACTCTGACAGTTGCAGATGACGGAGATGGAGATGCGACTAGTCCGTTGATCGTAGTGGGTCAAGAGAACTTCCCAGCACCCGCTGGTCATGCCAGTGACACTGGTTCTGTAGCCATCACGACAAAGTTGGCTATACACAACAAGAGCTTCCAGATTGGACTTGACGGAGGTCCAGAGCAGACAATAACTTTTGATGCCGGTCCTATTGTAGGAACTTCAGATCTAGACGTCACGAATCTAGGTGGTCTTACTGTTCACTTTACAGTGAATGGAGCAGCCAAGACAGCTCTACTCACGTCTCCGTCTCACATTGCCGATGTGGTGTCTCAGATCAATCTACAAGCTGGGAGCACAGTTTGCTACGCATCTTTGGCTGATGGAACTGTAAGCCTAACACCAGGCGACAATACCAGACTGGCATTCCAGGTAGGTGGAGCGGTTGCCGCGCCTGGTGGTGTAATCTCGTTGACCTACGCTGGTGCAGGTGATGATACGCTATTCGATGGTCTAGGTTTCACATCCTATGTTAGTACTCCTACGCACTCTGTGGTTTACCAAGCTATCAGTCTTGCTGAGATCGTAGCACTGCTCAACGCAACCATGGGCGCTGGCTTTGCTTCTGATTCCTCGACGCATTTGAAGCTTGCGTCTTCGATCTATGGAGCAGAGTCAGAGGTACGGATTGGACGTGGTTCGGCAAATTCAGATCTAGGCTTTGTCAATGACTCTGTAGTAGACGGTAAACCATTCCCACCAAAGGCCGGAGATCAAGTATTCGCCGATGGTGTATTCATCGGCAATGTCTCCTTCGTAGCACCAGGTGGTGATGCAACACGCCTCAAGCTGGATAGAGAACTACCACTCGATTTCACTGCCCAGGCTGTGTATATCGAGGCTATGAATATCCCAGCTATACCGCCGGCCGATAGACCAACACCAGACTTGGTTATAGATCCCTCTGGTGCCGCGCTCATCAAGATGGAAGTATTGCGGGATACAGAAGGCTTCCCACTTACTAATGCCGGTGGGGCCCTGGTGATTGCATATAATGCTCTCCGCTTGGATGTGTCACCACAAGCTAAGAAACCATCCCTACTTACCTTCAGCGATATCTCTGTGCTGGAAGATACACTGGACCCACTGGACTTGAGTAATCCGCTTGGGCTCATGTTCTACTTCATGATGACTAATGCTCCAGGTATCTCAGTTACAGGTATTGGCGTCAGCGCTGTGGATGCAAACGATCCTGACGGTACCCCCTTGGCCTATGAAGAGGCATTCGGCTTCCTGGAAGCTCAAGAGGTCTATGCACTGGCTCCTGCTTCACAGAACCCTGTGGTGCACCAGGCTGGTATAGCTCACGTGCTTGCAATGTCAGAGCCAGATGCCGGCGGAGAAAGAGTCATACTGATCAACCCGAAGATGCCAACAGAAGACCTGCCTACATTGGTAGCTAGCGGAGAGGGAGATACCCTGGCAACAGCTCCCTCTGGTTATTGGTTCGATACCAAGGTGGCTAGCTTGGCTGCGGACTTGCAAGCAAATCAGATTAACCCAACAGGTACTATCCCGGCTGATACTGGTCTGTACCTGCAGCTCGCAACCAGTGCTGAACACTACAACATCGCTCAAGTCTCGGGAACTCGCGTATTGATCAGAGTGGCCTTTGCTCCCGGTCAAAATGACGATAGGTTCTACTCCCAAGATGCTCCTCCATTCTCGGAGCAGCTGATTGGTGTGGGATTCACTGTCTACGTTCGCGGAACAGCACTAGTAACCCCAACAGGTCTCCCGGATTACGACCGAATTGCAACCGCTTATCAGAAGCTGGGTCGTACTTACGGTAACCGTCGGGTGGTTATGACTGCCCCGGAAAAGACAGCATCCATTTTGGATGGAGTGGAAATGGAAATTCCTGGCTACTACATCAATGCAGGAATCGCCGGAATGGTGGGGCAGCTTCCTCCTCAACAGGGATTCACTAACTACCCAATCGCGGGATTTACAAGAGTCCTTGGTTCGAATGATGTCTTCAGCCGTACCCAAATGAATGTGGGCGCTGCTGGAGGTACCTACTGGGTAGTCCAGGAGACTGCAGGTGCACCTCTTACTACCAGAATGCAGGTCACAACTGACCTGACAAGTATCGAGACTCGTGAGTTCTCTATCACAAGAATCGTGGATTTTGTAGCGAAGTTCATGAGGATAGGATTGAGGAACTTCATCGGTCGCTTCAATATCACTCAGCCCTTCCTTGATACCCTCTCTACCGTCGTCCAAGGTCAACTCGGGTTCCTTCGTGAAGCAGGTATCTTGGTCGGTGGCGATTTGAATAACGTCACACAGGACGCTAGTGCTCCTGATTCTGTCACCATAGATGTGACTTTGGACGTTCCCTATCCTTGCAATTATATCCGCCTGGTTTTGGTGGTGTGATGCATCATTGATAGAAACGACACGAATATAGATCAAAACATACTTCTGCTGATCAAGGAGACACAATATGTCTGATTTCTCTTCCTGGGCGCCCTACGAAAAGTTTGTGCAGGACGGCATGGTTGACGGGAAATTCCTGAATGCAGGATTTACCCTTCTTTGTGCCGGCCCACCTAGATTGGCAGCTTTGGGTGGTGGTAATACTGCTACCGGTACAGCCGCACTAGGTACAGCGTTGACTGCTGGCGGGGGAGCCGCAGCAGATCAATTGGTCTACCCAATTGGTGTCATACAAAACGTCAACCTGTCCCATAATAGACAGTTCAACCGCGTATTCGAAGTGGGCTCCGAAAGGTCTTACTTCATCTCCGGCCGGACTATCGGACAGTTGGCTATTAGCCGTATCCTGTACCACGGGCCTAGCTTGCTGCGCGTTCTGATGGCCTATTACTCGGATAAGATTGGGGCTACTACGCTTCCAGCTTTGTTCCCAAACGCTGGTGTAGAAGCTCTAGCAAATCCACACGATGTCATTATTCCACCTGGTTATGACTATCTATTCTTGAATCTGGCATCTGACTTGTTCAATCAACCTATGGGTTTGCTCATGTACGTTCGTGACTCCAACCAGGAGACCTACGGTGCAGTCTATTTGGAGGGTTGCTACATCCCCAACCATACGTGGGCTACAGATGCTCAGGGTGTTTTGATCCAGGAATCTGCTGCTATCCAGTTTGAGCGTGCGGTGCCTGTATCAGTCACCAACCTGACCATCATCGGAGGAGTTGGCGGAGTACTTGGTGCATAGTAATGCCTCTTCTTTCACCGGCCGAAGCGCTTGAGAAGACGGCAGCTCTGCAAGCTGCCGATGCTTCTGGCAAGATACTAGCTCACGTATTCAACAAGGTCTCTGCAGACGATTCTGGTAAAGAGCCAGCTCGCAGAGACCTTGCTGGTATCATGGCGCACAAGTGGCGGGACCATATACCTGGTGGTTTAGCGGAGGGAAAGAAGCCTTCAGACTTCCCGGCTGAGGATTTAGTTCGTGGTATGACAGCAGAGATGGAACACACCAATGACCCGGCAGTGGCTTGCGAGATTGCCATGGATCATATGGTAGAAAAAGCTGATTACTACCGTAAAGGTGACATGGCTAAAGAGGTGGCCGAAAGTTTTGGGAATATTGAGGATGGAGCTATCACGCTAGCTAAGCATGCTGGGGTTTTAGTGGCGCAGATGTCCAAAATGGCCTGGAATCCATTAGGCGCTGTCAAGAAGCTAATTACTCCTGCAGTAGGTAGACTTGCTAAACCTATTGAAGGTGCCGCTGTAAAAGGGGTGGTTGGCGGCGCAGAACATTCTATGGGTAGAGTATTGCCCATGACACATCCAGGGCATGTGCCTACTGCCACCGGGGGTTTTGCCAATGCAAACACTGTCATGGACGCTGGAGCAACTTTACGCAATCCAACCATGCCTACTGCCCGTGCAAGAACAGGCTCTCTAGCATCGCCAGCTGGTAATCAAATGCCAACCAGGCCCGGCAATCCACTTGTAGCCAGAGTTCAGGAAGCACAACAGAGAGCGGTTAATCAGGGAAATCTTCATAGTGTTGTAGGCAACGCTAAGGCACAAGCTAAAGCTCAAATTCCTGGCACACCCACAAGAGCTGTGAACATACCTGAAGGAAATCTAGGGCCGGAAAGACGTGTTGGTGCAGATGAGTGGATATCCAATCATCCTGATGAGGCGCTCAATAATCGGCTGCTTTCTGCAAAGTTGAATCCGAGTAAAGTAGTACGTGGCAGTTCTCCGGTAGGGCAGTTGCACTCTCCTACAGAGGCTACAACAGCGGCCTCGTTACCTGGGGCTGCAGCCCCGCCAACGAAAGCGCCAGTTGCACAACCGGTTACTAGACCTAGCTGGGCATCTAAACTGGACCAAGAGATGGGTCCAGTAGCTAAAAGCCCGCCCGAAAGTGTAGCTAAGAACTTGCGAAAGGTCCGAGGTAAATCAGACATACAGGTCCCGGGATGGGTAGATAGCCCACAAACCTCAGCCAATATTGGTGTCGCTAGAGACGCAGCGGTTCCTAATGTTGCTGCAGCGCAGTCTGCTCCAGCCACTGCGCAAGGGTCTGTAGCTTCCCCAGGAGTCGCTGTAAAGCGTTTTGGGGTGGGTAAGGCCCTTGGAGTAGGGGCACTAGGTTTAGGGGCTTACGGGGCTGCTAAGGCTATTCCGTGGGCAGCCAAGCAAGTAGATGAGACCAGTTCTATGCCACTAGCTTACGGTGGTGGTTGGTCTCCCACACCTTACGGCTATGGGAGCACACCATATGGGCCCGGAGTACAAACTATGGGTCCTGGTGCCTAACGATTCCTTCTTGGGTAACCTCCACGTACTCAGCCGCGTGAAGAATCTCTCCCTTCATAGGAAGAACTCAAGAAGGCCATCCCAGCATCGAGATTCGGCCCTTGATGCTGGGGTTTTTATTTTGATCATGTGGTCTGTAATTTTGATATTGCTAGTACGCTAAAGAGAAGCTGAGCACTATTGCCCAACATTCTCTACCAGTCATCCTAGCTCTTCACTCTTCTGGACTGATGGTTCCGTAAACTTCTTGGGCCATGGGAATGGCTGGTATCTTTTGTGTCTGGATCAAGTCTGGTGATAGTCTCTCCCGGCGCACCTCCTGCTGCGTCTGTGCCACTATGGAATTGCTGAAGTCGACGTGTCTAGCTAGCTTCCCTGTTTCTTCAATCGGAGTTTGTCGTTTCATTATTTCACCGTCGCATGCTCGTGAGAGCAGTTTACACTGGGGCAATTGCCTTCCACACTCAATTTTTCCCCACACCCTGGGCACTGTTCCAGAGGTGGTTGTATGGGCCCGGCAAAGGCTACAAGATGCCAACTGATTACTGGAAGGCCCATACTCTCAAAATAGAAACGGTCTGGTACCAGTCTTGCACCTTTTGGTCCACTGTTGTAGGCATGCCCCACAGTCAATCTGGGTTCCTCACCCGTGCGTGCCATGTACTTTACAAAGTAGAACCCAGTTTCTTTGGGGCGCTCCGTAGTAAATCTCATCAAGCTTCTCCTTGTGGGGGTTCGATCTAGGGTAACACTCCCTGATCTAATATCCTTATACCCTACTAGGACATCTGATTTGCACCTAAAGAGAAGAGGCCACTATTTGGCTTTCTCTAGGAGTCTACAGCTTACTCTTCTTGATGGCTTCAAGAAGCCTCTGTGTATCCATCACCTTCTTTTCCACCACATCTACGTGTGCACTGTATATCTTTAGCTTTGCTTTGAGAGCACGTCCTTCTTCTGTGTCTGGGAGTTCCTTGCCATCGGCAGAGTGGACCATTTCGGCAACAGCTATATTTGCCCGGTCTGCTCTGGCAGCTGCCACTGGTATTGCATTTTTGATTTTGTCTGCAGTATCCACTGACGCCCGATACCCCATATTGGTTACAATAAGGGCCCTTTCCTCCTTCCCTATCTTTTTCAAGTGCTTTCTGGCATTCGACACAGAGCTTTTGACCCGGCGATATGACAGGGACTTCTCATTAGGGGCTGTGGGTAGGCGCTCAAGAACCCTAGCCACCATTTGTGCAGAGATAGAACAGTAGGGCAGCCTGTTGGCCAACTCGTACAAAAGAAATGCAAATCTTTTGGAGTAGCCGTGTTCTGGGTTTAGTTCAAACCACTCAACCTGGGTGAATTCTGTTACATATGGTATTCTTATGCCCGTAGTAACAGGTTTTGTATTTTCTGCATCAGCTGCTGATTTTTCCACTGGCTATCCTTTCCTTTTGAGTATCGTCATTGTAGGCTTCCATATCGTCATATGCTTCTATGACAGACTGGTAAGCGGTGGTATCAGTATTGTTGTTAGCAGAATCGGGATGTAACACTTTGACCAGTTCTAGTTTTCTTTTTCTGGCTCTCCTTAGATCTACCAACTCCCCATTGCCTGGCTTGTCTACTTGTAGTAGGTCACAAGCCCTAAGCATCCTCTCTCTACGAAGTACTGTAGAGACTCCTTTCTTCTCATCAATGTATCTCTTCGCCTTGTTGGAGAATGAGCTGTAACACGCATGTATCTGCTCGAATAGCTCCTCTTCTAACTTCTTCTTGAGTTCCTCGGAAAGGCCCTCCGTTTTGGTATCCACAAGTTTGTGGATAAGAGTGTGTATAGTTGACCAATAGGGCTTGCTAGACGCTCCTGATGTCTTTTGGCCTTTTCTTTCCCTAGGTTTACTGTACATCGGGGGGTTATCCAACACATTCTGCAGAGTAACTGCGAAGGACAATTTGCCGTCTTTCGACATTAGGTCTAAGCATGTTTTGTAGATAGAGATGGCTGTATGTAATGTACATCCAGAGGTTTCTATATATTGCCATAGTTCTAGAGGAGCCTTACTCAATCTAGCTCTCAAGTCGTACAGATTACGCATCCTTGGCCCTGACGCTTCATTACCAAGTATTACTACCAGCCACTCTCCTCGATCTATCTTTTTGCCTGTACTTGCAGCTACTGCTTTTCTCTCACTTCTCAGGGCCTTAGACCATAGCACTCCTTCTGCTGCTGTTCTTTCTTGTTCTGTTTTCAGAGAATCGTATGTTCTTACAGTTTCTTCGAACACAGAATCCCGTTCTATGGTTTCCACGTTTGCGGGTCCTCCAATGGTGAAAATTCTACTACACCGTTTGGTTTTACTTTGAGATCGTCTATCTTACCGTCAGCCGCAATATCTAGTACACGCTCTGCATCCTTGTTACTGATGCCTGAAACACCCGTAATGAATTTTTTGGCTATCTCTCGTGTAGCACGGAGTGGTGTACTTAGCTTACCTCGTTTGCTGCTTACTTTTGGCAATTGATGGCGTATTTTTTGCTGTTTCAGTGTATTCCGAAGTTCTATCTGAAGTGTGGCCTTTAGTTCTCTGTGCATAGTTCTTATCAGCTCTATAGACTCGCGATGTCTAGTATCCATCTCCTCTTTGTACCTAGCAGCTACGACTTCTAGATTCTTCTGATAGATAGCTGCACCACATTTGAGTGGCTGTACTGCCTCAGTTAGCTCCTTGATCGATTCCTTGAGAGCCATTACAGTCTTACTATGCTCACCAATAGTTTCAGATTTGGTTATCCATCCAAGAATATCTGCCGCATTTGAGTCGTTATTGGCCCTTGTCATTGACACCTGAGTTTGCAACTCAAGCATGGTAGATCTAAACTCCTCCCGCTGTTTTGCAATCTCTAGTTTGAGCGCCTCAGCTTCCTCACCATGTAACACCACAGTCTTTTGTAATTCTTTAGTTGCATTTGTTAGTTCTACGGTCCTCTCAGTCAGAGCCTCTAGTACCGGCTGTTCTATTGTAGAACAGTCCATAGCTGGCATACTTGGCTCTGCCTCAGTCTGCACCGATGAACTTGACTCCTCCACCTCACCGGCATTTTCCAGCACTGTCTCAACACTCTCTACGTCTTCATTTTTGTGGTAAGGGTGAAGACATTTCAGCACAAACTCCTCATTAGTTTTCAGCTCTGGAATAGAGCGATTAACACCATAGTATGCCCCGTAGATGGGGTCTAATTTCTTAGTGAGGTATTTTTGGTCACAGAGGAACTTGACCAATGTTCTAACCCAACTCTCTTGTAATACTTTCCCCGCACTGGCCGCAAGTTCCAACAGTGATGCGAGAGTTGTGTCACCAACACCTAATTGAAACCTTGGCTCAAGCACCATAAGTACCCTACGCCGGTACTTATCATTCAAAGAACCTCGTTGGTACCTCATGATCAAATCCTTTCTAGATGTAATAGTCAATAGATCTGCACTATTCCTTGTACTCTAAATACTCGTGTATTTAGAGTACGGAGGACTTAGATCAGTATTACAGACTAAGAACGTCGATTCACGGAGCTGTAATAATCCTCAGCGTCCGTGTTCTCAAGTGTCCGATTCTCTTCGGGATACAAACCATCCTCCATCTCCTCTTGGGTCCTCACAAAGGATGGTCTTGTATCTCTCTGTACGGCTTTCTGAGCTTTCGTCTTTGCTGTGCCACCAGAAGCAAGATGATGAGTCATTTGCTCTAGCATCATCTTGTCATCCCTATCCAGAGACTCAAAGGTCTTAGTTCCGAGCAAAAGTTCAGTAGCTAGAATTCTTTCGTCAGGAGATAGCCCCTCATCTTCCATCAACTCTCCCAGGGCGTTTTCATCATGGCCATACAAGTCTTCGAAGAGCGTGCGGGAGATAGAATCAGATTTTTCCTTCACCAGCTCCTCCGGGGATTGAGGAGCTGGTGCCATAGCTGATAGGTACTCGCTGGTGGTGCCGAAGAATGGGCACTTCTGCCAGGAGTGATCTAGATTGGAGCAAAGTAGACACTTAATCATCAGGATTCACCAGAAGTCCTATTGTACGCTTTTCGTAGTAGGATGTCACCAAAGCGCGAATGATATCCTGTACTCTGACTCTTCTAGCACCTATCTTGGTCTGACGTTTTTTGTCTGTCAGCCGTCTAGCTTCCATGTCCAAGAAGTTTCGCATTTGCGGCGATAGAAAGACTCTGAACGCCTTACCTATACTTTCTATCCGCTCTTCTTCAGATCTGTGTGTCCGTCGGGGCATTCGATGAGTCCCCTAGTATAGTGTTAGCTATTGCACCTATTTTGATACCACTCTCATATACGATCAGAAAGTTTCTTTCTCCACCAGTGGTATACACCTTGACAGATATGTCACCGCTACATGCCTCAGTAACTATCTGCCAGTACGGTACATGATACGAGAATCTGACTCCTTCTACACCAAAGATCATGCAAGGATTTGGATGTCTCTTGTCTTCGAACATCATGTCCCGTTCTGCATCTGTAGGGTCTACTTCTTCAGCATCCAGATATCTAGTTTTATCTGGTGCTATTATCTTAGACCATGCTTCCTCTTCTAGATGTTTTACTACTTCAGGCTTTTCCATCCTGTTTCTACTTATCATTTTCCTGACATCGCCACTATCTAGATCTACCGACTCTAGTGGCCAGGCAACCAAGAAATGTCTATTGAGCACTAGCAGCAAAGTGTCTTTCTTGATCGCATAGGGTATCTTAACTGTCGGACTTAACGTACACAGTCGCTCGATGCGCCTTGCTTGTCCTTCATCTAGCTTACGCATTTTTCTCCAGGTGATGGGTTATGTAATATACTTGTGAATATGTTCCTTATGCCCTATTTTCATGCATTTTTGTGCGGCCAAAAAGAGAAGGGCCCCGGCACTACACCAGGGCCCTTCTATAGATCAGCTAACAGCTAAGAAGTTCTCTCCGCTTGTTGCCTTCGTTTGGCGGCTCGGCACTCCTTACACCGCCTTGGAGTCTTGTAATCCTTCCCAATCTTTTCGGAAAAGAACTCATGATCTGCAGCGGTGAAAATGAACTCATTCCCACAAGCAACACATCTGATTATTAGATCTTTGAAATCAGATGGGGGTGCTGCTGCTTCTGGAGGAAACGTGGGGTCTGGAAATCTCTCATTGTCCCATATCTCTTCAAACTCTCTGGACCTTTTGCGTTCTCGTTCGGACATTGATACCTCGAAATGTGTTGTTGAAAGACCTGAATGTGTATTAGAAGGTTACTGGCAAGGTCTTCCAGAAGTTCAGTAACCCTCATGTTGGCGGTAATGGTAGCAGAGATGTGGTCTCCTTGTCACGTGCTATTGGACCGAAAGATTTGATCCAATTGGTCCATTTTTGCCATGTTTACACTGTTTTCGTGTTTCTTTCCATACTCTCGGAAAGGCAAACCACTTATGGAACTGCCGAGCAGTGAAATCAATTCTCCACTGCCCAACAGCTACCACCCAGTGACAGGTCTTGTCTGCACAGTACTTCTTGTAACTTAGATCGTCCCCGACGCACATCACAGACAGCTCTAGCTTATTGCCAGGTATGTCTCGTACACGATTTACGAATTTCACAGAAGCGTTCCAGCAGTCGCCCCGTGCGTAATAGGGCTCCTCGAGGTTACTGTGTTGTTTAGCAAATCGTTGAATGTGCCTTAGGAGTGGTTGCGGCGGGAGTTTTGAATGACTCAAGGTTAGTCCTCTTCAACTTCACGTTCTTTCTGTTCGGCAATCCACTTACTTACGATCATCTTGCCCTGCTCTCCCACTTTACTGTCTTCCCAAATCTCACTATCTGAGTGGATTTGTGAGTGTGGCCACCATTCCTCCGTACCATCCTCTTCTCGCACCAGAATGGCCTTACCTCCCTTTGCAATAACTTTCACGAAGCCTAATTTGTGACCAGGCTTCTCTGGTACTGGACTCATTTTCCTTCCGCCTTTGCTTTGAGCCAATCTGATAATGCCTTACCAGTCAGGTGCAAAGAACGTTCGTACGCATCTTGGTATGCTACCAATCTGCCCACGACCTCGGAACACTCTTTGCACTGGTGACATTCAGGTTGCCCATGCTCACAAGTTTTACTTACCTCTATCACTACCATCTTACCAAGTGGCGCATTCAGCCATTCTTGCTCTTCTATTTCATCTTGCTCATTACCGAAACTCATAGATTGTGCCTCCACACTGATTGCCGGTCAGAGAAGTCAGTTGCTTTCTTGCCGGAGTAATACCTGGACTCAACAAACTCACCACAGTCCAGACAGTGCATCTTCTCAGTAGTGCCGGAGGCATCATCTACGTAAGTTCTGCTCACTCTCCTATGTTGGCAACTTTTGTTGAGGTTGTGGTCCAGGGATGGTACGTGCTGATGGGTGAGATTCATCGCAAAGCACCATTTTTCTTCAGACTTGAGTTCAAGGATTTGATCAACAAAGGCACGAGTAAGTCTATGTCAGACCTCTCTATAATTGACACTGCCAGAAGGTACCATGTAAGGGCGACTGTCAAGTTACTGGTATTGAGCTTCCTTACAAGCTTCAGGAGTTGTGCAGTATTCTTATCACTTTTGGTTTTCATTTCCAAACACCGGCTTTGGTATTGAGGTTGTCGTTAATAAACTTGATCACACTACGTGCTACGAAATGCTGCTCGTACTTGTTGTCTAGACACTTGCCGGAAAGCGTTTTAGCAAAGTAGGCTGACAATGCTGTTGCAAATTTTGCTGATATTCGTGTTAGGCGTAGAGGCTTGATGATAACCTTTTCTTCAGATGGTGCTGCACCAGTATCCAATGGTTCGAATAGTGGCCGACCAGCTTTCATCCACAGTTTGATTGCGTGAATCATTGCATAGTAAGCGTTCTTATGATCTGCCCAGAAGTTCCTAGCTCTGTCCACATGGAAACGATAGAAGGCTTTCTTACCAATTCCACGGGTGGAAAGGCAGGGACTAAATCCCCATTCAGTGAGAATTTGTATGTACTCCTCCATACAGGTATTAGAACTCAGTAATTCTGTGGATAGAAAGTCCATCAAATGTAATTCATCATTGTTCTGGAAGAATCTTTTAGGCATATTGCCATACTTCCCAGCTGCCATTTGATATGTATAAGTTCCGGCTGGCCACCAACCTTTACGTATGTATATGTAGTACTGTTTGATCACATCATCTATATCTTGCTTAGATGTGTTGTCCCAGGTAAGAACAATACGATCCCGTGTTTCCTTAATCTTCATGGTGTTGCCTCTGTGCCCGGAATGGGCACTATGTAGGGTTGGCCAGCAAAATAGTCTCTGACAAACAGTGGCTGGAAGTGGATGCCGTGGAAGCCTTGCACAGGGAATTTGACTACATGCCTCTTTTCAAAGTTGGCCCATCCATAGTATTTACCCTGGTACCAATTATCACGCCAAAGCACCTTCACCATCTGCCCCCGCTTAAACTTTCTATGTGGTACTTCCTTAGTTTTCATTTCCAATTGCTCCTTTAGTGCATTGTGCCGAAGCAGTCCTTGACACAAAGTATCTGCAGTTTAAGACCGTGTAGGCCATGTACAGGAAATCTGACCAAGTGCCGTTTTATGTTTTCGCACCAACCGTAGTATTTTCCTGTGTACATATCTCCGCGCCATATCACTCGCACCATCTGGCCTGTCTTGAACTTCTTGTGAGTTACTTCTTTAGTTTTCATTGTGATCATCCTTGTCTGGTATTGTTGGTGGTATCAGCATCTCGTACGGGCTACCGTCAAACAGCTGCGCTAGTGGCACAAGCTCCATCTTGTCATCCGGTCCTACACCGTTGACTGCTGCTATTACGTATGCAGGTTTGCCTGTTGTCTTATTTGTGCATTCAACTAAGGCCAGGTCTTCGTTTTTAGCTGCTTTGAGCAACGTTTCGAAGTTGACTTTATATCCTTTTGGGATGGCCATTACGACTCCACCGTATTACCTGTGCTGCTAAATGCTCTAATCTTCATGAACATCTGCCCTTGAGCCACGGCATCATCAACTGCCCTATGCTTTCTTTTGCTGGTGAATAGCCACTCCTTGGGGAATGAACTTCGCCGGCAGTTCTTTACGAATGGGCTACCCAGCATAGACCAGGCCAGGGTTTGTATGTCGATGGCCCGGTGACTGAGAAAGACCTTACTCAAGAATTGTTGAGAGTAGTAGCTGATGAATGGAAGGTCATAGCCGGATGGGTAGTACACAGGTACTACATTAGGCCCCAGAGACGTAATCCACAGTTGGAAACTTCTCATGACTTCTTCTATGTCTTCCGGCTTTTCTCTTGCTTCTTCCCATGCTTCTATGTGGTTGGCCCACCAATCCATAGTTTCATCATCACGTTCTGCACCGGGCAGTTCTTTTAGGTTTGCTTGAAAGGTAGATACTGGTACCAAGCCCCCACTTGCGGTGAAGGCAGCGGCACCAATCGAGATCATAGAATAGAGCCCAGGTACAGGTCCTGTAGTCTCAATGTCTATGCTCACAAAGACTTCGGGGTAGATGGAAATATCTTCTGGTTTTGGCATTGATCAGCAATCCTCTTCTTAAGATACAACATCTATCGTCATTGCTAGCCACATATCTTTTGTTTCATCCGTCAGTTTATCTGCTACATCAGCCCCACGGAACAGTATCACAGCAGCAGCGGCATTATTGATACAATCCTCCACGGTGCAGTTTTTACTGTTCTTCAAAACATTTGAATATGTTGCTGCAAAGATCATCTTTTCCCCATTACTCATCGTCATTTGTTGGATTCCTTCCTGTCTTTGAGAACTTATCGAGCTGGTACATAAATCCCTGAAGCAAAGTTTTGGCTGGGAACTCTAACTTCAGAAGAGGCATTAAGGATTTGAGTCCGTTTAGGACCCACACATAGATTTGTTTCCTACCCTCTACGATGCCCTCTGCTACTCCCCTTTGGTACTCTCGGAACGGGTATTGTGTGAAACCATCGTTCTCAATTCTGCTAGGCATAGGTGAACCGTATTTGAATACCATGTCACTCATGATTTAATCGTCCTCCGGCAATGATGGTCTTCCACAAATGTCACACATGGCTATATCCTTGGCACGAGGTTTGCTATAGAGGAATGAAATTGGGCCTGTGTATTTCGTTCCTCTTGGAATCCCTATTTCGTTCCTCTTGGAATCCCTATTTCGTTCCCCAAGGCCCCTGGGAGGCCCTGAGCAGTGCGTTTAGTCCTCTTCCGGCCCTCCGGCCCATTCTGGTAGTTCTCTCTCACCCAGGCGCGTCTCTACACCCCTGATGTATCCCTTCATGTAGGTCTTAGCCAACGCTTTGCGTGGTCCATCTGGATATGCTCCTGCCAGACCCCTCATGAAGCCTGTGGCATATGGAAGCACATCCCCAGGGATGGTTTTGTGCACTAGGTGTCCATCCTCCAGCACAGTACCTGAAGACCCACCACAAAGTGCTACCAATGCTTTGTTACCCAGCTTTACTCTGAGCTCTATGGAGTTGGGTGGGCCAAACACGGGTTGGCCTTTGGCTTGATCAATTTCCTCTTGTTTAGCTCCGTACATTTTGGCAAAGATACATGCTTTCGTATCACCTTTGCTCACGCCTCTAGCAACTGCGGAGAGGGTATCCCCTTGCATGTACTCGATTCTGGTGTTGCCTATGCCGTTGCAGATGCCCATCATGA
>Ga0265323_10000745_pt1 | contig 17471 bp, 16 predicted proteins | sample 41225metaG_FD_193580 | JGI IMG/M metagenome (GOLD analysis project Ga0265323, IMG submission 193580) | Rhizosphere microbial communities from Carex aquatilis grown in University of Washington, Seatle, WA, United States - 4-12-25 metaG | ecosystem: Host-associated > Plants > Roots > Rhizosphere...
CCGGGGGACCGCGCGGTTGCGCGCCGCCGACGGCCGGCTTTCGGACTTGCGCCGCACGGTGGCGGTGCAGGTGAAGTACATGCCGCGGGAGGCCGATACGCCGATCCACTATCTCCGCTGGTACGACACCGCCTGGAGCGATTGACCGGATGCCTATTCCCAGGGAACTTCGCAAACTGCTCTCGTTCGGCACCGGTATCGGGGTCGAAATTGGCGCCGCCGATCTGGAAGTGGTGGCGGTGCGCGTGCGGCCGAACGGCGTGCAAGTGGCCGGGCACCTGGCGATCCACAACTTCGCCGGCCGGCCGGCGGCGGAATGGGGCGCCGAGTACGGGCGATTTCTGAAGTCGCTGGGGATGGGGCACATGAGCGCCACCGTGCTCCTGCCGCGGCGCGAGATCATCGTCCGCCAGACTGCGCTGCCCGGGGTTGCGGCCCGTGAGATGGACAACGCCCTCCGTTTCCAGTTGGACACGCTGCACCCGTACGGGGAAGCCGACGTGGCCTGGGGCTGGAGCGCGGTGGGCGCGGGCGCGGCGCTGGTGGGCATCGCGCGGCGGGAGATTGTAGACCGGTATGCACAGCTTTTTGCGGAAGCGGGCGTGGCCGTGGGCAGCTTCACCTTCTCGGCTGCCGCGGTCCACTCCGCGATTCGGCTAGGCGGCCGCGACGGGCGCGACGGATTCGTGGCTCTCAGCCGCACGGCTGCGGGCGCCGTGGAAGTGTACGGCGAGAGCCCCTCGCGCCCGGTCTTTTCGGCGGAGTTCAACCTGTCTGCCGAGCGGGCCACCGTGCTGGCGCTCTCCGAGTTGCGCCTGCCGCCCGATACGGAGCCGCAAAGGCTGGAGGACCTGCTTCCGGCCCCGCTGTCGAATCCGATTGAGAACGACCTGGCCCGCAACCCTCTGCCGTACGCCACGGCTCTGGCCGGAGCGTGTCCGCGCCTGGCGCCGTCGGCCAACGTGCTGCCGCCCGAGTACCGGAAATCGAGTTCGCGCATGGTGTTCGTGCCCACCATCGCACTGGCGGCCCTGCTCCTGTTTCTGGCGGCGGCGGTGGCCTTCTACACCAGGATCGCCGAGAGCCGGTACCTGTTGACGATCGACGGCGAGATTGCCCGGCTCACGCCGCGCAAGGAGCGCGCCAACAGCCTCGACAAGGCGTTCAACGAGACGCGCGCACGCACGCAACTGCTGGACGGAATCCGCGGCCGGACCCGCGCGGACATGGACGCGCTGAACGAGCTGACGCGGCTGCTGGAGCCGCCAACCTGGACGAACTCGATCGAGCTGGGCCGCGAGACCATCCGCATCGGCGGCGAATCCCCGCAAGCCACCTCGCTGGTGAAGATTCTGGATTCCTCGCCGCTGTTCAAGAACTCCGCGTTGAAGGTGACGGCAATCCCCAGGTTCCAGATCGAGACCACACGGCGGGTGGCGCCATGAACATCAAATTTGGGACGATCGACCGGAAGAGCGTGCTGACGCTGGTGGGCGGCGTGGCGTTGATTCTGTGGGTCCGGTTTGGGATCTACGGCGACCATGTGGCGCCGTCGGTGACCTCCGCCGAGACCATTCCCCAGGCCGAGCTGCGACTGAAGAACCTTCGCCTGGCGGCCGGAACGGTGGCGGCGAAGGAGGAGCGGCTCAAGAAGGCCGCCGCCGAATTGGCCGAGCGCGAGAAGGGGATCATGGATGCGCCCACCGAATCCCAGGCCCAGGCACAACTTCTGGAGACCGTGAACAACGTGGCCCGGAGCAACGGGATCTCGGCGCAGGGCGGCGAGTTCCGCGATAAGCCGCTCACGAAGGACTACGCGGAAGTGACGGCCACCGTGCACTTCAACTGCGACATCGTGCAACTCGTCAACCTGCTGGCGGCGCTGGCCGACTACCCGCAGATTGTGGCAACCCAGGAGATGCGCATCACCGGGGGCAACGACAAGAAGAAGACCATCCAGGTGATGCTGACGGTTTCCACCGTGGTCGCCCGCAAGCTGCTTCCCGAAAAGAAAGGGGGGACGCTGTTTTGAACCGGAAACTGATGGTTCTCAACGTGGTACTGGCGGCCACTGTGGTGTACGCCGGGGTGGAGCTTCGCGGCCAGTATCTGGCGGCCAGGGCGCGCCAGACGCACCTGTTGAACTCTCAACCCACGCCGTTGCCTGCTCCGCAGTTCACCAGCCTGCCGGAAGTCGCGCCGGTGATGGCTTCCGGGTATGCCAACGTCGCCCAGAAGTTTCTGCTCGATCCCTCGCGCGACCCCAATCTGCCGATCGAGCCTCCACCACCGGAGAAGCCGAAGCCGCCCATGCCGCCGCTGCCGGTATACCACGGCATGTGGAACATCGGCGAGGGGCCGGAGATCATCATGAGCTTGAAAGCCGACAGCCCCTACAAGCGTTTTCACGCCGGGGAGGCCATTGGCGATTTCAAACTGGTGGCTTTCAACGCGGAGAAGGTCGAACTGGAATGGGATGGCCAGCGGATTATCAGAATGGTGGCGGACCTCTCCGGCCACCGCCCCGGGCAGGTGGCCCAGCAGGCCCAGCCGGATAACTCGGCGTCCGCCGGCACGCGGCCCCCGGTGACCGCGGGGGACAAGGGTCCGGGAATCGCCAACCCCACGGGAGAACGGTCGTGCCAGTTGGGCGACACCTCGGAGCCCGGCACGGTAAAGGACGGCGTGGTCAAGACGGTCGGCAGGAACGCGTTGACTGGCGGCGAGTACTGCATATGGAAACCGGTGCGCTGATGCGGCCGGGCGCGCCGATTCGATATAGGAAAAAACCGATGCTTCAATTCTTGGTTCGTTCGATCCTGGCCACGTGTGCCGTGGCCGCCACGCTCTCCGCACAGGGGGGGGTCAGTAGAGTAGTTGGAGCCCCGCCGCCGGGAGCGGTGGAGATGGTGCCGCCGCCGCCCGCCCCGCAGACCGCCCCGCAGGCTCCCGCGGCCAAAACGCCGGATAAGCCTGGGGCCGCGGCGCCGGCGAGCAGCCCGGAGCCGTTGAAGCTGGACAGCAATATGCCGTTCATCGTCAACGATATGCCGCTGACGGACATGATCGAGATCCTGACCAAGCAGCTCCACATGAAGTACATCCTGGATAAGGCCGTCACCGGTTCGGTGACGATTCACACCTATGGCGAAGTCAAGCCCGTGGAGCTGTTGCCGCTGCTGCACACCATTCTCCGCATCAACGGCATGACCATGGTGCAGGTGGGGGATATGTGGCGCATCGTGCCCGCGGCGTCGATTTCGTCGCTGCCGCTGGAACCCATGCGGGACGTCGATCCCAAGACGCTGCCCGACGACGAGCGGATGATCCTGAACCTGATCTTCCTCAAGTACACCACCGCCAAGGAAATGGACGGGCTGCTCGGCCCCTTCATGGGGGAGCACGCCACCCACACGGCCTACGACCCGGCCAACCTGCTGCTGATCGAAGACAACTCGCGCAGCATGAAGCGCACCATGGAGCTGATTGCGATGTTCGACTCCGACACCTTCGCCAACCAGCGCGTGCGCTCGTATGAGATCACCAACAGCCGCCCCTCCGACCTGGCGAAGGATCTGGAACAGGTGATGAAGGCTTACTCGGTCACCGAAAAGAGCAGCATCAAATTCATGGCGGTGGACCGCATCAACACGCTCATCGCGGTAGCACCCAACCCCGGCATCTTCGAGGAAGTGCAGAAGTGGATCGCCAAACTGGATATCAAGGCCAAAGTCACCGCCGGCACCAGCAGCCTGTGGGTGTACCCGCTGAAGTACCAGCGCGCCGAGATCCTGGCGATGGCCATCGAAGCGTTGTACACCGGAAACACGGCGGCGCTGGTGGCGATGTCTCAGATGATGAACTCCAACATGTACGCCTCCGGCATGGGCAACAACGGGACCGGGTACGGCGGCGGCGGCGGGAGCGGCATGCTGACCCTGAACGGCGCCAGCGGTTTCGGCATGGGCATGGCGGGCGGTGGCGGTTACGGGATGGGCGGCTTTGGCGGCATGAATTATGGAAACGCCTACGGGGGCGGGTCGTCCCTGGCCGGGGCTGGGAACCAGTCCGGGATCATGGGCGGCAGAGACGCCTCCGGAACGTACCTTGTGCCTGGCGCGCAGGGCGCCGCGCCCAGTACGCAGAAGATTCCGCACGTCGTCCCCAACCCGTTCAACAACACGCTGCTGATTCAGGGGACCTCCGAGGAATACGCGCAGATCTCCGAAATGCTCCGGCAACTCGACGTGGCGCCGCGGCAGGTGCTGATCGACGCGAAAATCTACGAGATCGACCTGAACAGCGATTTCGCCGCGGGCGTGCAGAATACCCTGTCCAACCTGGGAAAGCCCGGGGGACTGCAGTTGCTCCAGACCGCGGCAACCTCTTCGACCGGCCTGACTCTCACCACGGCCGCGGTGGTGAGCACGAGCCGGCAACTGCTCTCGACGCTCTCGGCTTCGGAGAGTCGCGGCCTGTCGCGGGTGATCTCATCGCCCAGCATCATCGCCACCGACGGCATTGCGGCGACCATGAACGTGGGTAGCCAGGTGCCCGTGCTGACCTCGCAGGCTTTGCAAGCGGGCGTGCAGTCGGGCGGCAGTTCGGTATTCACCAACACGGTGAGCAGCCAGACCACCGGTGTAACCCTGAGCATCACGCCGCACATCAGTTCCAGCGGCGTGGTGACCATGATGGTGGATCAGCAGGTGATGTCGCCCCAGCCCCCGGCGGCGTCCGCCGCGATCCAGTCGCCTTCGTTCCAGAACCGGTCGATGGCCACGCAGCTCACCATCATGGACGGCGACACGGTGGCGATCGGCGGCGCCATTCTGGAGACCTACACTGAGAGCTCCGGCGGGGTACCGCTCCTGCACCGCATTCCGCTCATCGGTGCGGCGTTCGGATCCAAGAGCAACAGTAAGCAGCGCACGGAGTTGATTATCTTCCTGACGCCGCGGGTGATCTACGATTCCACGCAGCTTCTGGATGCGACCGACGAACTGAAGGCCAATCTAAAGCGGGTGGGACGGATGATGAAGGGCGACCAGTAGGGACAATCGTCTCCAGCCGTTGCCGGTGGGCTACAACTTGAACTCGAAACTGATGGAAACCAGGGCGCGAGCGGGTTTCCCATCTTCCTGGAAAGGCGTGAACCGCCATTTCTTCAAGGCCGCGGCGCCAGCCTTGGTGAGCATCGGATTGCCCTTCACCGGCCTCGCTTCCTCGACAGTGCCGTCCTCGGCGACGATGGCCTCGAGTTCCACCCGGCCGCCTATCCTCAACTGCTGGGCGGCTGGCGGGTAATCCGGCGCGGGTTTCGCGGTGGCGGCTTTCCGGGCATCGGCCTCGGCTACTTTCAGTGTCGGGTCCGCGGCAAAGAGCGCTCCGGCGGCCAGCACGAGCAGGAGCCATTTGGCAAATGAACCCATTGGCGGGCCTCCTTTCCGCGACGCCGGTCTGCCGGCATCGCTCGCGTTACTATAATCGGCGGAATCGCCGGGAACTTTAGCCGCGGACGAATCGGCAGGCGGCAACAACCCGAGCCGCGAAACACGCTAAACTAAGGAAGTTTGGTCGAAATGGGAAACGTAATCATTTTGGGTTCACAGTGGGGCGACGAAGGCAAGGGCAAGATTGTCGACGTTTTCGCCGAACGCTTCGACATCGTCGCGCGCTATCAGGGCGGACACAATGCCGGGCACACGGTCTTCATCGGTGACAGGAAGTTCGTCCTGAAACTGATTCCGAGCGGCATTCTGCGCCCGGGAAAACTTGCCGTCATCGGCAACGGGCTGGTGCTGGATCCGGTGGCCCTGTTCGCGGAAATCGACATGCTGGAATCGGCGGGCGTGAGCGTCGCCGGCAGCCTCTTCATCAGCAATCGCGCGCACGTGCTGTTCCCCGCCCACCGCATGATGGAGCGGATGTCGGAAGGGCGGCCGGGGCGCATCTCCATCGGCACCACGGCGCGGGGCATCGGCCCCTGCTACGAGGACAAGGCCGGGCGGCGCGGCATCCGCGTGGCGGACCTGCTGAACCGCGAGGTTTTCCGCGCCCAGTACGACTCGGTGATGGAGGAGAAAGTGGCCATCGCCAAGGCGTTCGACATCTACGACGGCCTGGACCTGGCCGCCATCCGCGACCAGTACGAAGCCCTGGCCGAGCGCATCCGGCCGATGGTGTGCGATACCGCGCTCATGCTCAACCAGGCCATCGCCGCGGGCAAGACGGTGATGTTCGAGGGCGCGCAGGGCACCATGCTCGACCTGGACCACGGAACCTATCCCTTCGTCACCTCTTCCAGCGCGTCGGCGGGCGGAGCCTGCACCGGCACCGGCGTGGCGCCCACGCGGATTTCGGGTGTGATCGGCGTGTCCAAGGCGTACATCACGCGCGTGGGCGGCGGCCCCTTCCCCACCGAAGCGATGGACGGAATGGGCGATGCCATTCGCAAGCGCGGCAACGAGTTCGGAGCGGTGACCGGGCGTCCGCGGCGCTGCGGCTGGTTCGACGCGCCGCTGATGCGGTACACGGCGGCGATCAACGGCTTCGACAGCCTGGTGGTGACCAAGCTCGACGTGCTCGACGAGTTCGAGCAGATTCCCGTGTGCGTGGGCTATCGCTCGGGGGGCGCGGACGTCACGGGCATGCCGTCGACCGTGGCGGAGATCGCTTCGCTGGAGCCGGTTTACGAGTCTGTTCCGGGGTGGCAGACCTCGACGTTCGGAATCGCCTCCTACGACGCGCTGCCGGCCAAGGCAAAAGATTACATCGCCTTTCTGGAGCACCAGACCGGCGTGGAGGCCGGCTGCATCTCCACCGGACCGGAGCGCAATCAGACGATCGTCCGGAAGGGATCGCGATTCGAGAGGCTGCTGCCGTAAACCCGCATGGAGGGGGCTCGCGGCGTCTACGGGCGTATGCAGACGCCCCGCCCAAACGGTACCCTGGTAGAGACGATGGGAAGCTGTCCGCGAGCGATCACCGCACTGTGCCTGGCCGCGGGCGTATTCTCGCTCGCCGCCCAGACAACTCAGCCCGCGCGCAAGCGAAGGCCCAGGGCCGCGCCCGTTCCCAAAGCCACGGCCGCACAGCGCAGTACGGCCATGGCCAAGGTGGAACAGTACCTGGCGGACTCGGCCGGCCGCGGGCTGGCGCAACCGGGCGCGCTGGTCCCCGTGTTTGAACAACTCGCCCGCCTGAGCGCCGGACAGGACCCCAAGAGCGTCCACATGATCCACTTCGGCGACTCCCACACGGCCGCCGACGAATGGACCGGCGGGCTGCGCGATCTCCTGAAAGCACGCTTCGGCGATGGCGGCGCGGGGTTCGCCGTGGCCGGACATCCCTTCCCCGGTTACCGCCGCTTCGACGCGCCCGGCGGCGCATCCCCGCTGTGGCACACCTACGGCGGCCACACCGCGACCGGCGACGGCTACTTCGGCCTCGGCGGCGTCGGCATTTACACAGCGCGCGCCGGCCAGTCCGTCTACCTGGACGCGGAGTGCAGCCGCCTGGAGATCGATTTTTTCCAGCAGCCTGGCGGCGGGAGCCTGGCCCTCTACGACAACGAGCGGCGCGCCGACGATATCCACACCGATGGCGAGCGCGGCCCGGGCTTCGCGGCCTACGAGATTTCCCCCGGCCCGCACCGTTTCAAGCTCGTCACCCTGGATTCGCGCCCAGTGCGCCTGTTCGGATGGGCGGCCGACCGCGCGGCCGGCGTCACCTACGAAGCCCTCGGGCTGAACGGCGCCGAGGCCGTGGTCATCCAGCACTGGGACGAGGCCTCCACCGCAACCTACCTGCAACACCGCAACCCAGGGCTGATCGTGCTGGCATACGGCACCAACGAAGCCACCGACTCCAGTTGGACCGTGGACGGTTACCGGCAGATGTTCGGCGACCTGCTGGACCGCCTGCGCCGCGCCGCGCCGGCCGCTTCCATCCTGGTGATCGGCCCGGCCGACCGCTGGCGCTACTGGCGCGGGAAATGGCAGGTGGTCACCGGCATCGACAACATTATCGAGGCCCAGCAGGCGGCCTGCCGGGAGCACGGCTGCGCCTACTGGGACACGCGCGAGCGGATGGGCGGCGCGGGCGCCATGCACGACTGGGTGTACGCCGGGATGGCGCAGTGGGATTTCGTGCACTTCACCGTGGCCGGTTACCGCCGCCTGGCCGCCGTGCTGTTCGCCGACCTCATGGAGCAGTTCGAGGCCTATCAGAAGACGCGGATCGGGATTGGAGGGCCGGCCCCGCAGGGCCAGGCAGATCATGGACAGACAGACAAAGATCGTTGAAATCGTCAAACGCGTGGCCGGCAAGCCCATCGATCCGGCGCCGGAGGAATCGCTGTTCGAATCGGGTGCGCTCGATTCGTTCACGCTCGCCGATCTGGTGACGGCGCTGGAGAAAGAGTTCTCCGTCCGGGTTCCGGATTCCGATTTGACGCCGCGGAAATTCGACTCGGTAGCGCGCATCGAAGCCTATCTGCAGAGCCGGAGCTGACCGTGGCCTGGCTTCGCGCGCTGGGTTCATATGTGCCCGCCCGCGTGGTGGACAACGCGGAACTGGCTCCCCTGGTGGGCGCCGATCCCGCCTGGCTGCTGCGCGCGACGGGTATCGGGGAGCGCCGCTTCGCCGCCGCCGATGAGACGGTCGCCTCGCTGGGCGCCGCGGCAGCCGCCGATTGCCTGGCGTCCGCCGGCATGGCCGCCGCCGATGTCGGCATGCTGATCGTCTCCAGCGGTTCGGCCGAACGCCGGTTCCCGGGCCCGGCCGCCACGATCGCGCGCGAATGCGGCATGGCCGGGAAACCGGCCATCGACCTGCCCATGGCCAGCGCCGGCGGGCTTTTCGGCATCGCCCTGGCCGCCGAACTGACCCGCGTATCTGGCAATGTGCTGGTGGTGGCCTCGGAGATCATGTCGCGCGTGGTGCGCCTGAACCCAGCCGGCCGCGATACGGCGATCCTGTTCGGCGATGGCGCGGGCGCCTGCCTGGTGAGCCGCGAGGGCGGCTTCGCCGAAATCGCCGACGCGGAACTGGCGACAGACGGCGAGTTCGCCGATGCCCTGCGGCTGGAGTTCGACGCTCCGCTTCAGATGGACGGCCGCGCCATCATCCTCCAGGCCTCGCGAAAGCTGCCGCGCGCCATCGGCGCGCTGCTGGAGCGCAACGGCGTGCTGCCCACCCAGGTGGGCACGTACCTGATGCACCAGGCCAATCTGAACCTGATGGTGCGCGTGGCGCAGGCCGTGGGCGCGCCCGAGGAGCGTTTCTTCCACAACATTGCCCGCTACGGCAACACGTCGTCGGCCTCGCTGCTGATTGCCGCCACGGAATGGTGGCGCGGCGGGGACGGGACACTGCGGGAACCGTTGGTGCTGGCCGCCTTCGGCGCGGGGCTGAACTGGGGGGCGGTGCTGGCGAGGCCGTGAAGCGGCTGAAAGCGGAGGCCGGGTCCAAGCTGTGAGGCCAACTTTCAAATGGCAGGGGCGGCTCTCCAAGGGAGACCTGCTGCTGTTTGAGGCATTCGTCACCGACGCAGGCGGGTCCGTGGATCAAGGGGTGAGTGCGCGGCTGGCGCTGAGGCGGCTCCCTGTGGGATGGCAAGCAAGAGCCTAATTCAAGAGCGCGGTCGAGGAACCCTTCACCATGAATCTGCCCGGCGCCGTACGGTTGCGCATGGGGTGGGCTAGCGACTTGAGAGTGCTGCCGGAGCCTTGCCTCGGCGACCTGCCAGAGCAGCACGCCATCGTCAGAACTGGAGACCGGATCGAGGGCTGCCTGCTGCGGCTTCAGATCCGCTTTGGCGCAGGCGAAAACAGTATGTTGGTATCAAGGGCGATCATGAAGTCCGTCCCGGGAGGGCCAGCGTTCGACGGCAATGCCGTCGCAGCCGAAGCCGCGCAGGATAACGGGATGGGTCCCGGCGACGATGCAGACGCCGGTTTCCCTGGCGCTGCGGACGAAGAAGTCCACCTGGCTGGAGAGATCCACGAAACTGGCGATCGGCCGCAGCAGGTACTGCACGGCGGCGATGCGCACGCGGCGCTGGCGGGTGTTGGTGGAGCCCATGGTCGAGAGTGTCTCAACCCCTCGTTACAACACGATTACGGCGTGCGCTTACACTCCCTTTTCCAGCAACTCCTTCACCACCGCCGCCGTGTTGGCGTGGATTGTAACCGTGTCCTCGACGTTTTGCGCGTAGCCGCCGGCCAGGACAATGGCTACCGGGATTCGCTGCGTCATGGCGGTGCGGATCACCAGGCGGTCGCGCTCCATCAGGCCTTCGAAGGTCAGCAGGAGCCCGCCCAACTGATCTTCGAAATACGGGTCGGCGCCGGCCAGGTATACCACCAGATCGGGGTGGAACATCGACAGCGCGGCGCGGTAGCCGTTGCCCAGGCGGTTCAGGTAGTCAGCGTCGCCTACGCCGTCGGCCAGGTGAATGTCCAGGCTGGATGGCGGCTTCTCGGTGGGATAGTTGTTGAACTGGTGGATGGAGAGCGTGAAGACCGACGGGTCGGCGGCGAAAATGGCGGCGGTGCCGTTACCGTGGTGGACGTCGCAATCGACCACCATGGCGCGCTGAATGGCGCCGTCGCGCTGCAGGCAGCGTATGGCCACGGCCACGTCGTTGATGGCGCAGAATCCTTCTCCGTGATCCGGAAAGCCGTGGTGGAATCCGCCGCCCAGGTTAAATCCAACGCGCGACTCCAGGGCCTGGCGCGCGGCCAGCGTGGTGCCGCCGGCGGCCAGCCAGAAGGCCTCCACCATCTGGGTCGAATAGGGAATTTCCAGTTGCAGGATTTCCGGGTAGGTGACGGTGCCGTTGCGGAGCTTGGCTACCCAGCCGGCGGTATGCACCAGCAGCACATCCTCGTCGGCGGCCGGATCGGGGGCGATGAAGTCGCCCTTTTCGGCGAAGCGCGTCCACAGCATCCGATCGTGCAGCCACTTGTACTTCTTCGAGGGGAAGACGTGATCGCCCAGCAGGTTCAGATCGTAGCGCTCGGAGTATACCAGGGGAATCGGAAGCATGGCATTACACCGGCTCCGACTGCAGCGCGGTGACCACGGCCACGTAGTAGATATCTTCGGCGTCGCAGCCCCGCGAGAGATCGTTGACCGGCTTGGCCAGGCCTTGCAGAATCGGTCCAACCGCAACCGCGCCGCCCATCCGCTGGGCCAGCTTGTAGCCGATGTTGCCGCTGGCCAGGTTGGGGAAGATCAACGTGTTGGCGCGTCCCGCCACGGGCGAGCCGGGCGCTTTGGACTGGCAGACGGCGGCGGACACCGCGGCATCCACCTGCAACTCGGCGTCCACCGTCAACTCCGGCGCGCGCTGCCGCACGATGCCGAAGGCCTCGACCACGCGGTCCACTTCCGGGTGGCTGGCGCTGCCCTTGGTGGAGAAGCTGAGCATGGCCACGATGGGCTCGCAGGCGAGCAGCACGCGCACGCTCGCGGCGGTGGCGATGGCGATATCGGCCAGTTGGGCGGGGGTGGGGTCGATCACCACGGCGCAATCGGCGAAGGCCATCAGGCCGCCGTGGCCCAGCGAGCGGTCGGGCAGGGCCATGAGGAACAGGCTGGATACCAGGCGCGCCCGCACATGCGCCCCTACCGAGTGCAGCGCGGCACGAACGGTATCGGCGGTGCTGCTGGCGGCGCCGCCCACGCAGCCATCGGCGTCGCCGGCGGCCACCATGAGCGAAGCGAAGTACAACGGCTGGCGCGCGGTTTCGGCGGCCTCGGCCCGGGTGATGCCCTTGGCGCGGCGCCGCTCGTAGTAGAGCGCCGCGTACCGGGCGAGTTGCGGAGATGTGGCGGGATCGGCGAAGCGGACGCCTTCCGGCGCGTCGGCCGGTTTGGGGCCAACCAGCACGGGCCTGAGGACGCCGTCGCGCGCCAGCCTCGAAGCGGCCTCCAGCACGCGCTTGTCGGCGCCCTCGGGAAAGACGATGGTCTTCGGGTGGCGGCGTGCGCGCGCTGCGAGGCCCGCCAGAAACGACAGGGCGGATTCGGGAATCACGGCCATCGAAATATGAGTCTAGCAGCGTTCTGGCGGGCACGGCTGGAGCGCGGAAGGGGGCCAGTAGTGGAAACTAGAGAGATGCGGCGCCATCCCCAGGCCGGACCCTATCTCGCGCTGGCGGCGGTGTGCCTGTTCTGGGGCACCACCTACCTGGCCATCCGCATGGCGCTGGAGTCCTTTGCGCCGCTGGTGCTGGTGAGCGCGCGCTACATCGTCAGCGGAGGCATCCTGCTGGGGTTCGCACGGGCGCGCGGCATGCACGTGCCCCGCGGGCGCGAACTGGCGGCGGCGTGTTTCAGCGGCCTGCTGGTGCTGGGCATCGGCAATGGCGCGCTGGTGTTCGCCGAAACCGCCATCCCCAGCGGGATCGCCGGGCTGATCATTTCCATGTCGCCGTTCTGGATGGTGGCCGCCGAAGCGCTGCTGCCGGGCGGCGAACGGCTCCACGCGCCCACCATCGGCGCCATGCTGGTGGGCCTGGTGGGCGCGGGCCTGCTGTTCACGCCCGAACCCGGCACCCGCCTGTTCAATCCCGACCTGGTCTGGGGATTCCTGGTCCTGCAACTCGGGATGGCGGGCTGGTGCTTCGGCAGCATTTACCAGCGCCGCCAGTCCGCCCAGGCCAATTCGGTGATCACGGGCGCGGTGCAGCAACTGGCCGCAGGGCTGATTCTGGCCCCGTTCGCCGTAGCCGTGCCGCACCACGCCATCCACTGGTCGATGCGCGGCGCCTGCGCGCTGGGATACCTGGTGGTGTTCGGGTCGATCGTGGGCTACAGCGCCTACATCTACGTAATGGACCGGCTGCCGGTGGCCATCGTGTCGGTGTACCCGTACGTCAACTCGGTGGTGGCGGTAGCGTTGGGGTGGCTGTTCTACCGTGAGCGGTTCGGCATGCGCGAGACGGTCTCGATGGCGGTGATTTTTTCCAGCGTGGCGCTGGTCAAACGGTATTCCCGCCGGACGGCCGCGGATTAGTCCGGCGCCCCACCAGCCCGGCCAGCAGCCCGCCTGCCATGCAGAAGAAGGTCGCCAGGACGAAACACTGCACATACACCGCGAACAGTTGCACGGGATCGTGAATCACTTCCCAAAACCACTGAAAGGCTTTCTGACGCTGCGGGTCCTTGACGCCCTGCATCATGGCATGAAACGTGTCCATGCCTCCCGACGTAGTGTGCATCAGGAGAATCCACACGGCGAACAGCGCGGCGGGAATGGCGAAAGCCAGCAGGCCGGTCAGCCCCCCCAATCGCAGGGAAGATGGGATGTCGAGTGAGCGTCCCGTGCGCCGGCGGTAGAGCAGCACCGCGAAGAAGCCCGCCCCTACCCAGGCAAAAAACAAGAGGAAGCCCACCAGAAACGTGGCCAGGATCGCCGCGTGAAGCGCCGTCCGCACCGCGTCCCGGTTCTTGAACGTCACCGGCGCCGGCTCAGGGGGCGCCTCGATCACCAGCACGGCTGGCGGCGGCGGTGGCTCGGTGGCCGCCACTGGCGCTTCGATTTCCACTTCCACCAGGTCCCGTTGCGGCTTTCCGCATTTATGGCAGAATAGTGCGTCCGGTGGTAATTGCGCTCCGCAGTTGCAGGTTTCAGGCATGTGCGGCCCGCGAGGGCCACCTTCAGTGTGGCGCAGCCTGACGGACGGACGCAAGCGGCGGGGAGCCGCTAATAACCGTAAACTTGCAAGCGAATGGCCTTTGGGGGGCCGCCGGAGAGCCGGATACCCTGCCCGGATTCGTTCCTGATGAACTTGTTTTGCGCGTCGTAGTTCAGCATGATATCGTCGCCGTTCAGGCGGCGCCCCGGCACCCAGCGCCCATCCACGAAAGCTCCTTCCTCCAGCTTCCCGACCGCCGCGGCGGATGGCCCCGGACCGTTGAACGTGGCTTGCACGCCGCTGCCCAGGATGAGGTACTGGTCCGGCCCCTTCGAAATCACGATGGCGTAGGAGGATGGCTGCCCTTCGCCGCCCCCTGCCGCCGGGGGCGGAGGCTGCCGCATCCGCACCGTCGAAAAGGCAAACGAGTAGCCGCCCAGTTGGATGGTTTCGGTGGGGTGCTGGGCGTTCAGCGAGACCGCCTTGATGGTGCCGGCGGCCTGCGCGGCCAGAATCTCCGGAGCGGCCTGGGCCAGCAGTCCGTAAGCCTGGGCCAGGGGCGTGGAAGCGTCCGCGGAGCGCTCGATACCGAAGGGCGAGATCCCCATGGCAGCGTGGTTTCCGATGGCGAAGAACGCGTTTGCCGCATCCCCGCGGGTCTCAGGAATCCACAGCGGGTTGCCGCTGCGGTGGTAACGCGCGCACCATTCGGCGAAGTTGGGCAGGTAGATGTCGGGCGCCAGGATGTCGATCGACGGCGCGCCCTGCTGCCATACGTTCAACTGGATGGGCAGCGCGCCGCCGCCCGAGTACTCGCCCATCGCTTCGCCCAGGTCCACGTTGATGAACATGGGCAGCGGATACTCGGCCTTGCCGGCCTTGGCCACTTTGTCGAGGTAGAGGGCGTAGTGCCACGACATGAAAACCTCGTTGGTCATCGGCTTGTTGCCGAACACCTCGGCCCACGTGCCGGAAGTTTTGCCGCCGGCCGCTTCCCAATATTGGCGGAACTCGGGGACCAGCGCGTCCTTGTGCGCGGCCATGTAGCCGATGAGCGCGCCGGGCACCGGAGCGTTGAAGGCGGCGGTGGACTCCGGCGCCTGGTCGCGCGAGCCGGGCGGGCAACCCACCTCGTTCTCCACCTGCATCATGATGACGGTGCGGGCGTCGCCATCCACTTCGCGGATGTGGCGCATGAGGGCGGCGAAGGCGCGGGCGTCGGCCTGCCAGTTGGCTTCCTTGAAAACCGAGAGATAGGTCAGCGGCTGCCCGTTTTCCGGCAGGAACAGCGGATAGCGCTTCTGATCCTTCTTCACCCACAGCGGCGAGTAGGAGGAAACCCCGTTCTTCCAGCTTCCGAACCATAGGAAGATGAGGCGCAGGTGATTCCTGCGGGCCTCGCGGATGGCGCCGTCCACCAGCGCGAAATCGAACTTGCCGGGCTCGGGCTCGACCAGTTCCCAGGTGACCGCCGCCAGGACGGTATTCATGTTGGCCGCCGTCAGCCTGGGCCAGTAGGGCGCCATGTACTCCATGCTGGAGGACGCCGAATTGGTCAGTTCACCGGCCAGGATCAGGAACGGGCGGCCGTCCACGATCAACTGGGTGGCTTGGCCGCGCTTCTCCAGGCGCGGGATCGACGAGGTGGCAACGGACTGGGCGTCCGCGATCTGGAAACCGAGCAGCGCAGCGGCGCAGGGCAGCAGGCAGGGAAGTTTCATGTGCCAACAAGATACCGCCCCGCGCGGCGCGGCACAAGGCCGCCAGGCCCGCCGGGGCTGGAATCCGGCCCCGGGGGCTACGGCGCCGGGATCGCGTCTTCGGAGGTGAAGGGCGAGGCGGGCAGGCCGGCGGCATTATATAGGTTGACCTCCGGGGCGTTGGCCCACCCATATCGCACGTGCTTCGGTGCGGCTACTTGCGGGCTGGACACCACAACCGTCCCGCCGTCGATGCTGGCTGTGGCCTTGACGAAGCGGCCGTCTTCGCCGGCAACTTCGAATCCTTGCAGCGGGCCGCCCCTGGCCGCCAGGGAGCCCGATACGTGGTCGAACCAGACGCGCACCGCCGCTCCTTCCGGGGTCGCCTGGCGGAAGAGCGGACCCGAGTACTCCACCTGCTCGCCGTATGCCAGGGCGCGCGCGGCCAGCGCCAGGCGCGCCGCCACGGTCTGCTTGTCGGCCGGGTGCACGTTGTCCGGATTGCCCACGTCGATGGTGACGGCCATGGCCGTGTTGGCCACCGAGAGGGTGCGCCGCTGGGCCTCGCGAATGATATGGTAGGCTTCGGTCGCGTTCGATTTGAAGTTGGCGATCTGCACGAAAAGAAACGGGAAGTTGCCCTCATGCCACTCGGCCCGCCAATCGGCGATGAGGGCCGGGAGCAGGCGCGCGTACAGGGGCGCGAGGGCCAGTCGGCTGTTGGATTCGCCCTGGTACCAGATGACGCCCTTGATGCCGAACCCGGTGGCGGGCGCAATCATGCCGTTGAACAGCGCGGCCGGGCCCCACGACTCCGGATTGGGGCGCCAGGTGTGCTCGGCCGGAGTCCGGCCAGCGGCCTTCGCCTCGGCATCCTCGCGCTTCTCGGCGGCCAGGATCGCGGGTCCGTCGGCCTGCTCGTCCATCAACCGCGCACGCGTGGCGAAGGCGGGCATCAGCGAAGCATCGGCGCCGATGGCGTCCAGGCTGAACCATGCTTCCACCACCGTGCCGCCCCAGGTGGAATCGATTAGCCCGATGGGCACATGCTCCCGGCTCGCGATGTCGCGGCCGAAAAGATAGCCCAAGGCGGAGAAACTGGCGGCGGTTTCGGGCGTGCAGGCCGTCCAGGTGGCGCCGGTATCGCGCAGCGGCCACTCGGAGGTCTTCTGGCGCATCACGAGCAGCCGGATATTGGGCTGGCTCGCCGCCGCGATCTCCTCGGCCGAGCGGTTGACGGGCGCGCCGGCCCACCCCTTCAGAGGCATTTCCATGTTCGACTGGCCCGAGGCGAACCACACGTCGCCCACCAGCACGTCTTCGAGCGCGATGGTGTTGGAGCCGGACACCGTGAGCCGGAACGGGCCTCCCGCGGATTGGGGCGGCAGCCAGACGGCCCAGTTCCCCAGCCTGTCCGCGGCCGTTTCGCCTTTGGAGCCCTGGAAGGCGACGGCGACCTTTTCGCCCGGCGCCGCCCAGCCCCAGATGTGCAACGGCAGATCGCGCTGCACCACCATGTGGCTGCTGAGGATCCCCGGCAGCCGGACTTCGCCCATGGCAAGCGGCGCGGCGGCCGCGGCCAGGAGAACGGCTACCCCCGTTCGAAGCAGATTCAGAGTGGTCATCAAATACAGGATTCCACAGACGGGGGCGGTGCGGGGGCGCGGGCGAGCGCGGGGCGTCAAGGTCAGTTCACGCGCCGCGGGACCTTTCGGGCAAAGGATCGGAAACTCGCCGGCGGCGGCGGCCCTCAGCGATGGGCTTGGATTCGCCCCGGTCAGCCCCTATCGATATTCTGGCGCGCTCAACGCCGCCCCAGCCGAACCGGACCGGCGCCACGCAAATCGCCGAACCGCGCGGCCGGAAAGGTCCCGGAACGGCACGACTGGCGCTGCCCACACACGGATTCCATCCGGGCAAGCCGCGGCTCCCGCACATGGACGGCATGGACTCCGAGGCGGCCCTGGCGCTACGATTCGGCGATGGTTCCGATGCCCCCACTGTCCTGACGTAGCTCTCCACAAGTGGGCGACTTAACCGGCCAATCTCTGCCCAGGATCATGGCGTGGCGAGTTTGCGAGCTTCCGCGATGATTTTCGTGAGGCGGTTTGAAAGGCGGTCC
>Ga0265323_10000746_pt1 | contig 17459 bp, 12 predicted proteins | sample 41225metaG_FD_193580 | JGI IMG/M metagenome (GOLD analysis project Ga0265323, IMG submission 193580) | Rhizosphere microbial communities from Carex aquatilis grown in University of Washington, Seatle, WA, United States - 4-12-25 metaG | ecosystem: Host-associated > Plants > Roots > Rhizosphere...
GTCGTCAGACGCGGAAACCGCCCGCTTTCCGTCTGACGTCACCGCCACACCACGGACAAAATCGGAGTGGCCTTCCAGCGTACGCACCAGCGGCGTGCCTGGAGGATGTAGGGCAGGCTGCAATGGTCGCAACCATGGCAATGGAGAGCCGGCGACGATTTCGCTAATGAACTGCTGAATCGCAGGAACATCACGGTGAGACAACAGCCGGCCCACCATCTGTGAGGCGAACTCTCGCGGACTCCTCGCGATGACGTGAGCGGACAACCGGACTGCGGCGTGGATCAAACGGAGCACCTCCAGTTGCCCGTGGCGCGCGCGCACGTAGTCCAGTTGCAGGTCGTGCAGGCGGATGCTGCCCTCAGCGTCGCGCTGCGCGAGCGACCGGTCCACAAGCCGGCGCCCGATGCGCCTGGCTCGGGCTTCGTCTACGTTCCAAAGCGTTACAAGAACCGGCAGCGAGGCTGGCATGTTGTCCAGTAAAACCGCCAATCTCTCGTACTGTTGCTGCATCTCTGGTGGCAGGGCATTCACGCTGACGTCGATGGCGCGGAATAGACTCTGCTGTCCTGGTGGAAGCTGTCCGTCAATTGCGGCGAGATCGGCGTTGATCAGAAGTTCGGCTGTATCGGCCCACTCATCCGGCCGCGCTTCGTTCAGCAACGCGCCCACCGTGGACAATGCCAGCGGCAAACCGCCACACTCCCGAAGGATGTCGTCGGCCGCCGGAGGAAGTTGATCAACTTCCATGCCCGCCCAGAGTGCCAGGAGTGTGCGCGATTGTGGTTCATCCAGGAGGTCAACCCGATACTCCCGCGCGCCGCTAAACCGGGCTATCGAGGCGTCGCGTGTAGTGAACAGAAAGCGGGAGCGGCGCGACTCGGCCATGAAGGGCTCAAGATCGGCCTTGCTCCAGATGTCATCGATCACGATCAGGACGGCCTTTTCGGCGATCATGGTACGGTACACGGTCTCAGGTGAGACGGTGTCGTCGCTTGCGCCGCCGAGCAAAGTCGTGATCTCCCGCAGCCTTGCAGTCGGGTCATGTGTGGGTTCCCGTCCCACCGTGATCCATACAAGGCCATCGGGAAATGCCTGCCGGACCACCTCGTCCTTGAACAGCGCTTGCGCCAGGACAGTCTTGCCAATACCGCCCATACCTTCGAGGGCCGTCAAGGCGATGGCGCAATGTTCGCCTGCCCCGAACAACGTGTCGCGGAGCGCGTGAACCGCATCCGGACGAGCGATGTAATTCGCAACCGTGGACGGAGCGCTGACGTAATTGGCCGGCGTGGTGCGATAACTCGTGGGCAGAGTGACGCCATTGCGCGCTTCAATATCGACAAGTAGGGACCGGAAGCTCCCGGCGTAGGCCTGCTCGTGGGTGAAGTCGCGGTAGTTTCTTGGTTCGAGATGCAGTGGGATGTCGGATGCGGGGGCTGCGAGCAAGGGAATGACGCACTTGCCCTTACGGAGGGCACGAAGTTGCTCTGCGCGGCACATCTCGGAGACGTAAGAACCCGGGGTGAGAAGCGCGAGAACCACCTGGGCCCCGTCAATCGCCGCTTCGATCTCCGCGGTCCAACTCGCGCCGCCGTCGATGCGTTGCGTGTCAAGCCAGACCTCAAACCCGGCCGCAGTCAAATCCCCCCGAAGCCGCAGCGCGAGTTGCGTCCCATCCTTGCGGGCGTAGGAAATGAAGATGCGTTGATATCCGTCCATCGCCATCGGCGCAGAGACCTCTTGATATCAGACAGATCGCCGCGCCTCCGGGGCGAAGCGAGATCGGTCCATTGCAAGGTCTATGTAAACGAATATCACAATGCCACGCTAACTGTGAAGAGACGCGGGGACCGAGTCCCCCAGCAGTGGGGCACTCCGGTCGTGCCGATTCTGGCGTTGGCATCGTCGACCGAAACCGATTGGGAACGTGAAGTCCGACCATCCCGAACTGGCGCCGTTAAGCCCATGCCGCCGATGCGCCCACGCTGTCGCATTCACCGAGTAGAAGCAAATATCCGATTCAGCGGCAACAGATTTGACCGAGTCCCCCCAGAATCTCACCCAGTGCTTCGCGAGTGCCGGCCGCTGGCCCCTCGCAACCCGATCATCCGATTCAGGTGCTTTCAGGAGAATCGCCACAGCGGGCTGGCAGGCCAAGCCCCACGCAACTCCTCGACTGCGACGGAGACCCTCCGCATTCGACCTGTATTTCCAGACCACCGCTTTGTCAAAAAGGTCTGCACTACCGAGTAATGTGGGTCACCGGGCATGAGCAGGCGATATCTGAAAGTGCGCGCCGCGACCCGTACAAAGACGCCGATCGGGCGCCGACGCGCTGGGTAGGCCAAACCCGATGCAGCATCAAGTTCGAATCGGTAATTGTGACTCTTGACCGCGACGTTAGGCCGGTTTTCTATTTCGCCCAGACTTCCATCAGCGCTGACGTGCTGGAGTACAACCCGGCGCAAGGTGCCGCGTCTTGCGCCGAAAAACTGCTCATAACTGTGAATATCGAAATTTGCCTGATTCCAGCGATCACCACTCTTCGGAATCTCAGCAATGAGCGCGACGTTGCCTGCTCGAACGGGCGGGGTCGCGGGTTCATCAGTCACGCCGCTCTTGGGAACGCCGTCGTCGAACGATTCCTGAGACCCTACAAGGCGGACTGTTCCGGTATTTCTAGATGCCCGCTCGATGACTCTCGGATCATCTGGCGGTAAGAGAGCCGCGTTGTGAGTATGTATCCAACGAGTCCACGATGCCTCAACTTTGTCAGCCTCAGCCTTGCGAAGTGGAGTCACCGAGAACGATTCCCAGTTCGTCCTCAAACCTCCAATTGTCAAATTGCCAGATCCTACAATGAGTTGTCCGGCCCTTGGTCCGCGAAACCAGCAAAACTTCGGGTGAAAGATGGTGCCCGGGCGCTCATGGAGGAAGACGCGCACGTTCATCGCACGCGCAGTCGCCGCCGCTCTTTTGATAGCGTCCAACGCCTGGCGATTTGTTATCGCATCTACGCCAAGGATGAGATCAAACGAATGCGCGGCGGCAAATTCAACGAACGATTCGTCTTCCAGAAAGAGCTTAGCTCCTGCGGCCGAAGCGAACGCAAATGCCCCTCCCCCACGACACGCGCCTTGGCATGCTTTCAGAAGCGCTTCAACGAGATACAGGCCTTCCGAATCGTCAGGATCTTGGATGAACAAGCTCATACGGTCACGTTTCCCGATCTACGACACCATTTCCGATATCAGATCACTCTCAGATGCCTTGGCAATGGACTCGGTAGTGCGGTTTGTCCGCGCCCAGGCGGTTGAACACTGCCGTCGCACCGTATCAATGGAACATAATTCAAGCGGGATACAATCAAGGGGTTCTGGCCGCCTTCTCTACTGGCAGCTCGGCGAACGTGTGCGTAGCGGCGAGTCCAGTCAATGTCATATTGCCCAAAATTGCATCATGCGGCACAAGCATATAAGACCAAGGCTTGTCTTCATTCGCGCTTGACGCGTGGTTGCACCACAGTGCCGCCGCACGTGCCTTCGCCAGTACGATTTCATCGGCCATCTCGGAGGCGCGCTTCGGCTCGCAGATCCATTTCCGGGTCTTGGTCTCGACCACAAAATCGGGCTCGTATGCCTCCTCCTGACGGAAGTAAATCTGGAAGTCCCCTTTGGCCGGTTTGAACCATTTCAAGACGCCGGGGTCGTCCTCCAGGATGAGGGCGAATCGCCGCTCCGAGTCAGAATCGAACTTCTGTGCTGGATACAGGCACTTTTTGAACCCGCCAAAGAGCATACCTTTGATAAGCAACTTGTCGTCAACCGTGGTCCGGAATGGTCGCGCGGATTCCCCGGCAGGGACAGAGAACGTCCCCGGCTTCAATGTGGTAAACCCCTTGGTGATATGCACTTCGTAAGCGGTGGCGTGTTCCTCAAAATGCTCGGCCATCTGAGCGTGAATGAGCTCGACGAGGCTCTTCTGGTGATACTGAAGGACGTTCCTCACGTCGTCTTCGGTGGAGAGGTATGACTGCAGATGCTTGACTACCTGTCCGGCCAGCTTGTACAGCAACTCGGCGTGATCGTCGTAGCTCACGTCATTGAAGTCGATTAACCCGCGGACGAGGTAGTTTTCCAAGTGATCTTCCGGAGTGGTGCCGTCGCCGCTCACTAGCCGGTACCGTGACTGATTGTGCAGATGCTGAATGAGAATATCCCTAGCCACCGGCTGAAGCCTGATATTTCGGCAGTCGAGATCGAAATCCCTGAATCCAGATGAAACCTCGCCGGTCGGAACCACTATGATGCGCGGGATGTCGATGGACATCTCGACATGAAGGTCAATTGTCTTCGACACGACCTCCGCGAGGTTCACCTGCTCCGCCACCCCGCTCAACTCACCCTGCACTGGCTGCAGTTCGGCTGCCACCCTCTGAACGATCTGCTGCTGAATCTCGGGTTTTCGCAGATCCGCTGATCGCGGCAGACGCTCGAATTCCTTCAGCACCCGTAGTGTGACCTTGGCCGCCTCCTGCTCCCTGGCGGTGTTGAAGATCGCCTGCTGTTCGGGAGCGCCAGTAATTTCAGCCTGCCCGCCGTATGTGCCAGCCACTCTGGTTGCGAGGTTGGACTCAACCACATGGATGGTCTCACGAGTGTCGGGAATGTCCCGGCCGATCACGATACCGGTACGGATAATGGAATCCGCACGGTTCGCCTGGTCCACGATTTCCTGAAACTTGTCGTGAGAAACGATGGTGAGGCGGTCAACGTCGGCGACCCCAGTACGTTTTCCGTAGGGCAGGCGCAGTCCGCGCCCAATGGACTGCTCCACAAGCGTGCGCGAGTTCGCGGCTCGCAGCGGCACGATTGTGTAAAGGTTCGTGACGTCCCAACCCTCTTTGAGCATGTTCACATGGACCACGATCTCGGTCGGGTTGTTGGGATCTTCAACCGAGAGAAGCTGCTGAACTGTATCATCCCGCTCCTCGCCCGACTGGTTCGAATGAACCGTGATGACGCGCCCCTTGTAGCGGCCTTCGAAGAACAAGTCGCTGCTGATCGTTTCCACCAGGCCATTGGCGTGGCCGGTGTCCTGCGCCACCACCAGCATGAACGGCTTGACGATCTTCCTATCGTTCTGGCGCGCATATACTTCAAGTTGGATCTTGGTGTGCTCGTGGATGCGGACGCCGTCTTTGAGCTTCAGCTCCTCGAGCCCCTTTTCGTCGTAGTTGGCCGGGTTGAAATCCTGGCGGGTTGCGACGGCTGGCTCCTTGACAAATCCGTCGTTCAAAGCGCTTGACAGCGGGTAACTGTAGATGACGTTCTGGAATGGGATCGTCCTGTTGCCGGCCTCTACCTGCGGCGTCGCAGTGAGTTCCAGGCCCAGAATCGGCTTTAACTCGTTAATAGCGCGAACACCAGCGGTGGCCCGGTACCGGTGCGACTCGTCCATCAGGAGCACCAGATCGTCCAGTTTGGAGAGGTACTCGAAATAGCTTTCGCCGATGTATTCGCTCAACCGCTTAATGCGCGGGCTCTTGCCGCCTCGGACCTCCGAATTGATCTTGCTAATGTTGAAAATATTGATGTGGACGCCGATCTCACCGAACAGATCGGCTTTCCGCACACCTCGGCCGCTTTCGTAGTTGTCACCGGTTATGATTTCCGGCGGGTTGTTGGCGAACTCGGCGATGCCCTGAAACACATACTTTGGCGTATTCGGCGTGAAGTCGGCGATCAGCTTGTTGTAGATGGTCAGGTTCGGCGACATTACGAAGAAGTGCGATACACCTTGGGCCTGATGAAGATAGGAGATAAAGGCACCCATAAGGCGCGTCTTTCCAACGCCGGTCGCAAGTGCGAAGCAGAGGGACGGGAAGTCCCGTTCAAAATCCGTCACGGTAGGGAACTCAGATCGTATTGCCGAAAGCGCTTGAGCAGGGTCGATTCCCTTTTCGAGCGAGATGATCTCGCAGACCCGGTCGAGGATCTCAAGAGAGTCCCGCTGCGGTTGACGGAGACTGAGCCGATTGCTGATGGAGTTGACAGCGGGTTTCATCACTCCGAACCTCCGGGCTCCCCACCAAACAAGGCCATCTGGTTACGTACGCGCCGGACAGACCCGCTTCCGTCGACTGACGCTGACGCGGAGGGCGCGGCCGGGGCCATCTGGGGAAGGTTTGCAACCTTTAGGCTGTAGTCGTCCTTGCCCCACTCGCAGCGATCCAGAACCGCCTGAGGGATTTTGGTCAAATTCAGATTGGGGAAAGCATCCGATTTCGTCCGGTAGGCGCCGCAACATGCCAGTAGTGATCGCTGTGGACCAACTTCATCACTCAGCCGCTGCAACTGGTCGCGGGATAGGGTCTGCGTGGTCACGTAGATAAAGTCCTGTTCTGTGGAATGACCGTGCTGCCAGTAGACGGTCTCGCTGGGCTCATAAGTGAAACCCATCTGCTTGCACATCGCCTCGGCGAGCATCGCTGCGTTGTACTGCTTGCTAATGACGAAGTTGCCGAATCGATCTCTCTCCAACAGCGATGGAGCAAGGCGGTAGTACCGGAAACCACCCCCTCCTTGCCATCCGACAGAAGTAGTGATGCCAGTCTGATCAGTGCCTTCAACGACTCTGACCATTCGAGGCATAACAGCCGTATGGCAATGCTCGCCGAGTTCAACCATGATCCACCGCCTCCCCATCTTATGAGCAACAGCACCGGTGGTGCCCGAGCCGGCGAATGAATCTAGCACCAAATCGCCGGGATTGGTCGCGATTTCTAGAATCTGCCGGATGAGTGCTTCAGGCTTTGGAGTGTCGAAAACAACCTTCCCTTCGAACAGCGACATTAGATCCTTCTTCGCTGAATCATTGGTGCCAACTTCATCTGCGCGCCAAATCGTCTCCGGAGTCAGCCCTTTGTCCTCTGTATCCTTAAGGAATCGCTTGATTCGCGGCACATTCGTTCCATCTTTGCCGAACCAGATGTTGCCCTTTGCAATCTCTTCTTCCATCCGTGGTTTCGTATACAGCCAGCATCTCCCGGCTGGAGGGTCCAGGAAAGTCCCCGCAGGAGTCGGAAGCCTATAGAACTGGTTTGGTGTTCCGTGGCCAGCCATCGCGTTTGCGGAGACCGATTGCCAAGGTCCGCGTGGGTCGTTGTCCGGATTCTTATAGCGACTTCTCACCTCATCGTTCAATGGCAACAAGTTACGGGTTTGTTCAAATAGGCTTCGGTCCGACGCAAAGACGAGAATGTAATCGTGATTGAAAGAGAAGACTCGCCGATTTTCGCGCGAAGTGCGCTTCTCCCAAATCACGGTGGCAACAAAATTACGCCTACCAAAGATCTCATCCAGCAGAACGCGCAGGTAACCGGCCTCGTTGTCATCAATGCTCACCCATAGCGAACCATCCTTCCGCAGAAGGCGCGCCAGCAGTTCGAATCGGTCTCGCATCAATGAGAGCCACAGGGAATGTTCAACGCCGTCGTCATACTGCTCGAATGCCGCGCCGGTGTTATAAGGAGGATCGACGTAGATGCACTTGATCTTGCCGGCAAAGTCCTGTTCCAGCGCTTTCAGTGCCAGCAGGTTATCGCCGAAGATCAGTCTGTTATCGAAGATGTCTGACTCTCTGCGGTGCTTGGCATAATGACTTCGTTCCGAATCCTCCAAGGTGATGCGGGGCTCGGGATTGCTTTGCTTATCTTTACCGATCCAGGTTAATTCGAGTTTCTGCTTCTTGACCATCTCGTTTCTGCCTACTCTCCCAACGTCCAGTGGATTGTAAAGAAGGGCGTGATCTCGTGCCGCTGGTGCATTTGCTCCTCGATCCGCGAAATCAGTTCATCCCGCTGGGCGTCTATTCGATCCTGGGCCGCGAATAGCTCCCTGCGCTTGTTGTTCCGTACCGCTTCCAGTGCCTTGATTGTTTTCTGGGCTTCCAGTTTGTCTTCCAGTCGGATTTCTGTGACTGACTGCCGACGTGCGTCCCGGATGCTTCTATCGAGTTCCTTTATTTCCTGTTCCAATCCGAGCTTGAGGTCTTCGGACCAACGGTCTAGCTTCACCACCTCTTCGTCAAAGTGCTTGCCGTTCCGTTCACTGACTTCAGTAAGACGGTCGGTCATACAATTCTCGCGCGCGGCGGCCAGTCCGACCGGCAAATCGCCGCATCCTGTCTGATCCGCAGATCCGGGCAAAAGCAGCAGCTTTTTCCAGAAATCGGCGTGCGGGCACTCGCCGGAGCCGGTTACGCCGGCAAGCAGGATGAACTCCTCGGTCTGGAAGGACGAGATCGTCAAGCGCGAAACTTCCAGCCAACCGGTCCAGCCGATCTTGTCGCGCAACAGGCCGATCTGCTGGCCGAACGCGCCGTAGCTGAAATGCACCGCCGCCGGCGCCAACTCCCGCGCAAGCGCGGCGCCCACCAGCGACTGGGCCAGCGGGTGCTCTAAACGGAAGAATGTCTCGTTCCGGCTCTCCGCATCCCTCCAATCGAGATTGTAGACGCCTTGAGCGGCGTCGACGGACGCGAGACCCGAGAAACTGAACCGGTTCCACCCATCGAGAAACGTGGCGGCCGCGCCTAGTTCCTGGCGTGCCAAGTCGGCGAGCCAGCGCTGACGGTCGGAGACGACCGTGAAGGCTTGGTCTTTGTAGACCTTGAGACGTTCATGGACCTCGTAATCGAAATTCTCCATCAGGTTTCTGCGCGTGTCAGCCATGCGCGCGTCGATCTGGGCGTCGAGCTCCGCTTGAAGTCTGTCGAACGCAGCCTGAATCTCGTCCGCTGTGCGGCACTCCTGATAAACCTGCGCGATGCGCTTCTCAAGATCCACGCCGGATTCCAGCGCCCCCAGCACCTCGTCACTCGCTCCGAAGACTCCGTCGAAGAGCCGGAACTTCTGCGCGAGCAACTGGAACACCCGCTGGTCGGCGGCGTTGCGCCGATTCAGAAAGTTTACGACCACGACATCGTGTTGCTGGCCATAGCGATGACAGCGCCCGATCCGCTGTTCGATCCGCTGCGGATTCCAAGGCAGGTCGTAGTTGACTACGAGGGAGCAGAACTGCAGGTTCACGCCCTCGGCGGCAGATTCGGTGGCGATCAGGACCGTGGCGCGATCCCGGAATTCCTGTACGATTGCCGCCTTCGTATCTGCCGACCGCGATCCGGAGACAGCATCGGTCCCACGGTGCCGCTCCGTCCACCCTTCGTAGATGGCTCTGGAACCTGGGTCGGTGTTCGTGCCGTTGATGAGAACGATCTGGCCGGCGTATCCGGCCTGGCTCAGCAGTTCGAACAGATAGCGCTGCGTGCGCCTCGACTCCGTGAAGATTACCGCCTTGCGCGCCGCGCCGAGTGCGACTGCCTTCCCAAGCGCCGTCTCCAGCACTGAGAGCAGGGCGTCGCCCTTGGAGTTGCGCTTGATGGCGTCCGCGAGGCCCGCGTACCGCTGTAGCTCCTCCAATTCCTTCCGCAGAAGATCGGGGCTGTGCTCAAGATCGAATTGCGCGGTGTCCTCGCCTTCCCATTCGTCCGCGAGTTCATCGATTGCTTCGAAGTCCTCTTCCGTCAATGCAGACTCGGCGGCGTCCTTAGCCTGTAAGCGGTGAATCAGGCTGTGCAGTGTGCCGGCGATGGCGAAGGTCGACGAAGCGAGCAGTTTGCGCAATACCAGCGTGAGCAGGCTGCGCTGGCTCGCGGGAAGCGCGAAGAGAATGTTGCGCTGCAGGTAACTGGAGACCAGATCGTAGAGGCGCTGCTCGTCGTCGGACGGAAGGAAGTCCTGCGTCAACGGAATGCGCTGCGTGAAGCGGATGTATTCCAGAACCTGTTTCCGCAGTGTTCGCGTGCAGACCGGTTTGAGACGCTCCTTGAGATCGTAGTTCCTGTCGTTCTCGTTTCCGCTCTTCAGAAACTGCTCACGGAAGGAGAAGAGGTCGCCGAACACCTGCGGGTCGATCACGCTTACCAGACCGTACAGTTCCATGAGGGAGTTCTGGAGCGGTGTGGCCGTCATGAGGATTTTCGGTGAGTTGCCGATTCCTTCCGCGACCGCCGAGGCGATCTTGTTGGTGCGCTTGTATATATTGCGCAGGCGGTGGGCTTCGTCGATCACGACCAAGTCCCACTTCACAGCTTGGACCTCGGCGGATCGCGCGGCGGCAAAGTGGTAGGAGCAGATGACGACCTGATCCCTGGGCTCGAACGGATTGGGAGTACCGGCGCGGCGCGCGGCGTTATAAGTTTGGGACTCCAGGATGATGGACGGGAGCGCGAACTTCTCCAGCAATTCCTGCTGCCACTGCTTCCGGAGGGTGGCAGGAACGATGACCAGAAGGCGGCGACGACGTTCAGCCCAAGTCTGGCTAAGAACCAGGCCCGCCTCGATGGTCTTGCCGAGGCCCACCTCGTCAGCCAGAAGGACGCCCTTGGACAGTGGTGACCGGATTGCGAACAGTGCCGCGTCAACCTGGTGCGGGTTCAGGTCCACTTTCGCGCCGGCAATGGACCGCGAGAGGCTGTCGATAGACCCCCCTGCACCTTTGCACGTGAGTGCAGCGGCCCAGTATTTGCTGTGGTAGGGCGTGTACATGATTGAAAAAGCGCCGGAACACTGAGTTTACGACTATTCTGTGTGGGAGGTGCTGCCTGCCCAAAAACCGGATCGTTGTCGCACCTCGCGGCCCGTTGCGAATCGCACGACGCCGAAGCCACAACTCTCATTTCCCTTAGCGGCGGCAAGATGACCGACCCGGATGCAAATGCGCACTTTCGGCCCCAAAAACGGCGCAGCCCGTGACTGGGGCGCGAGACCGGCGGTGGCCAAAGTGGTCCGTCGGGCTTCACGTTTCGGGGCAGTGCCGGCATGCAAGAGTGGTGCGCCGCGCCACAACTGGCCATCGAGAACGTTTCAGTTCGTGGTGCGTAGTGAGCGCTGAAACGCCACGGCTGGATGTTCACTTTGCCACCCATAAAGGGTGGTGCAGACCGGTGCGATTGCGCGTGAGGATGAAAAGTGATATAAAGGGAGGTGAAATGAAGCTGGATCAAATCCAGATCGAAGAGGACGCGTACGAAAGCGTGAAGGCCGTGTTGGCGGCCGGACGCAAGTGCCAGGAGCTTCACGAGCGCGCGGGCCTCCCACTGCCACAACGAATACGGTGGCTTCTCGGTGTTTCTCCTCCGAATGGAACTGGCATTGTCGAGCCCAGGACCACTGCGCATATCCCCGCTCCGGACCGTCTTAATCGCCCGGAGAATGCTGCCGCCGACTGGATCTCAATTCAGGTGAGCGATGCGATTGTTACCACCGTGGTGCTGGCTATCCTTCGTGCGGCAAATGGAGAGCCCGTTCGCTCCAGGGATGTCACGGACCGGGTGATGGCCCTCTTGCCGAACTCGACATCTGGAAGCGTAGCGAACGCGGGAACACGCCTCACGGCTGAGGAAACGATAATGAGGTCCGAGGATGGCTGGAAACTCGCAAAACCGGAAAGGGCAGCGATAATGCAAGATGGCGTGCTTTGGGGTCCGGTCGGCATATTTGCGCAGCAGGACGTGGCTGCATACCGGCGAGACGCTGTGCTGCACGTCCTGAAGCACTTTCCAAAGGGATTGCAGATCGTTCAACTTGTCGAGCAACTCAATAACTGCGCATGGCTTCACACGTCAGCCAACAAGGATATCCTCAAGCTCGATATGCAGGTATTGGCTACCGACGGCAAGGTGAGGCGTATCGGAAATTCTAAGAAGTGGGGGCTTCCGACTGAGAAGGGCGAATGAGCGAACAAAATTGGAACACTCGGTCTCCTGTGAAGGGCGGGCGGGAAGCGATCTCCGCCGTTAACGGAAACCCTCCGCTTCCCGCACGGAAACGAGGGCAGTCAGCGATTGACGCGCTGCTGTCCAGAAAGGAGGCAAACATTTATGGTGCCCCCGTAAGCTAACCTAAACAGAATCAACCACTTCTGTGGTCCCGCCGCAAGGCGGGGCCACAGGTTACACACTCGCCATCATAACCGTTTTTCTCGTAGATTGCAAAGATCGCGGGAACAAAGGGCGAATACGTGTGCCATAATCGGGTTGTGAAGCTTGCTTTTGATGAGGTGAAGGCGACTCAGGCGGCTGCGGCGTTTCTGAGATTGGCGGGTGCTCCCTTGAACTACATGGCCCTAATCAAGTTGCTGTATCGGGCCGATAGGGAGGCGTTTCGAAGGTGCGGAATCTCCATCACGACGGACAAATATGTTTCGATGAAGCTTGGCCCGGTCACTAGCAATATCTATGACCGCATCAAGGCCAGTTCGAATCCGAACGCCCATCCGTCGTTTTGGTCGGCGCACATTCAGCAAGGCGCAGCACCGTATTCCGTGGCACTGCAAGTGGACCCCGGCAGTTCTGAGTTATCGCGTGCAGAGCAGAAGCTCATTGAGGAAATCTTTGCGGCCGATGGCCACAAGGATGGGTTCGCATTGGCCGATGAATGTCACAGAGACTTTCCGGAATGGAATGATCCAGGCGAAAGCTCTTCTCCCATCGATATCTCCGACATCATCGCCGCACTCGGTCTGTCCGAGGACGAAGCCCTCCAAATCGAGTCGCTGATCGACAAGCAGCGGGCTGCATTCAGATTGGTTGCGTAGATGGGGGCCTTCCGTTCGGGCCAAACATTCCTCTTTCCTTTGAACGACGAAAACCAGCGAGAGCATCTTTGGATCATCGCTACAGAACCCGACAGAGAAGATCTGTTCGCAATAGCCAGCTTCACATCGTTGAAGGGAGCAAAAGACCAAACCGTCATACTTCAGAGAGCAGAGCACCCGTTCTTGAAGTGGGATACTTGCATCAGCTACGCGCAAGCGGAAATCATGAGTATTGAAAAACTGCAGGCGCACGTCCAGTGCGGCAGGGCCAAGATGCACTGCGATGCATCGCCCGCAATCCTCAAGCTTGTTCTTGAAGGGTTTTCCGCTTCAGATTTCACAAAGAACAGGGTTCGCGACTTTGTTATCGATCACAGGGCAGCCCTGAAGAAGGACCGCTAATGAAGTTGCCAGCCCGTCACGCCAACCAGAGTTGTTGAGTGTCGTTAGGGCTTCTTGAAGTAGAGCGCGATCCTCGCCGGGCGCCTTTCCCTTTTCCATCTGCGCGTCTCACGTGAATTGCAGGAGATCCACACCACTCGCAGATCCCCGCCGCTTTCGGATGATTCGGATTCTGGTGCTCCTATACAGGAAACGAAATTCTTCGTCTTGGACGACGACGTTCAAAAACGGTTCTCAACCGCGCGCAGGCGTGAAGCTGCGGATTCCGATGATGTCGATCAGTCATTCCGATCTCATGCCGATCAGATCGGAGCGAAGCGACGCAGGGCTCTCTCAGTTTGAGATACTGATCGGCATCAGTCAAGACTTTTGCTTGTTTTCTCTGTCTTGATGCATCGAAGTTTCCCGCCTTTCGGCTGTTTATGGTTTTGGGCGCTGACGGAAGGAGCCCGTAGGGCGACTGGAGTTAGCGCCCAAAACCATTCCGCGATCCGCCCGCTACTCGGCATCTTTGCCCCCACGACCGCCCTTCTTCTTTCGCATGGACTCGCCCTGTAAATCGATCCGGTGCGCCGCGTGCACCAAGCGATCCAGAATGCTGTCGGCCACCGTGGGGTCGCCGATCTGCGCATGCCACTTCGCCACCGGCAACTGGCTGGTCAGCAGCGTCGATCTAGTCAGGTAGCGCTCGTCGCAGATCTCCAGGAAGGCGCGGCGTTCGCCCTCCGCCATTGGCGACATCGCCCAATCATCGACGATCAGCACATCCACCTGCCCCAGCCCTCGTAGCCGCTTCGCATAGCTGCCGTCGGCCCGCGCCAGTTCCAGTTCCCGAAACAACTGTGCGGCAGTGGCGAAGTACGCCGTGAATCCGTCGCGGCATGCCTTCTGTCCAAAGGCCTTCGCCAGAAACGTTTTCCCGATCCCGGTTGGCCCCACCAGGAAAATGTGTTGATGGCGGCGCACCCAGTCCGAGTCGTTCATCAGCGAACGGACCACCTGTTTGTCCAGACCTCGCGCTGCGCGGAAGTCGATGTCTTCCATGCAGGCTGGGCCTTGCAGCCGGCCCTCTCTGAGCCGCCGTTCCAATACCCGGTTCTGTCGCCAGTTCCACTGGCGGTCCACCAGCAGGGCAAAGCGTTCCTCGAAGCTGAGCTGGGTGGTCTCGGGTTCTTCCTGTTGTTGGGTAAAAGCATCGGCCATGCCGCGCATGCGCATGGCGTACAGTTTCTCGATCGTCTGTTGGTTGAGCATGGTTCTCCTTGTCGGGCTTACTGAATCACCGGAGGCTCGGCCTCCGGCGGGGAATCGAAGTAATCGGCGCCGCGAATGTTCTCGTGGTTCACCGTAGGTTGAACGGGGGGATCGCCAGGCAAGGGCAGCCGGTCCAGTTGGTTCTTCAGGATCGAGTCCATGCTCTGGCAGTTGTAGGCGCGCGCTCGCAGGCAACGCCGCGCAGCCGCCTCCATACGCTCGGCCGGATAGGTTTTCGCCAGCCGCAAGATTCCCAGGCAGGACCGATATCCCTGCTCGGGATGGCGTTTGGCCGCCAGGATCGCTTCCACCAGTTGCCCCACGTGGGGGCCGGTCTGCTGGGCATCTTCGATCAGCCGCGACGGCGTGCGCCCCACGTATTTCTGATGGGCCTTGGGCATGTGCTCGGTCAACGTAGTCGCTTTTCCCGGCAGGTAAGAACGAACATGCGAAGCCACCCGCACTCCGCGGTGGATGACTTCCACCGTCTCCCCCGTCAGATACACGTCCATCTGCTGGTGCACCAGCGCGTACGGCACGCTGTAGTAGTGCCGCTCCACCTCGATGTGATAGTCGATGTTGACGCGGGCCGTCTCCCATTCGCCGAACTGGTAGCGCGTAGCCGGCAGTGGCTTCAGCGCCGGCTGGTCCAGTTGCGCGAACAGCGTGGCGCGGCTGCCCTCGCGCTTGCGGAAGGGCCGTTGGTTGAGCCGCACCAACAACTCGGCAATGGCCAGGTTGACTTCCGCCAGGGAGAAGAACTTGCGTTTGCGCAGGGCAGCAACGATCCAGCGTTGGACTACCTGAACCCCCACCTCCGCCTTAGCCTTGTCACGGGCTCGATACGGCCGCGCCGGAATGATTGCCACGCCGTAGTGCTCGCCCAGATCGCGGTACGTGGGATTCAGATCCGGCTCGTAATAGCTGGGATGGGTGACGGCACTCTTCAAGTTATCCGGGACCACGACCTCGGCCACGCCACCGAAGAACTCCCAGGCCCGCTGATGAGAACCGATCCAGTTGCGCAGATCCTGCCCGGTCGTGGCCTCGGCGAAGGTGTAGCTGCTGGCGCCCAACACCGCCACGAACACGGCGGCGGGGTGCATGTCACCGCTCTCCGGGTTGTGAACCGGAATGGTGGCCCCGGCGTAATCCACAAACATCTTCTCGCCGGCGCGATGCTCCTGGCGCAGCACCACGTCGAGTTGCTTTAACCACCGCCGGTAGAGGTCGCAGAAGCGGCTGTAGCCGTAACCGTCGGGGTTGCTCTCGCGGCCCTCCTGCCAGACCAACTGCAGGGTCAGGTCCTTGTGCGTCTGTAACTCTTGGTGGATCTGCGTCCAGTCCGGCTCTGGATGCTTCCGCCAAATGGCGGGCGCGGGCCGTTGGGGAAACAGCGTGCGCTCGATCTGCTGGTCATCCCAATGCTCCGGCGCCGGCCACTTCACGCCGGCCGCTTGCGCGGCGGACAGGTACTCATGGACGGTGCTCTGAGAAATGGAGCAACTGCGGGCGATCTGGTGCTGGCTCAGTCCGAGGGAATCGAGCCGCAGAACTTCCTTCAACTTGCGCATGGTCAGCCTCTTCTGTGGCAACTGGGGGTCTCCACTTCCAGTGGAGTCCAGTCGCCACGGCTGCCCTGCGCCGCCGTTCCAATCTCATGCCGATCACCGTTCCGAACTACAACCGTAAAACTGATCGGCTTCAGTTCGGAACACTGATCGGCATCACTTCGGAATCGTGATCGACATCAGTTCGGAACGCTGATCGCCATCCCTCGGAATCCGCACGTGAAGCAATCGTGCGACCATCGGAGATCACGAGATCCAAATCCGGCCAAACGGCCTTGGTAGACATGGCCCTTCAGTGGATACCAATGAATCTCCCCTGTTTGGAATCACTTGGTCCTCGTGGTAGCCATGGTAGCCATCATCGGTCTTGTTGTCTGCCAGGGCGAAGAATTCATCGTCCCTATAAGGACCACCTCCCCAACGCGACGTGATTCGGGGAGCGCTGGTAGGCATGGTATGCATGGTAGCCATCGCACGATGTTTTGGCGTCGCGGACTGCTCTCAACCAAAAGAAAACAAAGGCACTTAATCGCACAAAAGCATTGATTTCCCGGGTCGCTTTTGAGAGAATTGAAGCAGACGCGAAGGTCGTCGCTTCTGCGCCGTACGAGCGCCGGGACGCTCGTGAATCTCCTTCCCGCAGCGGTTCCTGCTACTCCACGTGTGTCCAAAAACATGAATACCTCGATTCCCGTCTACCAGGCCGACGGTAGTCTGTACGCCAGCGTTTCCGAACAACGGTTGGCGCGGCTGCAATCGGCGGGACTGGTGTCACGCGTGGTGCGCCATCGCAAGGGCCACATCAACCGAGCGATTCTCTTCCTCCGGCCTGGCGAACCGAAGCCGATGTCGGTGAGCTCCGTAATGGGTACCCGATACAGCCTCAAAGAGCTTCTGGACCACGGGCCGGCGTGGGACCTGAAGCGTCTTGGCGGCAACCGCGACGGGAATACTTATGCGCCGCCGGAGATGCGAGCAGCCTTTCTCCAGGTAGTCGCGGACTGCTTGGTCCCGTGCTCCCGCGAATCCATAGGTACTACCGGGCCGAAAACTCCGGCGCGTTGAACAGTAGCGCAGTTTCGCTAGCGGCAGGCGCAAAAAGGGGCGGTCAGGTGGTCAGCGGTCAGTGGCGGCCAGGGCGCGCCCGAGGCGGCGGGTGGACCAGCCGGCCAACCCCGAGCCAAACGGCGCGACACGGGGCACCGGGGCGCGAAAGGGTGGCCGATTCCGGTGCCAGCCAGGCGAACGTCCAACGTTGGACTTTCTGTAGTTGTTCGTAAACCAATGGCGACAATTCCGGCGACCATAACGCCCGCGATGGCACGGCGCATCGAAATCTGGCCGACCGACCGGCTGGTGCCGTACGCCAGGAACGCGCGCACGCACTCTGCCGAACAGATAGCGCAGATCGCGGCGTCCATCTTGGAGTTCGGCTTCACCAATCCGATCCTGGTTGACTCGATGGATGGGATCATTGCCGGCCACGGTCGTCTCCTGGCTGCCCGCAAGTTGGGCCTCGCGGAGGTTCCGGTGGTAGTTCTGGACCATCTCAGCGAGACGCAGCGGCGGG
>Ga0265323_10000750_pt1 | contig 17440 bp, 11 predicted proteins | sample 41225metaG_FD_193580 | JGI IMG/M metagenome (GOLD analysis project Ga0265323, IMG submission 193580) | Rhizosphere microbial communities from Carex aquatilis grown in University of Washington, Seatle, WA, United States - 4-12-25 metaG | ecosystem: Host-associated > Plants > Roots > Rhizosphere...
GGCGCAGGAACGCGAGTCCGATGAGCGGAATGTTGAGCAACGGCCCCAGGTAGAAACGCCAGTACACCGCCGTCTTTCGCACCAGGTCGGTTGCCAGCGACCGGCGCGCCTCCCGGTAATTGGCCATCTCCCAATACACGTAAAAGCGCCGCATCACCTGGTTGTTGTACAGGGGTTCGGCGGTGGGCTTCTGCCAGAGGAAATGGGGGGCTATCGTCATGGTGTTCCGGTAGAGCACATACGGCGCAACCCAGGGCTTGCCGGTCACGCGGGCGAAGTAGTAGCCCACGCCTATTCCCGCCAGAGTCAGCAACGCCGCCAGGGGAAGCACGATCTGGCGCCACGCCACCATGCGGCCGGGCCCGCGCTTGCCCAGCATCCAGGAGAACAGCACCACGGCCACGCCCAGACCGAACGCCGCGCCCTCCACCGGGCGGCTGTTGGCCAGAATCGCCAGGCCCGCGCCCATCGTCAAGGCCATGCGCCAGCCGGGCGCGCGCATCAGACGGGGCAGCGCCCCCAGCACCAGCGCGCCTCCCGCGGCGGCCACCGAACCGCCCCAGAACGAGTTCATCCAGTAACTTCCCACGCCGATCCGCATCGCCACCAGCAGCGCGCCCAGCAGCGCCCAACGCGGCGGCAACCAGCCCTGCAGCATCCAGCAGAGGGCGCCGCACATCAGCCCGGTGCTCAGCCAGACACCCACCCAGGGGTGGCCGAAAAGCACTTTACCGGCGGCGAGCGCCGCAGCCTGCGCGATGGGAAACGCACTGGCGTACACCGGGCGCGCCATGATGTGGACGCTTTCGAAATGCGCCCAGAAGGGGTGCTGGGGATTCGCCAGGCGGCCGTGAGCGAACGTGTCGGCCGTGAGCAGGAAGCTGAACTCGTCATGGACGCCCGGCTCCGGGGCGGGGATGAGCGGCAGCAGCAGCGCCCGCAGCAACAGCGGGACGGCGATGGCCGCAAGAATCGCGAGGCCCTGGCGGCGCGCCACCCGCGCCAGCGGACGCTCCCACCATCCCAGCCATCCCCACCGGAAACGTGCGGCCAGCCATCCCGCGGCCAGGACGCACAGGGCCAGCAGGGTTTCGGGGCTGGGTGCCTGGATGCCGGTGGGAATCGGATGTGGCATGTGGTCTCCCGGTGTTCTACTGTTTCGCCGTCAAATAGGCCCGCAGCCGGTCCACCGCTTGCTGCAACTGCGGATCGGGCCTGATCCGCAGCGCCGCTTCAAACTCGGCAATCGCCTCCGGCAACCGGCCGGGCATTCGCGCCAGCGTGTTCGCCAGGTTGACGTGCGCCTCCACCAGATCGGGCTCGAGGCGCAGCGCCGCCAGATACTCGGCAATCGCCTCCCTCTGCCGCCCGGGCGTCTGCACCAGGGCGTTTGCCAGGTTGAAGTGAACTTCCGCGCGATCGGGCTCGAGGCGCAGCGCCGCCCGGTATTCGGCAATCGCCTCCGGCAACCGGGCGGGATCGAGCGCCAGAGCGGCCGCCAGGGCGTCGCGGGCAACCGCGTAATCGGGTCGAATCTTTAGCGCCGCCCGGTATTCGGCAATTGCTTCGGGCAGCCGGTCGGGCACGTGCGCCAGGGCTGTTGCCAGGTTGTAATGAGTTGCCGCCAGATCGGGCCGAATCCGCAAGGCGGCCTGGTATTCGGCAATCGCCTCCGGCAGCCGGCCAGGCGTCTGCGCCAGGAGGTTCGCCAGGTTGTTGCGCGCCTCCACGAAATCGGGTTCGATCCCGATGGCTGTCTCGTACTCGGCAATCGCCTCCGGCAGCCGGTCCGGATCGCGCTCCAAGGCCAGGCCCAGACCGTAGTGTGCGCGGACGCTTCCGGGGCATACGGCCACGGTGCTGGCCCAGAGACTGCGCTCGTCGTGCCAATCGAAATTGCGGGCGTAAGAGCGCGCGGCGAAGGCCAGGCACACCAGTCCCAGGGCGGCCCAGGCAACCCGCGCCGCCGCCGGAGGCTTCAGCCAGCCCCGCCGGCCAAGCGCGCCGATGCCCGCAACCAGGCAACCGGCCAGGCCCACCGAGGGCAGATACAGAAACCGCTCGGCCATGGTGCTGCCGCCGAGCATGAACACGTTGGAAGCGGGCGCCAGCGCCAGGAAGAAGAAGAGCAGGAAGAAGAGCAGCGGCCTCCCGGTGCGGCGCCAGCGCACGGCCAACAGGACGGCCACGAGCGCGGCCGCCAGGCAAATCCCGAGCGCGATCAGCGCCTGCGCGTCCTCCCAATTCCACCATCGCCAACCGAACAGCTCCACCGTGTTGTAGGTGTAATCCGCCGACAAGCGGGCCGGCCAGATAAACAGCCACAGATACTTGCCGATCACTTTGACGGCCGTGAGGCGGGCTGTCCAGAAACCGGCGCTCACCAGGGGATTCTCGGTGTACTCGACCACCATGTGTATGTGCACGCCGCTGCGCAAATACAGATAAAGGGCGATGGGCACCGCCGCGACGGCGTAGGGTATCACCCGCCGGCGCCACGTCGCGCGCTCCCGCCAGACCAGGTCGTAGAGCAGCATGAGGGCCGGCAGGACGGCGCCGTTCTCTTTCGAGAACAGCCCCACCGCCTGGGCGGCCGCCAGACCCGCCAGCCACCCCATCCTGCGCCGCCCCTCGGCGGAGGCGCGTTTCACGTGGCAGAGTAAGCCGGCCAGCACGCCGAGCGCCGCCAGCAATTCGGCGCGCCCCACGATGTTGGTGACCGATTCGGTTTGCAGCGGATGCAAGGCCCAAATCGCGGCCAGCGCCCAGGCCGGCGCGGCTTCTCCGAGAATCAGGATGCCCAGCGCATACACCAGCGCCACATTGAAAGCGTGCAGCGCCAGATTCACCCAGTGATAGCCAGCCGGGCGCGGGCCATTGCCGAGAACCGCGTAGTTCACCATGTAGGTAAACGTGGTGAACGGCCGGTACCAGGGCGAGGTGGCCGGGCGCGCGTTTTCGCCGTACCAGTACCGCCCATGCAGAATCGACTCGATGTTGGCCGGCGTGGCCGCCTGGATTCGCGGATCCTCCCCGATGATCGAGGCATTGTCGAACGTCAGGCCCGCCTGGAAGGAACTCGAGTAGGTCGCCAGCAGCAGGCCCCCAAGCGCCAGCAGCCGCCACAGGTGCCGCCGCCAGATCCGGCCCGGTCTCCCGCCCGCCGAGTCTTCGGTGGCGGCCACGGGCGAGGCTTCGCGCAGCTGCCGCTTTTCGGTTTTCCCCACTGAACGTGCCAGTATAGCTCGTATCCGGCGTCAGGTTGCCGCGGGCGCCTTCCGGCGGAAAATATGCGAGAGCCCGCGCAGACTGCGGCCGGCGCAAAGATAGGCGAAGTACAGCCCGGCCGAGAACGCGCGCATCTTGGAACGGCCGGCGTGACGCGGAACAAAGGCCACGGGAATCTCCACGAACCGCAGGCCTGCGTCAGCGGCGGCAAAGAACAGGTCGAAATCGCCCCACCGGCAGGCGCTCGAAGGCATGTTCGACAGTACGTCTCCAGGAGCGGCCTTAAGACCGCAGAGGACGTCTTCCACTTTGCGGTGGAGCAGCAGCGACACCCATGCCGCGAAGAACTGGTTGCCCACACGGTGCGTCCACGACATCGCTCCCCGCGCCATCCTGCCGTGCAAGCGCGACCCATAGACGAACACGCGGGCCTCGCCGCCAAGCGCCTCGACAACCGGCCGGATCGCCGCGGGCGTCACGGTCATGTCGGCATCCAGAACGATCAGGAACTCAGCCTGGACGGCGGAGGCACCGGCCCTGACGGCGGCATTCTTCCCTACGTTTCGGGGCAGCAATAATGCCGCGACGCGAGGGGCATGCCGGGCCGCGAGTGCGGCACAGATTGCGGAACTGCCGTCCTGGGAGCCATCGTCGATCAGCAGGAAGGTGTCGATGCCCGGCAGTTCCAGGAGCTGTTCCACACACGCGGCTATAGTGCCGGCTTCGTTGTAGCAGGGGACCAGCACTGCCAGGGATGTGCGGCTCTCAACTGCCGCCGTGGGACACATAACTCAACCGGGTAACATACTGTGCCCACTCACGCAAGTTCCGCGGGCGGCGGGGCGGCCCGTAATCCGTCCGTAAGCGCTCTGACCCACGACGCGCCGCCGGGCCTGCAAAGCGTCCGCCATTGGCTGCCTCGCACCAGGCCGGTGCAACCGCTCCCTCACGATCACGGCTCTGAACGCGCATCGGAGCCGCGACCGTGAGGTCGCGGAGCTGGCGGCTGCCGGCTTACGGGCGGATTACGGGCGGCTGGCCGGCGGGCGAGTAGCCAGGGCACTCAAACCGGAAGTGATGGATAATGTTAGTCTGGTTGAGCGCATGAAGATCCTCACTTTGGGTGCCGCTGGTTTCATCGGCTCCCATCTCACCTGGCGTCTGCTCCAGGAAGGACACACGGTGACCGCCGTCGATCGGGCTTCCGACAAGGTCTCCGAGTTCCTCGGCCATCCCAACCTCACGTTTGTGCAGCAGGATATCCGCGGTCCGGAGTGGGACCTGGATCGCCTGACGCGCGAGGCGGACCTGGTGATCGACCTGATCGCCTACGCCAACCCCGGGCTCTATCTGCGCATTCCGCTGGAAGTTTTCCGCCTGAACTTCACCGAGAATCTAAAGATAGCCGAGGCCTGTGTCCGGCACGGAAAGCGCCTGATCCAGTTCTCTACTTGCGAGGTGTACGGCCGCTCCGCCGCCAGCCTGAAGAACTCGCGCCTGGTGGATCCCGAGGATCCCATCCACGCCACCTTTTCCGAGGACACCAGCGAATACATATTGGGCCCGGTCTCCAAGCACCGCTGGATCTACTCCTGCGCGAAGCAGTTGCTGGAGCGCGTCCTGCACGCCTACGGACTGGAGCAGGGCTTCAACTACACCATCGTCCGCCCGTTCAATTTCATCGGGCCGAAGATCGACTTTCTGCCGCAGGATGACAAGGACGGCATCCCGCGAGTTTTCTCCTTTTTCATGGATGCGCTGTTCACCGGCGTGCCGATGAAACTGGTGAATGGCGGGGTGAACCGGCGCTGCTACACCTATATCGACGACGCCATCGAGTGCACCTACCGCATCGTGATGAACCCGGGCGGGGTGTGCGACCGGCAGATCTTCAACGTGGGTTCGCCGTATAACGAGATCTCCATCCGGCAGATGGCCGAAACAATGCGCGAGATCTATGCCGCGGAGTTCCGCGACGCGGCCACGCCGCTGCCGGCCATCGTCAGCGTGCCGGGCGAAGAGTTTTACGGCGAGGGCTACGACGACAGCGACCGCCGCATTCCCGACATCGCCAAGGCGCGTACGCTCCTGGGCTGGGAACCGGCCTGGAACGTCCGCGATACCATCGAAGCCACCATGCGCTTCCACGTCGCCGAGTACCGGAAGCGCCTGGCCGATCCGTCGTCGTCGTGCTAGTCTCCCATGGTTGAAAACGTCTTCATTCTGATGCCGGCCTTCAACGCCGGCGCGACCGTCGAGAAGGTCTTCGCGCGCGTTCCTCTCGAGGCGCGGGGGCGCATCCGCCGCTACGTTGCGGTGGACGACGGCAGCACCGACGACACCGTGGCGGCCCTGGAACGCGTGCGGCAGGAGTTCCCCAACCTGGTGGTGTTGAGCCATGGCGGCAACCGCGGCTACGGCGAGGCCCAGAAGACGCTCCTGCGGTACGCCCTCGCCGAGGGAGCGGGTGTGGGAATTGTGCTGCACTCCGACGGCCAGTACTCGCCCGAGAAGATTCCGGACCTGCTGGTTCCCTTCGACCGGGATACCGCCGATCTGGTGCAAGGGTCGCGTATGCTCGGCGGCGGCGCGCTCCGGGGCGGCATGCCGTTCTATAAGTACGTCTCCAACAAGGCGCTCACGGCCGTCGAAAACCACGCGTTCGGCATGAAGATGGCCGAGTATCACAGCGGCTACATGGTGTACTCGCGCCGGGCCATGGAGACGATTCCCTTCGAGAAGCTGTCGCAATCCTTCGATTTCGACCTGGAGATGATCGTGCTGGCGAAGGTCCGGGGGCTGCGCATCGCCGAGATCGCGATCCCCACCATTTACGCCGGCGAAAAGTCGCATTTGCGGCCCATCAAGTACGGCCTCGATGTGTTGTCGGTGGTGCGTGCCTACCGGCGCGGCAAGTACCACGCGATGTAATCCGCCGCCGGGCGAGGAGCCAACGGGATGAACCGGAGACTGTTTCTGAGGTCGATGGCGGCAGCCTCGACGGCCGCAGTCATCAGCACGCCAAGGGCCGGGGCCGCCTTGCCTCAGGCGAAGATCACGCGGGTCCGGATCTACCGGCCTCCGAATCTGAACCAGCTTTTCAATCAGAGCAACATGCTTTGCACGGTGGAGACCGACGCCGGCCTCACCGGCATCGGAGAAGGCGGCTCGAAGGACACGCTCGAGCAGTGCGCCGGAAGCCTGATCGGCAGGAACCCGTTCCAGATCGAAACCCTCTGGCAGAGGATGTACATGGAGTGGTTCTACCCGCCCGGCAGGGAGAAGATCCACGCCATGGGGGCGCTGGATATGGCTCTGTGGGACATCAAGGGCAAGGCTTTCCAGGCGCCCGTGCACCAGTTATTGAACGGCGCCGGGCGGGACTACCTGGAATGCTATCCCACGGGCGGAGCCGGCGCAGGGATGAGTTTGAAGGAGCGCGCGGCGGCCACCATCGCCTCCGGATACCGCCTCTTCCGCATCGATGCGGGCATTGGCCTTGGGGGCAACGTCTTCGACGCTCACCAGCGGGTGCGCGAGGTGGCCAAAGCCTGCCAGGAGATCCGCGCAGGCGTGGGCGAAAAGGGCGACTGGAGCATCGACTTTCACCAGAAGTTCGATCTCCCCGACGCCCTGCGCCTGTGCCGCCTGATTGAGGACTTTGAGCCCTACCTGGTGGAAGATCCGGTGCGCGACGAACAGTTTTTGCAGGACATTCCGAAACTGCGCCGGATGACGACCTGCCCGCTGGCCGCCGGCGAGGAGTGGGGCCAGCGCTCGAATTTCAATCCCCTGGTGGAGAACCACGACCTCGACTACATCCGCGTCACGCTGCCCAACGCCGGCGGCATCACCGAGATGATGAAGATCGCGGCGCTGTGCGAAACGCACGCGATTGGAATCGTTCCCCACTTCACGGGTCCGGTCTCGACCGCGGCGCTGGCCAATTGCCTGGCGCCGTACCCGGGTCCGGTGTTGCTCGAATACAACTACGGCGGGCGCGCGATCGATTACCTGCCGGAGTGCCTGGATTTCAAGCAGGGCAAGCTCTACATCAACCAGCGCGCGGGCTTGGGCGTCACGCTGGATCTGAAGCAGGTGCAACTGATCGGCGAAGTGACCACGCCCGTCAGCCGCCAGGTTTACCAGCGGCCCGACGGATCGCTCACGCACTGGTAGGCAGTTAGAAGCTTGCCTTCAGCCCGAACTGGACCTGCCGCGGCGGGTAGGTGCTGCGAATCGTGCCGAACGACGAGTTGCCGAAGTTGGTGTTCGGGATCGCGAAGTTGGTGTGGTTCGGCAGGTTGAAGAACTCGGAGCGGAACTGCACTCTGGCCTTTTCGCCGATATGGAACGTCTTGTCCACCGACAGATCCCACTGCTCCAGGCCGGGCGCGCGGAAGGCGTTGCGGCCCAGGCCGCCGAACGGGGTGTTGACCGCCGGAGCGGTGAAGGAGAAGCCGGCGAAGTAGGTGTTGATCATCTGCGACGTGCTCTGGCCCGTGGCGCTGCCCGAGACGTTGGGGCGCAGGAACGGCTGGCCGCGGTAATCGTTCGAAAGCCCGCTGACCGCGCCAGCGGCGGAGGGCGTGTAATAGACGTTGAGCGGCGTGCCGCTGTGCGTGGAGTTGATGGTGTTCAGTTCCCAGCCGCCCAGAACGGCGTCGATCAGCGGGTTCGCTTTCGACAGGAACTGGCGGCCCTTGCCGAACGGCAGCTCATACACAACGCTGGTGACGTTGTTGAATTTCGCATCGAAGCTGGACGGGCCATGTTCAGCCGGGAGGTTGTGGATGTTCTGTGGATTGGCTTCGACGTAACCGGCGTAGTATTCCAGGGCCTGCTCGGAATCGCCCAGCGCCAGGCCCCAGGTGAACGAGTTCAGGAAATACAGGCCGCGCGAGAAGCGGTGCTCCAGCCGCGCCGAAAGCCCGTTGTAGTGGTTGTTGCCGGCCGGATCGACCCACGTGATCGGCCCATAGGTTGGAATGGGCGCGCGCTGCTGATAGGTCAAGGTCCCGCCGGGTTGATTCGGCGTGGCCTCGTTATAATCCGCGATAATGGGCAGCCGCAGGCTGTGATTCCCGTTGTAGGAAACTTCGATCACGGTGTCCTTGACGATCTCCCGCTGCAACGACAGGAACCAGTTCTGAATGTACGGCCACCTGGTGTCGCCGGGGATGTAGTCGACGTTGGAGACCAGCGGGTTGAAGTTGGCGGGATTGGCGATGCCGCTGGTGAAGCTGTTCAGAGTCGTCAGAAACGTAGCGGGAACCGGTCCGCCTGCCGGCATCGTCTGGGTGAATACGCCGAAGAGCGCCTTGGGTGCGTTGATGCCCTCGATGGCGCTGCCGACGCGATTGAAGAAATCGTAACTGATGCCGTAGCCGCCGCGCACCACCATCTTCGGCGTAAAGTTGTAGGCGAAGCCGAGGCGCGGGCCCCAATCGGCGGTATCCGGGTTCACCAGCGCGCGGTTGTACCAGCTGCCGCCCGTGGCGAGGGTCATGGTGGCGGTGGCCGGGTTGAAGTCCGACCAGTTGTTGTCGCGGTCCACCAGCGGCGTGGCGAATTCCCAGCGGAGGCCGGCGTTCAGGGTGAGCCTGGAAGTGACGCGCCAGTCGTCCTGAACGTACAGCGAGTGAACCTGCTGGCGGAGATTGGAGACGAAGTTGTTGCCGAGGTTGACACTGCTGGGGAGGCCGAACATGAAGTCGGCCAGGTTGTAGCTGGTCGAATCCGCCGCGATGGTGCAGCCGGCTGCCTGGCCCAATTCCGTGCACGTGGGCTTGCTGAATTGGCCGTTGTAAGTGTCCTGTCCATACAGCGGGTTGACGTCGAGGACCTCGGTGCGGATCGCGGCCAGTTCATAGCCCGCCTTCAGCGAGTGCCGGCCGATGACCTTCGAGAAGTTGAGTTTCGGGCCGAACGAAGTCGGATTCTGGAACTGGGGATTGCTGGTCTGGCGCCCCATGGAAGTGGCGAATCCGCTGATGGACTGCGTGTTGAGACCGCCGGTGAGATCCGAGGTGGTCGGCAGCCCCTGCATGCCGAACATGGATTGCAGGCTGGGTCCGCCGATGTAGGGCGGCCGCTTGCCGGCCAGAACGTGGGTGAAGCCGAAGCGCGCTTCCAGGATCGAAGTCGGCGAGACGGTCCAGGTGTAGCCCGCCGTCGCGTTCTGATCGACCACGTGAATGTACCCGTTGCCGTCGCCGCCGGCCGGCCCGGAGAGATCGGGCTGATAGTACTGCTGATCCTTCCGCTGGCTGAAGCGCAGGAAGGCCGACATTTTGTCGTTGATCTGGCCGTCGAGTTTGGCGTCGAATTTGTCGCTGTAATCGCGAATCAGCAGCAGCGCTTCGTCGTTATTCGAGCGGCTGGTGCCGCCGGCGTTGGTGGGCGGCAGATTGCTCAAAGCGTATGCCGCCAGGGGGCTCATGGCGGAGGCCGGAATCTGCGTACCCGCCTGGTAGACCTGCCCCGTCAGAGGATTGGCGACGGCGACCGGGAGAATTCCCTGCCGGTCGGTCATGGTCGCGATGGAATCGAAGTTGAGGTACCGCTGCAACTGCCGGTAGCCTTCGTAGTCGGCGAACCAGAACAGCTTGTTCCTGATGGCCGGCCCGCCCAGCACCAGGCCGAACTGGTTGCGCTGTAGCGTGGGCTTCAGAAACACCGACGGACTGAACAGGAAACCGGTCGCGTTGAGATCGGTATTGCGCAGAAATTCGTAAGCCGCGCCGTGGAACTGGTTGGTTCCGGATTTCATCACCGCGTTCACCACGGCGCCGCCCACGCGCCCGTACTCCGCGCTGTAATTCGTGGTGATCACCTTGAACTCGGCGATGGCATCGGGCGACGGCTGCACCACCTGCGACGAGTAGCCCTGGTTGCTGGTGCCGTAGTAGTTGTTGTCCTGGCCGTCGAGCAGAAAGTTGTTATACGTGCTGCGCATGCCGTTCACGTTGAAGGCGGCTTCGCGCGGCGTGCCGCTGGGCGAGAACGAGACGGCCATGGGCGATTTGATGGTATTGGTCGAAAGCAGCGCCAGATCCGCGTAATTGCGGCCGTTCAAGGGCAACTCGACCACCTGGCGCGCATCGATGACCTGCCCATGCTCGCTGGAGTCCGTCTCCAGTGGGGCGGCGATTCCGGTTACATCCACGGTTTCGCTGACCCCGCCCACCTGCATCGCTACCTCGATCCGCTGGCGCGCATTGACATCCACCGCGATGTCCCTGGCCGTGTAGCGCGCGAAGCCGGCGTGCTCCACCACGATCGAGTAGCGGCCGACTTTCACGTTGAAGAAGTCGAAGTTTCCCTTGTCATCGGCCGGGACTTTCGACTGAATGCCGGTCTCCTGGTTGACCAGGGTTACGCCGGCGCCGGGAATCACGGCGCCCGCGGGGTCGTGAACCGTGCCGAGAACTTCGGCGGCGTCGTACTGCGCCCACAGCGCGGTGGTGACCAGCAGGGCCGAAAGCGCGAGCTGGAGCAGGGAGGTTCGCTTCATCATAAGCTGGCAGTGTAGCCAGCCGGTGTTTCAACGGAATTGCGGGAGGGTTACGAAAGGCCGACAGCGGACCGCCTCCAGCCTGGGCAGGCTCTCGCGGTCCTTCACGCGGTCGGCGGCCTTCTTGCGGGCGATGATATCGTCGGGATGGCACACCGGAAACCCGCTGACGGTAACCCGCCGCTGCCACGCATCCTCGAATCCTTCGATGCCGTCCGGCGCGAATGCCAGGTCAAGGTCGAACGGGCCGTTCCTGAACTGGATGAAGACCTTCCGCCGCAAAATCTCATTCTGCTGTTCCGCCACCAGATCGAAGCCGAGATCCCGGAGGGCGCGAACCAGCGCCTGTCCATTTTCGGCGCTGTTCTGGACGAACAGGTCGGCTTCCTGAGTGGTATCGGGGAAGCCCAGAAGGATGGCGCCCGATTTTCCGATGAACAGGTAGCGGACCCCGTGCGCCTCGAATGCAGCCCGAACTTCTTCCGCTTGCCGGTATTCAAACGCGCCCATAGCCGAGCCAGGAAGGAAGATTCACTTCGCACCAGCGACGGTAGTCCGCCATGGAATCGAAGGCGCGGAAAGGGGCGTCGTCCATCACTGGCTTGTAGGTGTGGATGAATGCGTACCGCATCCGCAGGGGCAGCGGCCTCCGGCGGGCGGCTTCGAATTCCTCGATCCACTCGGCGGGCGTGCGGTTTTCCGCTGCGGCTTCAGTCTCCATAACCGTCTGGCACCAGTTTACCGTAGCTTGCCGCGGCGCGCCGTCTGGCCCGGCCCCCGCCGTTTTGCCACAATGTGGGAGTAGCCCCCCGACATGTTCCTTTTCGATTGGTTCCGGTCGTTCCTGCCGCTGCACAATCCCATCGGGTTTGGAGCGGCCGATTTTCTGGAACTGGCGCTGGCCTCGCTCGGCGTGGCGCTGGTGCTGTTCCGCGCCCGCTTCCAGGACGCTGCGCGGCGGCTGGCCCTGCGCACCGGCTGGAGCATGCTGCTGCTCGCCGTGCTTCCGGTGGCGCTTCGCCTGGCCCTGCTGTGGCGCTTTCCCGTGCCCACGCCGGGCGGCGCGGACGATTGCAGCTACGTGCTGCTGGCCGACACGCTGCGCCACCTAAGGCTGGCCAATCCGGTGCATCCGCTGCACCAGTTCTTCGAATCCGTCTTCGTTCTCCAGGAGCCCCGCTACAGCTCCACCTTTCCCATGGGCCAGGGGCTGATCCTGGCGCTGGGCTGGACCCTGTTCGGCCACCCGTGGGCTGGCGTGCTCCTCTCCATTGCGGCGCTGTGCGCGCTCTCGTACTGGATGTTGCGCGCATGGACTACGCCGGGCTGGGCGCTCACCGGCGGCCTGCTGGCGGTGGCCCTGTTCGGCCCGCTCAACCCGTGGATGAACCTGTACTGGGGCGGGGCGGTTTCCGCCTGCGCCGGCTGCCTGGTGTTCGGCGCTCTGCCCAGGCTCGCGGGCGGCTGGCGGACGCGCGATGCGGTCCTGCTGGGGGCGGGGATGGGCGTGCAGGCACTGGCGCGGCCCTTCGAAAGCCTGTTCGTGGCGGTGGCGGTAGCGGCGTTTTTCGGCAGGGATTGGGTGCGGCTTCCGGCCGCGCGGCGCGCCGCCCTGCTGGCCGCGCTGGCGTTCCTTCCGGCGCTGCTGCTGATCCTGGCACAGAACCGTCAAGTGACCGGCAGCTTCACCACGCTGCCCTACCAGGTGAGCCGCGCCCAGTACGGCGTCCCCGCTCCGCTCACCTTCCAGGAGAACCTCCCGCCGCGGCGGACGCTGACCAGGGAACAGGACCAGGTCTATCGCGCGCAGGTGGCGGTGAGCCAGGAAGCCCTGGAGCTTGGCTTCCTGGGCCGCCTGTGGCAGCGCGTCCGCTTCTACCGCTTTTTCTTCCCGGTGCCGATATACCTGGCGCTACCGGCGTTTCTGGCGGCGCTGCGGGAACGGCGCTTCCGCTGGGTGTTGCTGGCGGTCGGCCTGCTGGCGGTGGGCTCGAACGTCTACCCATACTTCTACCCGCACTACGTGGCCGCCGCGGCGTGCCTGTTCCTGCTGGTGAGCGTGACCGCGCTCGACCGGCTGACGCGCATTCCCCGTCTGGCCGGCGCGGCTTCCATCGTCCTCTTCCTGTGCGCCTTCCAGTTCCTGTTCTGGTACGGTATCCACCTGGCGGCTAATGAGCGAGTGTTGCTCGCCATGACGCGATATGAAAATGAGAGCACGGACTTCATCAACTACGGGGACGCCGAGGGGCGCATCGCCATCGGTAAGCGGCTGGCCGGGGAGTCCGGCAGGCAACTGGTTTTTGTGCGCTACGGGCCGCTGCACATGTTCCACGAGTGGATTCACAACGCCGCCGATCCCGACGCCGCGCCGGTGGTATGGGCCGCCGACCTGGGAGCGGAGGAGAACCGGAAGCTCCGCGGCTATTATCCCGATCGCAAGGCCTGGCTGGCCGAACCGGACGCCCATCCCCCGCTGTTGATCCCCTACGAACTGGCGCCGCCGCCGCTTCCGGTGGATGGGCAGTAGAGGCTCACTGGCGGGCGAGAATCTCCAAAACCTGCGCGCGCAGCGCCTGGTAGGGCTCTTCGGCGAAAGCGCCGGCACTTTGCCGTTCCACCCTGCCATCCGGGCCGATCAGGACCAGGTAGGCGGCGTCCGGGTCGCGGAACCCGACGCGCCGCTTCCAGGCTGCGGTGCCGCCATAAACCGTGATGACGTTCTCCTGGTCCGCCGGCGGCGTGCCGCGGCGCATGCCGCTGTCGATGAACCACTTGCCCAGTCTGGCCATGCCACCTATCAGGGGGATCTCGTAGAAGGCGACGCGCGGGTCGCCGGCGAAATCCCGCCGGAACCTCGCGGCCCAGGCTTCCACCGGGAAGCGCGACCGGTAGGTGAAGCCGAGCAGCAGGAGCGCCACGCGTCCGGATGCGGCTTGAGGCAGCGCCGCCGCGCGTCCGCTCAGAAACTCGCCTTCGAGCAACGGAAGCCTCTGGCCTATTTGCATGCCTGCCACCAGTGTAGCGGTGGAGGCCGCCAGAAGCAGAGTCTTCATACCCGCAGTCCTCACTACCCGATTGGATGACGCCCGCGGCCGGGGCGATTCTTCGCGTGGATTGACCGGCCGCCGCGTCGCATGCTAAGTTATCGTTAACTTAAATGGAAAACACCAACGATTCCATCGATCCCCGCTCCGTGCCCCAGCGCCGTCTGCACACCGGAGCGTTCATGCCCGGAATCGGCCTGGGCACCTTCGGGAGCGACCGCCTCTCCGCCGCCGAAATCGCCGCCTCCGTCGAGGGGGCCATCCAGGCCGGGTACCGGCATATCGACTGCGCCTCGGTCTACGGGAACGAAAACGCCATCGGGCCGGTGCTCACCGCCGCCATCCGCGGCGGCGTCAGGCGCGAGGATCTCTGGATCACCTCCAAGCTGTGGAACGACAAGCACGCCGAGGCCGACGTGATCCCGGCGTTTCGCAAATCGCTGGCCGATCTGCAACTGGACTACCTGGATCTGTACCTGGTCCACTGGCCGTTCCCGAATTTCCATCCGCCCGGATGCAGCGTGGAATCCCGCAGCCCGGACGCGCGCCCGTACATTCACGAGAACTTCATGAAGACGTGGCGCCAGCTTGAGAAGTTGGTGGATCTCGGCCTGGTGCGCCACATCGGCACCTCTAATATGACCGTCCCCAAGCTGCGGCTCGTGCTGCGCGACGCGCGCATCCAGCCGGCGGTGAACGAGATGGAGATGCACCCGCACTTCCAGCAGACGGAGTTTTTCGAGTTTCTGCGCTCCAGCGGCATCCAGGCCGTGGGCTTCTGCCCGATCGGCTCGCCGACGCGGCCGGATCGCGACCGGACCGCGGAGGATTCGGTGGATATCGAAGATCCCGTGATCGTGGAGATCGCCGGCCGCCTGGGCGTGCATCCCGCGGTGATTTGCGTGAAGTGGGCCGTCCAGCGCGGGCAGACGCCGATTCCGCAATCTGTCAGGCGTAATGAGTACGTTTCCAACCTGCGTGCCGCCGCGGGGCCGCCGCTCACCGGCGGCGACATGCGTGCCATCGCGGGCATCGACCGCAACTGCCGGCTCATCAAAGGGCAGGTTTTCCTGTGGAAGGAAGACCAGGTTTGGGAAGACCTCTGGGATCTGGACGGGCGGATAGCCACCTAGGCGCCTGGGGCGGAGACCCTAGATTCTTCGCATCGGTAACATTCTGAAGGCGTGAAGCGCCTAGAAGGTGTTACCCACATGGCTGCCAATCGTACTATCCACATTTTAGGAAGCGCACTCGCGGTTTGGATGGCCGCAGGCGCGCTGATGGCCTCGGAGCATCGCGGAACGGTTCAATCCGGCGGCGTGGCCCTTCCCGGCGTCACCGTCACCGCCACGCGGGACGATAAGAAAGTCTCCACGACCACCGACGACAGCGGGGCATACCTCTTCCCGAACCTGGAAGACGGCGTCTGGACGCTCCGTTTCGAGATGCTGGGCTTTGGCGGCATCACCAAGGAAATCGGCGTCGAGCCCGATGCCCCGGCCGCCCAGTTCGAGATGAAGCTGCTATCGGCGGCGGAGATCAAGGCGGCTGTGGCGGCGGCCCTGGCGCCTCCGGCGGCGGTTGCCCCCACGCCTGCCCCTGCCGCAACCCCTGCGGCGGCGGATATCAAAGCTCCGGCGGCGGCTCCGGCGGCAACTGCCGCCACTCCGGCTCCCACGCCGGCGGAAGCGGCCAAGCCCGCAGCCGTGGCGGCCAACCCGCAGCCGGCCACCGGGCGCGGCGGACGCGGGCAGCAGAACGGCGGACGCCCGTCGCTCACCCAGGCGGTCAACGGGTATCAGCGGATGAACGTCAACGCCACCGGGGATGCCGGCAGCAGTGCCGAGAGCGGCGCCGCCGATATGAACGGCGCAGCGGACCTGGGCGCCAGTGCCAATGACGCGCTGGTGATGAACGGCAGCGTGAGCAGCGATGTCGCCATGGCGCAGTCGAACGACTGGTTTGGCGGACGCGGCGGCATGATGGGCGGCGGCTTCGGCGTGGCGGGCGGTATGGGCGGCATGGGCGGCGACCAGCCCGGCCAACCCGGCCAGCCCGGCATGATGGGCGGCGGGCGCGGCGGACCGGGCGGGATGGCCATGGGCGGCGGCGGCTTTGGCGGCGGACGCGGCGGCGGTGGTGGTTTCGGCGGCGGCGGCGGACGCGGCGGTGCCGGTGGCGGTGGCGGACGCAACGGCCAGGGCGGACGGAACGGGGGCCGCGGCGGCCAGAACTCCTTCGGCAACGGCCGCAGAAACAACCAGGCGCGCTACAACGCCAGCCTGGCCTTCACGCTCGACAACTCGGCACTGGATGCGCAAAACCTGTCCCAGACCGGACAGGCAACCGCCAAGCCGGCCTATGCCAAGAGCAGCGTCACGGCGACGGTGGGCGGCCCGTTGAAAATCCCCCACCTCATCAAAACGAACAACATCAATTTCAACCTGAGCTACTCGATGCGGCGGAACCGCAACGCCACCACCAACCCGTACACTCTGCCCACCCCGGCGGAGCTGGGAGGGAACCTGTCGGCGCTGGCGGCCACCGTTTTCGATCCCACCACCGGCAATCCGTTTCCCAATAACGTGATTCCAGTGAACCGCCTGAGTTCGCAGGCCCTGGGCCTGTTGCAGTTCTACCCCACGCCCAATTTCACGGGCCCCGGGAGGTACAACTACCAGACGGCGCTAACCTCGGTCAGCAACCAGGACAACATCAACACGCGCCTGGGGGGAAGCCTGAACGCCAAGAACCAGCTCAATGGCAGTTTCTCCTGGCAGCGCGGCGATGGCGCCACGCCGAGCATGTGGCTCACCGGCCCGGGCGGCACCAACTGGTTTTCCAGCAGCCATCAGAACGCCGAGAGCGCCGGCATCACCTGGACGTACCATTTCACGCAGCGGCTCATCAACCGGCTCAGCTATAACTTCAGCCGCAATATCAATACCAGTACGCCCTACTGGGCCAACCGGGAGAACCTGTCCGGTCAGCTCGGCATCGCCGGCAACTACCAGGCACCCAATTTCTGGGGACCGCCGGGCCTGAGCTTTTCCGGCGGCAGCAGCATCGCCGGCCTGAGCGACGGCAGCACCTCCCTGGGCCGCTCGCAGAATGGGCGCACGGGCGAAAGCCTGATCTGGATGCATGGCAAGCACAACCTGACCTTCGGCGCGGATTTCAACCGCCAGCAGAGCAATCCGATCTCCGAGAGCAATGCCCGCGGCTCCTTCACCTTCACTGGAGCGCGGACGGCAGGCACGGTTCTGAACGGCGGCAGCGACTTCGCCGATTTCCTGCTGGGACTGCCCGACACCAGCAGCATCGCCTACGGGAACGCCGACAAATACTTCCGCAATTCGTCGTTCGACGGCTACTTCACCGACGATTTCCGCCTCACCAGCCAGCTCAGCCTGAACATCGGGGCGCGCTGGGATTACCAGGCGCCGGTTTACGAAAAGTACGGCCGCCTGGTCAATATGACGATGGGGCCGGCATTCAGCACCGCGACGCTGGTCTGCGGCACCGCAACCGGCCTGCTGCCGGGAGCCACCTGCACGCCCGCCAGCCAGGCCGGGTTGGGCGATGCGCTGATTCACTCCGATCCGCACGAGTTGCAGCCACGCGTCGGGTTCGCCTGGCGCCCCTGGAC
>Ga0265323_10000751_pt1 | contig 17436 bp, 12 predicted proteins | sample 41225metaG_FD_193580 | JGI IMG/M metagenome (GOLD analysis project Ga0265323, IMG submission 193580) | Rhizosphere microbial communities from Carex aquatilis grown in University of Washington, Seatle, WA, United States - 4-12-25 metaG | ecosystem: Host-associated > Plants > Roots > Rhizosphere...
AATGGAACCATATTGTACTTGCTTATACAGGGAGTACGACCAAGCTATATGTTAATGGACTTTTGGATACTTCTGTCGTTCAAAATATCAATACTACTTTGTCTGATGGGTACATAGGAAGTTGGTTGTATACTTCAACATTCCCATTCTACGCAAAGGGATCAATTGATGACATGCGCGTGTACAATCGTGTACTGAATGAAGATGAAATAATGGCTCTTTATGCTGATAATAGTACGAAAATATTTACATCGTTTGTAAATAAAAACTCAATAAAAGTATACCCAAATCCTACGAAAGGTAAATTAAACATTGGGTTTGATTTTTCAAAAAATATTTCAATTGACATATTGAATATCAACGGCCAGATTTTATATAGTAAATACTTTAATGAACAGTCAAAAGGAACGATAGATTTAACAGGATATGCAAAGGGAATTTATTTTCTTAAGATACAAAGTGAAGGTAAAATAATATATTCTAAAATTATTAAAGAATAGTTAATTTGGTATTAATAGAGAACATTTCATTGAATTTTTGCGTAAGCTTTTGTGCTCCTTCGTGGTAAATATTAAAAGGCAAAGGCGCTCAAAAAGTTTTAAATTACGCTGCTTCTAAGTTAGTATGGTTAATATTATAATTATATGTGCTTCTATTTATTTTTCATTTGCGGAAGAATATTCAGCTTAAGAACCTGCTAAATAAAAATTGTTTCAATTTCCTTGATAAAACTAATTCCCGGACTTCGTTTGGCAAAGTAAAATATTTTTATATTTTCTTCAACTGTTTTTTTATTTCTTTCATTGCCTGATCTGCTGTCATAGTACCAGACATTACCTCCAATTGGAAATTATTAACATCTCTATTTTCTTTACCAAAGATATATAGCGAGTTGTAAACAGGGTTAAGCTTATGTTGTCCATACTTTTTGTCCATCGTGTATTGAAAATTTTCAAATCTGTCGAACCCAAAATTCGCAGAAATTAGATTACCTGATATACCGGAAGGCGATTTGGTATACCGAGCCCACTTTTCAGCAACATCGGGTTTATTGATAAAAAGAAGAAAGCGGATTGCATTATTGCGATGTGGTGATTTTTTAGGCACGGCCCATGTTACCTGATAACCGCCAAAACAAATTGGTGAATGTTTAAAAACCGGAAGTTCTGTTGGTATCATATTTTTTAACTTAGCACTATCGAGTTTAAGCCACATATTGTACATCCAGGATGCATTGGGATAAAACAGACATTTGCCTTTCAGGGGATAATTTACCGTTTCAGTCCATGATATTTTTCTATACTCAGGAAGTGGCTTATACTTTGAAAGTTTTTCAGTTTCACGTAGTACCTTTTCCCAGGCGAGTAACTTCTTTTCATTATATTTTTCATTCATTATTTCTTTATAATCATCGATTTCGGAAAAATACAATTCCTGGGCAATGGTATGTGTTGTCTTCCAGTTCCAGGCTTCATAAACCGCTATAATGGAGTCGCCATTTTTTTGATTATATTCATATACAGCTTTGACATATTCTAAAAAGTCATCATTCGTCATTCCAAATTGTTTTACCTCAATTCCCACTTTTTTAGCTACTTCAGTGTTGCACCATAATGGCCAGTTGTAACCATCGATAAACGGACCCGGAATTATACCACCATATAGAGCTTTAACCGTATCGGACAATAACTCAGGACGAGTTGATTTAATGAATTCCGGAATTTCACTGAAATCGACTAAGTACTTTTTTGCCCAACCAGGATCGCGAAGACTATCTGCTACTTTTGTATACTCATTGTTTATCCGGATAATATCCCATTCGGGATTTTCTGATAGGGCAATTTTAGAGTTAAAAACTGTTTCAATATTATCCTTCCTTCGATCGAAATAAACTTCTTCAGGAAATTTCATATTGATTTTTACATCCTGGTTGGTGAATTCAAATTCATTAATAATCTCTTTAATAAGTTGCTCCTTTTTGCCTTCTCCCAACCAATGACCGATAAAATTTAACTGTACACTCTCTATTTTCTGCAAAGGCTTGTCATTATTTGCATTTCTGTGGAGTGTATCAATGTAACAGGAATTTAAAAAAAATAAAATAATAAATAATGAAGTTTTTAAAACTTTTACAAAAGTCCTCTTTTCCATTTTCCAACCATTTAAATTAAACCCTACCCATCAAGATCTTCCCACAATTTGAGCTATTCCCTATCCCACCTTGGAAAAATTATTTTATTTAATATACGTACAAAAATAATTTTAAAGAAAGTTTTTTGTTGTACGCATATTGAATTCTATTGTTACAAAACCATGAAATATTGATTTTGATAAACGTGATAATATTGATAAAATGAATTACCTCGCAGCAGAGCTGTCGAGGTATCAAAGAAAAATATTTTATTATCGCTGCAAGCAGCGGAGTATTAAACTCATTTATCCCGATACGCAGCGCTATCGGGATTCGTTCAACTTACAAATTTTAATGCGCTTCGCTTTTAAAATTTGAGTTTCACGAATAAACAGATAAAAATTTAAAATACTTTAATAATGTTAACTCCTCTTTCTTTCTGTTTCATTCAGGATAATTTTTCGCATCCGGATTGATTTTGGAGTGACTTCAACATATTCGTCGACACGGATGTATTCCATTGCCTCTTCAAGTGAAAATTTAATCGCCGGGACAATATAAATTTTTTCATCCGATCCGGAAGCCCGCATGTTCGAAAATTTTTTCGTTTTTATCAGGTTAACAACAATATCATCTGATCGGGTATTTTCCCCCACAATTTGTCCTGTATAAATTTCATCATCGGGAGCGGCAAAAAACTTACCCCTGTCCTGCAATTTGTTAATGGCATATGCACTGGCAGAACCTGTGTCCATTGCTATTAAAGATCCATTGATACGACCTGTAATCTCGCCTTTCCACGGTTCATAATCTTTAAAACGATGTGCAACCACAGCTTCTCCTTCAGTTGCCGTAAGAATATGGTTTGTCAATCCAATCAATCCCCTTGCAGGCATAAGAAATTTTAATGATTTGCGGTCGTTTTTTGTTTCAATGCTTAGCAAATCGCCTTTTCTCTTCGAAACAATTTCGATTACTTTTCCTATAAATTCTTCCGGAACATGAATAGTAAGCGCTTCAATAGGTTCATGCCTCACACCGTTAATGGTCTTTTCGATAATTTGCGGTTGGCCAAGTTGAAGTTCGTATCCTTCACGGCGCATAGTTTCAATAAGAATTGAAAGGTGTAATATCCCTCGGCCATAAACCATGAATTTATCAGGTGATTCCGTTTCTTCAACTTTTAATGCAAGATTTTTTTCCGTTTCTTTGAAAAGCCTTTCCCTGATATGCCTCGAAGTAACATACTGGCCTTCCTTTCCTGCAAAAGGAGAATTATTTATTGTAAAAAGCATGCTCATGGTAGGTTCATCGACATGAATGGGAACAAGCCCTTCCGGATTTGCGTAATCTGCTATGGTATCTCCTATATCAAAATTCTCTGTACAAAGAACAGCACAAATTTCCCCTGCTCCCACCTCGAATTTCACTTTTTCTTTTGCAAGGCCCTCAAATAAGTACAATTCCTTGACCACAGATTTGACAATGCTTCCATCTTTTTTTACAATAGAAATCAGTTGGCCCATTTTTATTTTTCCGCGTGATATCCGGCCAACAGCTATACGCCCAACATACGATGAATAATCCAGCGATGAAATCTGCATTTGCAATGTTCCCGGCTCTTTTACCGGTGGTTTGAAATATTCAATAATTGTATCGAGAAGGTAACTGATATCATGAGTGGGTATTTTCCAGTCGCTAGACATCCAGCCTTGTTTCGATGAACCAAATATTGTTGGAAAATTTAATTGTTCCTCGCTTGCATCGAGGCTCACCATTAAGTCAAAGACCGCTTCATGCACTTCATCGGGATTGCAATTTGGTTTGTCGACCTTGTTAATAACGACAATTGGTTTTAAGCCAAGTTCAAGCGCTTTTTCAAGCACAAATCTTGTTTGCGGCATCGGGCCTTCAAATGCATCGACCAGTAATAACACACCATCGGCCATATTGATCACGCGTTCCACTTCACCACCAAAATCAGAATGTCCCGGGGTATCAATGATGTTTATCTTAACTCCTTTATACCTTACCGAAACATTTTTAGCCAATATGGTTATCCCCCTTTCGCGTTCCAGGTCGTTGGAATCGAGCAACAAATCCCGCACTTCCTGGTTATCCCGGAAAAGTTTTACCTGTTGCAAAATCCTGTCGACCATAGTAGTCTTCCCATGATCGACATGCGCTATAATTGCCACATTCCTGATCTCCGTCATATTATCTAATCTGTTACTTTCAAAATTGAAGTTGCGAAATTAATCTTTATTAATGGTTAAGTGCCATTTTGTAAATATTTTCTGGCAATTTCATTGACACTTTTTATAGAATGAATTCTATTTAAATTCCTATATGCACATTTTTTAGGTCATTCAAACTAATTCTAATCATAAAAAAAAGACCCAACATTTATTTATTTTCATTTTATAGTAGAAAATTATTTAATTATTTTTAGAATGAATTTATAATATAACTAATTATGAAAACTAAATTGACATTTATAGGCTTGTATATTTCATTTGTTGCCTATTCCCAAACCTGGGAAAACTATGGCTTAAAAATTATAACTGAATATATAGATGGAAATTTGTATTATGGAATAGAAAATAATGCAAATCAAATTGTACTTCCTGCTGTGTATTATTTTATTGAAAGCGACCTTAGCGGAGGCTATGCGATAGTTAAGACATCACCAGATGATGTAACAGAGCTGGAGGGAATAGTTGATTCAACAGGTAAAGTAATCGTTGAACCTAAGTATAAAAGCATTGAGTTGCCTTTTGAAGATGGCACGGTTGTCATTGAGCAGACAGAAGGCGAGTATAACCTGATGGACAAACAGGGTAAACTGCTTATGGCTGCACCATCGGATTCCTGGTTGTCATTTGATGAATTTGATGCTACTGAATATAATTATAATTCTAAGTTTGAGGTTAAAGGAAAAACCGGAATAATAAACAGGCATGGAAAAATAGTGTTTCCTGCAATTTTTGATGATATCAAATTAACAAGTTTCCCGGATTATTTATCGGTTAAAAATGAGACAGGAAAATGGGGTATATATTCAATCAAAAACAAAAGGATTATAATTCTATGTAATTACGAATCTATTGATCCTTTAACTACTCCCGATAATGCAGTTATTGGTTTTGATATAGAGAACAACAATTTAAACGGAATAATTGATGAGCAAGGTAAAATATTATTAGAACCAAAGTATTCTGAAGCTATAGAAGAATATACTTCAAATGAATTGTTTGCAGGATATATAAAATACTTTGATAAAAATACACCACTTAAAATGGGATACTGGGTTTATGACTTGCAAAAACATACATTAAATAATTCCCAACTGAAATACAAGATAGTATTTTTTAGTAACTCTGCCCCCAAAGCACTTGTAATACCTGAAGACAATGATAGGTATGGTCTAATGGACTGTATAAACAACAAATTTATTCTTGAACCACAATTTGACAGTATTTGGTTCACAGGCTATAATATTCAGACATCACAATACTTTATTGCTTCAAAAGGAAATCAATACGCGGTTTGCGATTTTAACGGTAAATATCTTTTACCATTTGGTGCTTACGATAAAATAACCAGCAAGATTTATAAAAATAATATTGCAATTTTTAATGTATCGAAAAATGGAAAATGGGGATGCATAAATAATACTGGTAATATCATTATCCCAATAGATTATGAAAGCGAAATTGATTACTCAGATACTATTTGGGCAGTAAAAGATGGGAAATGGGGATGTATTACTAAAGACCTAAAAGAAGTTGAAGGTTTTAAATATGATAAAAAAATCTTTAATGATTTTGATTTGAAAATATCAAAAAATGACCGTATTTTAAATTTTAAAATATATGGAACCCCGGCAAAAGCAGAATACAATACACTTTCTAACCATCCTACGGATATTGTTGAATCTGCTATTAAAAATGACTCGATTGCAGTCTTTTACTATTTGGTTAATTCAACACCCATCCAAAAGGAGGAGGCACTTTTGAGAGCAATCTATTTCAAACATGTCAGGTTGTTTTTTACTATACTTGAAAGCAAACCTGATTTAAAATACACTGACGGTAATACAGAAGCACCTCTTGATGAATTACTGTATAGAACCCACTACGGAGAGGACAGGTTAAATCCAGATATTTTAGTATCCATGATTAATGCACTGGCAAAGGCCGGTGCTGACCCAAACCAAAAAAGCTTTACCGGCCTTACTCCTCTGATGACTTATTTTGATAACAATGACAACCCGGATATAAAAGTAGTGGAGGCATTGTTGAAAGCGGAATGTAAGGTAAAAACAAAAAACTACTATAAAAAAGATGTTTTTGATTATACTTCCAAAGCTTCAAAAGAAATTAAGAAATTGCTTAAACAATATGCAAAGAATGAAAATTAATTAACCCGTAAAATAGCATAAAAATCATCAGAGGAATTCTATTGGAAACAAACTGATTTCCATAATTTATATATTTTATAATTAAAGTCTATCTTTGTTATACATAATATTAATTTAACCTCTGCAACTATGAAAATTAAACTATTATCAAACTTGATTATTGCATCGTTTTTTATGTTTTCTACTTCCTGTTCAAATAAAACAGGAACCGGAACGACATCGACAAGTGATTCGACAAAAGCTAAAACTAGTGAAGAACCTTCCACATCAATGCCTAAAAAGTATGATATCAAATCGGGTATTGTTACCTATGCCACCAAGGCAATGGGAATGCAAGGTACTCAAATACTTTATTTCGATGACTATGGAAAAAAAGAATTGCGGGAAACTGTTACAGAAATCGAAATGCCTGGAATGAAGACGCGAAAAGTAACTGCAGACCTCACTAAAGATGGTTACAGATATGAATATGAAATCGAAAACATTTCAAACAAAGAAAACAAATTGAAAAAAGAAATCAGAAAAAGTAAAGTATTAAGTATTGCCACTTCCAGTATGAGTGCGATGGCATCTGCCATGACTGAAGAAATGAAAAAACAATACGAATATAAGGATGAAGGTACGGAAACTATTGCCGGAGTTACCGGAACAAAATACTCTATGAAAATGGGGAAAGGGAAAATGACAGGTGTAATATATAAAAAGGTGATGTTAAAAACTGTTATGGATATGGTAGACATAACAGCTGAGAAATTTGAAGAAAATGCTTCCATTCCGGAAGAAAAATTTGAACTTCCGAAAGATTACACCATTATAGAAGCCCAATAAGGATTATAATTGCTATAGATGCAAAACCCGCCAAGGCAGCGGGTTTTTATTTTATATTCCAACCTGGAATATTGACAATTCAGGTTGTTTGGACTTTAAATTATAAGCGATTTTAAAATTATTTAAAAATGAGATCAATAAATCAATATTTTATTTTCTCACTAATATTTATTTTTCAAGGACAAATATTTCTACCTGTTAATATTAAGAACCGAAAAGATTATTCAAAGATTCAATTAACCGAGATTGGAGAATTTGGATTGAAAAGGAAAGCAAGGAATAATATACCTTCGCATTATCACACCGGAATTGATATCAAACTACCAAACAATAATTATTTTAATGAGCCCATTTTCCCAATTGCAGAAGGCAGGGTAATAAGCAAAAGAACCGATGGGCCCTATGCCCAATTAATCATCGAACATCAATTTAAAAAAATAAAATTCTGGACATTGTACGAACATATTTCAGGGATAAAAGTTAATGTAAATGATATTGTAAATCCTGAAAAACCAATTGCAAGGTTTATGAATAGGAATGAATTGGATAAATACGGATGGCAATTCGATCATTTTCATCTTGAAATTTTGAAAATTAAGCCTCAGAAACTAATTTCGGATAAATCTCATCCGGAAAGATTTTATAGTTCATACACATTAATTTGTTATACCATTTCTGACTTGCAAAAATATTATTACAATCCCATTGAATTTTTAAAATCCAATTTGAAATATAAGTAAATTGCGTCACTCGACTTTTGGAAAGGATTATAAAACATAATTTTTGCATTTAGTCAGCGGCAATATTAAATCTAACAATGTTTCACTTAAATTAATTTCCAAAAACCTTCTTAAGCAGGTCAGATGTCCTGGCCAGAGGATCTTTGCGTATGTTGAGTTCTTCCCTGGCTATCATTACAAACAAACCATCGATAGCTTTCGCGGTGACATAAGCAGCCAGGTTTGGGTTTTTCTTCTTGACGAAAGGGATTTTATTGTATTCATTTATTAATGCTTCCCATTGTTTAGTGGCATTTACCTTGTCGAGCGAAGCCTTAATCTTTGGCTGGAATTTCATTTTTAGTTCCCTGGAGGTCGTTTTTTTAAGATACTTCGTGGCTGCATCATTTTCGCCTTTGACAATGTGAATGGCATCGTTAATACTCATGTTTTTAACTGCCGAAACAAATATAGGCTCTGCCTCTGTAGCGGCATCTTCGGCAGCGCGGTTAATAGACAAGATAACTTCGTCTACTTTTTTCCCAAGACCCATTGACCTGAGTTTCGATTCCATTTCCTTCTCTTCAGGAGGAAAAGGGATTTTAATTTCAAGGTTACCAAAATAACCATCGGTTTTCGATACAATTTTAACCCCGTTACCTGTACCTTTTACCAATGCTTCTTTTATTCCATCGGCAGCATCTTTTTCAGATAAACCACCGCCTTGTTGTCCGAGAACATTTTGAGCATCCTTTAAAATCTGTGCTTTTGATCCGGATGAACCAAAATAAAATACTATTAAAAAAAACAATACTATTTTTTTCATGACGATAAATATTAAAATGTTTCCATTTAAATTCAAATACCTTGCCAAAATATTTTTTGAATCAGACATTTATATAATAAATCATTTCTTTATGCTCCTTTGTGAAATCCTTAGAGTTCCTTTGTGGTTTATCTTAAATTATTTAACACAAAGGACACAAAGGCAAACACAAAGTAACACCAAAGCTTATTAAACTACTTTTTAAACGTAGTGTTTTATTTCTTAAAAACCTATTTAAATATTTTTTTTTAAATTATTTGGAAAAAATTGCAGGTGTTTTTAAAATAATGTTTCGATCAACTTTTTATAAAATGTTGTAAGCCTTTTCAGAATTCTCGATTTTGAATTGAACCGATCGAAATGAATAATCCAAATATGTCTTATTTGGAAATAAGGAGCTGCAATAAATAACCAAAAAACAGCAATTTGAATTCATTATTTCCATCCCCAGGCAAAACCAATTTTAAAACATAGCCCTATATTACTTTGATAAGGCGAATAATAAGCAAGGGCATCTAAAAATGACCAATTATTTAAACGCTTCTGGATGCCCAATCCAATTTTAAGATCAGGAAAAAAATTATCTAAAGGTGAATAATCACTAAAAAAGTCTTGATAATGGTTATAGATAGAGGAACTTAAATCTATGTATAACCCGTTTACATTATTTCCTGAAATATCATAATTTATTTGTTGGTGTTTTAAAAAGTAATATCTAATACCCAAGAAGAAATTTAATAATCTATTTTCTAATTGAGTGTTGTCTGAATAAGAAAGATAATCATCCAGATAGGCAGAAAATCCAGAAGTAATTTTTTTTTCAAACTCTATAACTAAATCATAATTATTAAGTTTCTCATTCCTGTTTGAAAATGTAGGGATAGCTATTTTAAACATTTTTGTCTCATCCTTTAAATTAATGTTCAGGTACTCATACTTACGGTGGTAATTATAATCGGAACTATCTGAAGGTTCCTGGCTATATCTTATCTGCAAACTATCGGTTTGTGCAAATAATAAATTAACGTGGCTTAATAAGATAATTTGAATTCCAATAATTATTGCTTTTCTCAATAAAGCTTTCATAATATTTTATTTTAAAGTTATGGCGCTGAATGTTGTTTTCATTTTTATTAAAATTTTGCCGCCGGTTTCGGTAAATAGAGCATCTCCGGATTTATTCGAAATAAATTTATGATATTCAATTGGTACTTCAATATTGCCACTAATGGAAGCCAGGTCAAAAGAATATTTCTTCAAATCGTCAACCTGAATTTTTATTGCCGTCATTTCTGCATCAATATTGACAGACGAATAAACCTCTTCCAGTTCTATGCTTCCATATTGGTTTTTTATTCTTAGCAAATTCTTTATATTACTGAGTTTAATATCTGTTTTTCGTGCCTTTATGTTTGCAACTGCATTTAAATTGTTGCCTACAACATCCGTTACATTGGAATTGATATAAAGGCTGCCCGAAATTCCTGAAAAATTCACCTTTCCAAAATCAACAGTTAAATTAAGAATCCCTTCAATACCATTCATTTCAATATTGCCATAAATATTTGCCAGTTTCAGGTTAATGCCGGAAGGAACTTCAATTTCGAACTTTGCACTTAAGTTGCTGCTGATTTCTTTAAACTGGCTTTTTGAATCAAAAAAATTGGATATGTTAATGCCTTTGTCGTTTTCAATGATTTGGTAATCGCAGTATTTCAAATCGGTTTCAGCAATTTCACGTGCGGGATTTTTGGATATTAATGAAATTTTTACCCTGATTTTATTGTCAGCAGATTTCTTTATCAGGATGTGTGCTTTCTCACCTTTTACATTGACGATACTTCCGGGCTTGCATTCAAAAGTCCTGGAAATGGTCCGCGTTACAACCTGAATTTTCGTTTGGGCATGAACAGGAGCAAGCAAAACGGAAACTAAAATAAAAATGAATATGGTCGTCCTGCAATTTCTAATCATGATGTAATTTCGTTTAAAAGGTTTTTCATCAATCTTGTCCTGATATTTTCAAGTTTAATGAGACTTCTGACAATCACAGGTGAACTGCCGGATGAACTGACAACTTTATCGAGCATTTTAATTTGGGTGTCAATTTCCTTTATTTGTTGAATCTTCTCGCCAAATCCGGGCATATTGCAAACATATGACCTGTTTTTGCACTGGTCTTCGATGAACTTTAAGGCCGTTTGGCTTGAAGTATCTTCTTTTACAATGAAAGGCTGTCCCCAATCGTTCACAATTTCTTCAGTTACCATAATTTTTTCTTTATTGCTTTGATGATTCCTGAAAAATAATCCTATGATTAAAGCCAATGAAGCTGCCACCGAGAAACCAATAATTAAGTTCATGGTTTTATGAGTTTTTTGAACCGGTTTGAGATATTGTTCAATATTGGCCCAGGCATCTTCACCTGGTTCTTTCATGGACAACTGTTTGACAATAGCTGAAAGCTTATCGTTGAAATCGAGATGCTGCCGGACAGATTCCCAGACCCGCGATTCAGGTTCATATTGAGGCAGCAATTTTATTTCCTCTTTTATTTTTTTATCAAACCTTCTCATATAGCCTCCTTTGCAACAATTTCTTTGAATAATTCAGTTGCGACTTCGATGTACCGATACTTATTCCCAATATTTCGGACACTTCCTGGTGCTTATATCCCTCGACTTCTATAAGCAGGAAAACAGTCCTTGCGGATTCAGGAAGCGATTGGATGGCTTTTTCCAGATCATCAGCAGTAAAATCTATTTCCGACCTGGGTCCTTCCATCTTTTCTGCTTCATCGAGCAAATCATGTTTGAATTCCAATTTTAACCTGTGCAATGCCTTTCGGACTACAATTGTTTTTATCCAGGCTCCGATGGTCGATTCAAAACGAAAACTACCGATACTTTCAAAGACATCAATGAACGCTTCCTGTAATGCATCATGCGCGAGATAATAATCCCCGGTAATTCTCAAAGCTGTCGTGAACATTGCATTTTTATACCTCTCGTACAAGCATTTTTGTATCTTCCGGTCGTTTTGTTTGCAACCTTCCACAAGCTCTTTGTCAGCATCCTGAGACCTGTATTGTTTCATCAACTGCATTCTGTATTAAAGTGCATTTAAAATGTTAAAAGGTTGGAAAAGTTAAAAGTAATTTTTCAAAAAAGATATTCTAAAATACAAAAAACTTTTGATGGGCTTATAATACTTGGAAAAATTTCAAGCTGGGGTTATTTCTTCTCATGCTTCTAATTAATGCATATTTATAAAAAGCCGTTAAAATAATTTCTTCGTTTGATGACTATTTACAGAATACCAAATTAAACCAGGTTATTTCAATAAGGTATTATTAACTGTTTTTTAACCGATGGTGTGCAACCATTGTTTTTGCAATTCGTAATACTTCCAATTGAAATAATTCGGGTTATCTTTGAGGTCAATATGTATTATAATATTTTCATAAAATGAATAAAAGGATTTTTGTATTAGTGTGGGTTTTGATAGCATTAGCGGTATGTTCCAAAGCTGTAACTATTAATCATTGGGAAACGGTAGTGTATAACTATGATATCTGGAATTATTTTGTTGGCACCTCTGAACCTCCTTCAACCTGGCGTGCCCTTGATTTTAATGATTCTTCATGGCTACAGGGAAAAGGTGGGATAGGTTATGGCGACGGAGATGACAGTACAATAATCAAACCTTGTTGGTCGGTTTATCTGCGGATGAAGTTCAATATAGTTGATACGGCTAAAATTCTGGCTGCTGTATTAAATGTAGACTATGATGATGCTTTTATTGCCTATATAAACGGTGTTGAAATAGCACGGGCAAATATTACAGGTGCCGATCCGGCATACGATGTTGCTGCCACAACATGTCATGAAGCACAGATATACCAGGGCGGCCTTCCTGATCAATTTTTGTTAAGAAAGGCAAAACTTAAATCGTTTTTAACAAATGGCAACAACGAATTAACGGTAACAGTTCATAATTGTACGTTAACTTCGAGCGATATGAGTTCCATTGTTTTCTTATCGTTAGGGATTGCTGATACCAGCCATAATTACAGAATTATTCCGGGTTGGTTTGTTGCACCGGATATTAACTCCGATTCAAATGCCCAGGCTGTTAATCCGGATACAGTTAATATTGCAAGTAACCTGCCATTAGTGCTTATTAATACAAACGGACAGGAGATAATATATGGCACCAAGATTGAGGCTGACATGCAAATCATTGATCACGGTCCATTGAAATTGAACCATGTTGCAGATCCCGCCAATGGTTATAACGGAAAAATCGGAATTGAAATAAGAGGTTCATTTTCAGTAATGTTTCCCCAAAAAGGCTATGGCCTTGAAACCCGCGACAGCAAAGATGTTCAGAAGAATGTGACAATCCTTGGCATGCCTTCGGAAAATGACTGGGTACTGTAACAACATTATAATGATAAGGCTTTGATGAGAAACGAACTTGCCTATCACCTTTTTAACAACATGGGGCATTATGCCTCCAGGACACGTTACTGTGAAATGTTTTTGAACAACAACTACATGGGGATATATTTCTTTGGGGAAAAAATCAAGCAAAACAAGAACAGGGTCAATATTGCGAAATTAACGACTACCGATATTGATAGTACCGGAGGTTACATTTTAAAAAACGATAATGTAGGTTCAAACGACTTAGCTTTCACCAGTTACTTCGGAGAATCGGGAGAGCCGAATGCCCAGGATGTAAATTTTATTTATGTTGACCCCAAATCAGATGAAATAACTAAGAATCAGCAGGCTTATATCAAATCATTCATTAATTCTTTCGAAACAGCTTTATATGGTGATGATTACAGGGATCCTGTAAATGGATATCTGCCGTATATTAATCAGGGATCATTTGTCGATTACTTTATCCTTGGCGAATTGAGCAGGAATGTTGATACATATAAAAAAAGCAGGTATATGTTTAAAGACTGTGACAGCCGCGGCGGATTATTGACTACGGGTCCTGCATGGGACTATGACTGGGCATTTAAGAATATTGAAGAACCACCTTCGTTTAATACAACAGATGGCTCGGGATGGGTATACGCAATTCCACCCCCACATTCCCCGGCATATCCGGGTTGGGCGCCACGCATGATGAAGGATTCAAATTTTGTAAATACTTTGAAGACACGGTATGTTCAGTTAAGGAAAACAATTCTCGACACCGTAAATATTTTCAATTATATAGATTCAATTCATAACCTGGTAAATGAGGCACAGGTACGTCATTATATTAAATGGCCGATATTGGGCATAGTAAGCACTGGCGCTCCTGAAGTAGATCCACAGCCAGCCACCTATGCAGCGGCTGTACTACAAATAAAAAAATGGATATCTACACGGTTAGCCTGGTTGGACAATAATATGCCCGGGAGAGTGCTTCCTGTTGACACAACTCAAACTATAATTTCTCCTTCAGGGACTGTATTGCAAGACATTTTCAGGGTATTTCCAAATCCTGCTACAGATCATATTTATTTAGAATCTGATAAGCTTATTCTACGCATTGAAATATTTACAATAACTGGTCAGTTGTTAAAAGCGATTTCAACAAGAACTTATTCTGTACCTGTCGATTTATCTGGTTTGTCGAAAGGTATATTTTATGTGAGGGTACTTTTTGATAATGGTGAGATGAAATTTAAAAACCTGATTGTTGAGTAATATTTTTGTCTAACAAATGAGAATACCCATTTGGAGGTATAGCATTTCATTTATCACAAATTCTAAGACATCCTTAAGAAATTCTGCAATATTGCAGAAAAGGTTGAAAATGTGGTAAAATTTTTTAAGAAAAAATAATTCTTCAGGACAAAGATTCTTCCTCAACAAGGCTTTTATTGAGAAATTCCACATGAGAATGTGAAAAATATTGACCTTTTAAATATTTAATAAATAGAAATTTTATTACCTGAATAAATAATGAAATTATTACATTTTATAAAAGTGTTTTCATTTTAGAATTTAAATTAAATATGCAACATGTTTACCTGTTTTCTTTTTGCAAAATTATTCTTTAATCATTTTCTGAATACAAATGCCTTTTTCTAGTGGCATTTGTATTATGTAATGACCTTTTGACAGCTGGTTTAGGTTTAATATGTTTAACCCCTGTTGAATAAAAAATACTTTGATTAACTGCCCGTTCGTATTATACAAAATTGCCCGATTAACTGATTTATCGTAAATTTCCAGCGAAACTTTTTCCTTTGCAGGGTTTGGAAATAATTTGAATGGAGTTCCTGATAATTGAGGCTTATTCTTTATTGCAAGATCATGCATAATGGAATAAAAATAATATTTTTTATTATTTTTATTCCATTGATTTTCAGCGATGTTCCAAATGTATTTTGATTCCGAAAATAAATAGCCTTTGGAATCATAGCTATATTCAGCCTTACCTGATTTTATCAATTGATTCGTAGTTGTGTCCAAAAGATAGTTTGCTTGCGAAGTTAACCTGCCATTTGGGTCATAGTTATATTCAGCTTTATAATCTTCTATCCATTGTTTTGTAATGTAATTCCAATAATAATATAAAAGCAGAGTATCATTCCCGGTTGAATTATAGGCATAATCATATTTGTAGTTGCCATACCAATTCCATTGATTAGTTAAATCGGTTCCATTGATATTAATAATATCCCGAATGCTATCAGTTTCCAATGTTATATTTCTATTAGAGTCATAGACAAAAACAAATTTGTGGTATGGGACCCACACCCAATTATTTCCAGTAAAATAGTACAAATCTGATATTTTGTTTCCAATAAAATCATAAGTATATACATCTTTGAAGGCAGGAAGCCATTTATGACTATTGCCATTAGATAAATAAGCAAATTCTGTTCTTGAAGTTAACCTGTCAGCAGTATCATATTTAAATTCATATCTAATATTAGAATGGAAGATATTATTTGTGGTATCAAACTGTATTTCCTCAGTATTATTTCCAATGGAATCATAAGTAAAGTCATATTCATAATTTTGAAACCAGAAATTAGCGGTATCATTCCATTTATAGGATAATTCATTGGTTTTATTTCCGACGGAATCATAAGTAAAATACGTTCGTAAGTTCAATATCGAGTCTGATAATGAATTAAAAAAATAATTATATATTGAATCCGGCAAATAATTGGTATTGCCTTTAGATTTCAGCTTTTCCAGTAGGGAATATTCTTTCTCAAAATGTTTGCCTTTGAATTCATAATTCATGTTATTTTGAACAAACTGTTTATGATTTGTTGTATGTTGCCCGTTATTGATCTGAGAAAAAACAGCTAAAGGCGTTAATAATATTAATAAGATTGATTTTTTCATTTTTCCCGGCAATTAAAATAAATTTTTCATTATTAAAATTTTCATCAAATTGAAATTATCATTACACTTATTGTAAATTAGGGTCAAGCATTTGATCCGATTTTGGAATTGGCAAAAAATAATTGTTCTCACTAATATTTGAAATTGGGAAAAGGACATCCTGCCTCGGATCTTTCAGGTCTTTTAACGTACTTATCATTTCAAGCCGTAACAGGTCGAACCATCTGCCTTCAGGTTCTCCGCAGAATTCCATTGCACGTTCCCATACCACTGAATCGGCAAATTGTTGTGATGTTAACCCGTCTTTTAAATCATTTACCGAGGAGGAAAATAAGTCAGCTTTATTGGCCCTGCGACGAACCTGGTTTATTGCTGCGTATGCCGATGCATCTGTCTCACCAAGACGCGCCTTTGCCTCGGCATAGGTTAGTAAAGTATGTGCATACCGGATTAAATAAACTACTGTCCCATAGTTTTTATAAATCACATTGCTTAGTGACCAATCATTATAAATCAAATTATCTTCTACCAGATCAGTATCACTGAGGTTAAATTTTGTATAATATTTTCTAAAGTACATTGGGTCGCACAAACCTATTGAATTATAAGTATACATAATATATTCGGAAGGCGGGCAATATTTATATTGTGGATTTATTGAATCAACAACGCATTGCGGGGTAAATAAATAGTACCTGTGCATAAGATAAGTTATTTCTTTTCTGTAGCTGTAAGTGAAAGAATTATAAAATTTAATTCCTGGTACAATCAAATTGGACCAGCTAATAGGTTGTCCAAAAAAATAAAAATCAGTTGCCAGATATTTTTTAGGGACATAAGTTTTATCAAACACATTATAGGGATCAATATAACTTCCGGTGGCATATAACGAAAAAACAGATTCCTGGTTTATTTCGTGTTTGCCGTTCCATAAATCGGCTAAATCGGTCATTAATCTATAACCAAAATAAGAAGCGCTATCAACAACATCCCCGGCCATTTTTGCTGCATTGGAATACATTTCAGTATTTTTTAAAGGGTAACCTGCCATTGTCAGATAAACTTCTGCAAGCAATGCTTTCGCTGAACCACGGTGCGGGGTAACATATTTTATCCTTGCTTCGTAATTTGAATTG
>Ga0265323_10000754_pt1 | contig 17316 bp, 9 predicted proteins | sample 41225metaG_FD_193580 | JGI IMG/M metagenome (GOLD analysis project Ga0265323, IMG submission 193580) | Rhizosphere microbial communities from Carex aquatilis grown in University of Washington, Seatle, WA, United States - 4-12-25 metaG | ecosystem: Host-associated > Plants > Roots > Rhizosphere >...
GGAGAAGCGGTCGTCGCGCCTCTGCAGACTCTGAAACTGGCCAGATTCTGGCAGGACAATTTTCCCCTGTGGCAACGGTGGCTGGAGCAGTGGCTCCCGCATCCCCTCAGCTCCAGCTTGGCGGCGCTGGGCTGCGGGATCCTGGTGTTTTTCGGCACGGCTGGATTGCGGGTTTTGGCCGTGCCGTACCTGCTGAGGCCTGGCTGGCAAAGGCGAAAACCCATGGCTCTCTGGCTGGGGCTGGTGTGCCTGAGCAGCTACGGCATGGGAATGCTGCTCCACCTCAACAGCAACAGTCAGCTCTATGTGCTTTTGCCGATGCAGCTGCCGATGGCGGTCCTGGCTGCGGCGTTTTTTGTCGGCGCGTTCCGGCGCCTTTGCGGCTGGTGGCGCCGGGGCTGGGTGCAACACCCAGGCGCGCGCGGTGAAGGCGCGGGGCGAATCCTGCGGCCAGACTGGCGGACGATCGCGCGCAGGCGGTTTATCGCCGCTGCCGCCGTCGGCGTTTTCCTGTCCATGCTCCTGACCGTGCAGATCGATCTATGGTTTTTGTGCAACGGCCCAGGCGTGGCGCAGTGGCTGCACGCTTCGACGCGAGTGGAGGACGACATGCGTCTTCTGCGGCAGGGACTGCTTTGGGTTCGGACCCATACCGATCCCAACGCCGTGCTGATCTCGAACGCGTTTACGGCGGAGAACCTGAAGAAGGATCGTTGGGGCGCCATCGACCACACCCGCGTGGGCCTGCACTTCTATTATTCCGCGCTGGCGGAGCGGCGTCTCTGGGTCGAGGGTCCGACCTATACGCTCGAGCCCGCGGAGGCCCGGCGACGCATGCAGGTCGCCGCGGAGATTTTCTATCGAAACAAACTGCCGGTGGCGTCGCTGACGAGTCCCTCGCCGTGCTATCTCCTGCTCGATCGCGACCTGCAGGATGGCGCCAGAGTGGCGTTGTCCGGCCAACAGCGAGTGTTCGCCAACTCCCGGATCGAAGTCTATCGCGTCCCGAGCGCGAACGCGACGCTGGCCGCTCTGCCAGGAGCCATCCCTTCAGTCGTCGCGGCGCTACCATGAAAAGCCCGCGGTTTTTTTCGCCGGTGCTTCGCTGGCGGTTGGCTGTGATCGTCGCACTCCTGGCGATCGCGGCGGTCGTCGTGGGTATGGTGCAACTGTTCAGAATCGACATTCTAAACCAGAGTCGCCTCTTCAGTTTTTCGTGTCGCGCCCGAGTGGGGCAGGGTGCCGAATCGATGATCGCCGGGTTCACCATCCAGGAGCACTTGCAGACGATCGTGGTGCGGGCGGCAGGGCCATCGTTGGCCTTGTACGGCGTGGATGGGGCGGTCGCAGGAACGACGTTGCGTGTCATCCGCCAGAGCGACGGACGGGTCATCGCCCGCAACGACGATTGGCACGCCCCGGGCAACGAACGGCTGCTAACCGATCTAAGCGCCTACGCTCCGAAAGATCCGCGGGAGGCGGCCTGCGTGCTACGGCTGCGACCCGGCGCTTATACGGTGATTGTCGAAGGGAAAGGGGGCGCGCAGGGCGTCGCCCTGGTCGAAATTTTCAAGGTGCAGAACTGATGCGTCGCGATGCGGGAACCGGCCGGCTCAGTTGTCCCGCAGCGTGGCGCGGGTGACGGCTTCGTCGTCCTCATGCACGGGGATGCGCATGCTAAAGAAGCTGCGATAGACGAACACGAGGCCCACGAGGAAGACCGCGCCGCCGAAGAAAAGCTTGAAGCCGCTCTCCTGGACCGTCACCGCGATCTCGACTGCCAGGAGGCCGAAGAGGGTGGTGAACTTGATCACCGGGTTGAGCGAAACCGCGGCGGTGTCCTTGAACGGATCGCCGACGGTGTCGCCCACGACGGTGGCAGCGTGCAACGGGGTGTGCTTCTGCTTGAGATCGACCTCGACGATTTTCTTGGCGTTGTCCCACGCGCCGCCGGCGTTGGCCATGAAGATGGCCTGGAACAGGCCGAAGAACGCCAGGCCGATGAGATAGCCGATGAAAAAGTAGGGGTCGAAGAACGGCAGCGCGAGGGCGAAGCAGAAGATCACGATGAAGATGTTCACCATGCCGCGCTGGGCGTACTGCGTGCAAATGCGCACGACCTCTTTCGACGAACCGTTCGAGGCCGTGGTGGCGTCGAGTTTGATGTTTTGCTTGATGTACACGACGGCGCGGTAGGCGCCGGTCACGACGGCCTGGATGGAAGCACCGGTGAACCAATAGATCACGGCGCCGCCCATGAGCAGACCGAGCAAGACCTCGGGGTGGACGAGCGAAAGATTTCCGACCACACCGCCAAATGTGCGCTCGAGCATGAGGATGATGCCGAACACCATGGTGGTGGCGCCCACGACCGCGGTGCCGATGAGCACGGGTTTGGCGGTGGCCTTGAAGGTGTTGCCCGCGCCGTCGCCCTTCTCGAGCAGGTATTTCGCGTGGGCAAAGTCGGGCGCAAAGCCGAAATCTCGCTCGATCTCGGCGGCGATGCCGGGCTGCGCCTCGATTTGCGAAAGTTCGTACACCGACTGGGCATTGTCGGTCACCGGGCCAAAGCTGTCGACGGCGATGGTCACCGGGCCCATGCCGAGAAAACCGAACGCCACGAGGCCAAAGGCAAAGATGGGGGCCGCGAAGCCAAGCTCCGGCGGCATGATTCCGACCACGGCCGCCTGCTGGGAGAAAAGGTAGGCCAGCGCCATCAATCCGAGGATGGTCACACCCTTCCAGAACGCGGAGAAATTGCCGGCCACCAGTCCGCTCAGGATGGTGAGCGAGGCGCCGCCCTGATTCGCCGAGGTGACGATCTCCCGCACATGGCGGCTTTCGGTCGAGGTGAACATTTTCGTCAGCTCCGGAATTACAGCGCCGGCCACGGTGCCGAGGGAGATGATGGAGGAGAGCACCCACCAGAGGCCGGCGTGGCCGGGCAGGTCGGCGAGGAGCAGCCAGCTCGCGACGAAGGTGACGACAATCGAGACGAACGACGTGAGCCACACGAGATTGGTGAGGGGCTGTTCGAGGTTGAAGTCCTTTGTGCCGCCATAGAGCAGCCGGCTCATGGCGTCGTTCATGAAGTAGCTCACGAGCGACGTGAGGATCATCAGGATGCGCATGGCGAAGAGCCACACGATCAACGTGCCGCACAGCGCGGGGTGGGCGACGAGGGCGAGCGCCAGGAAGGCGATCAGCGCGACGCCGGTCACGCCGTAGGTCTCGAAACCGTCGGCGGTGGGGCCGACGGAGTCGCCGGCATTGTCGCCGGTGCAATCGGCGATGACGCCGGGGTTGCGCGGATCGTCCTCGGGCAGATTAAAGACGATCTTCATGAGGTCCGCGCCGATGTCGGCGATCTTGGTGAAGATGCCGCCGCAGATGCGCAGCGCGCTCGCGCCGAGCGATTCGCCGATGGCGAAGCCCACGAAGCACGGGCCGGCGACCTCGGCGGGCAAAAAGGTGAGGATGCAGATCATGAAGAGCAGCTCGGTGGAGACGAGCAACAGCCCCACGCTCATGCCGGAACGGAGCGGGATGCACAGCGTGTGCAACGGATAGCCGCGCAGCGCGGCGAACGCGGTGCGGGAATTGGCCACGGTGTTGATGCGGATGCCGAACCACGCCACGCCATAACTGCCGAGGATGCCGAGCACCGAGGCCGCGAGGATGATCAGCACATGGCCCGGCTCATCCCGCTCGAGCACGCCGAAATAGTAGGCGATGCACAGGGCGATCAGGCCCCACAGGCCGATGAGAAATTTGCCCTGCTGCCAGAGGTAGGTTTTGCACGTTTCCCAAATGATGCGGGATACGGCGCTCATGGTCGGGTGGACGGGCAGGCGTTTGGTTTGCCGGTATTGCAGCCAACCGAAGGCGAGGCCGACCAGGCAGACGGCAAGGCCGGCCCGGAGCAGCGTGACGCCGCTGAGCGCGCCGCCGAAGAAAGAGACGGCGTCGAGATCGGGAATCTTGATTTTGCTCTCGCTTGCCATGGCCAACGAAGGCAAGGCGAGTAATGCGGTCGCAACTGCAACCGGGCGGGAGCGGACAAAGGAAGGGAATACCATGGTAAACGGGAGTTGTTGGGAACAAAACCAATAGCCGTACTCCCGGCGTCCGCGAATGCAGCGGCATGACTTAAGCCCGACTAATGCGGAGACGACAGACGATGAGAGAGGCCTTCGACCGGGAAATGGCTGCTACAGGTTGGTCTCCGGTGGCCGGGCGAGAGGGCCAAGCAGGTGTCGTTGTCCAAAATTGGGATGCCCCCGGCGCAGCATTTCAAGGAAGCTCCTGTTCATTCGCGATGGATCCGATACTCCGAAGCTGGTTTCGGCTTGGTCGGGTGGTGGCCGCGAGCGTGAGCGAGTGGATGAGCTGCCACTCGCTTACGCTCGCAGCCACTTCGGAGATAAAGAACATGCGGGAAAACTGGCATCGAGATGGTTTGATTAAATGCCCCGGAACTTGATTCCGCTCGCCAGGATTGGGGCAAGTTGGCATCGATAGTCGTATTCTCCCCGGTTTGAGTCATCCCACCCATGAAGCGCATTCTGGTCATCGACGACGATGAGACCTTGCTTTCGACGCTGGCCGTGGCTTTGCGCGAAGCGGGTTACGAGGTCGAGACGACCGCCTCTGGCCAGGAGGGGTTGCGCCGGGCGTACGAATTGCTGCCGGATTTGATCCTGTGCGATGTGCGCATGCCCGATATCGAGGGCCCCACCGTGTTGCAGGCCCTCCGGGTCGATCCGGCGACCGCCGACTTGCAGGTGGTGCTGATGACCGGGGTCCAGAGCAGCCTGCCGGTCCGGTCGGGAATGGACCTGGGGGCGGACGATTTTCTCCTCAAACCGTTTACAGTGGCGGCCCTCCTGAAATGCGTCGCCGCGCGCCTGCGCCGGGGCGATCTGCATCGGCGCCTCGAGACGCATACGCTCGATGAATTGCGCCGCACGTTGCAATCGACCCTGCCGCACGAATTCTTCACTCCCCTGGCCGGCATCCTCGGCCTGGCCGAACTCTTGCGGGCCGACTACGGCACCATCCCACGCGAAGAAGCGGAGACCATGCTGAGCGATATCGAGCGTTCCGCCCGCCGCCTCCACCGATCGCTCAGCAATTATCTGATGATTCTCGAACTCCAGTCTGAAAAACCGGACGCGCCGGCCCCGCCGCCCTTGCCGGCCGAGACGGTGGCAGAGGTTGTCGCCACGGCGGCTCGGGTCGCGGCGGACCGCCATGAGCGAAGTGCGGACCTGCAGCTCGAGATCACGCCCCTCGCGCAGCCGCTCTCGGAAGAAAAGCTGACGATCGTCGTGGAAGAGCTGGTCGACAATGCGTGCAACTTTTCGCGCCAGAACACTCCGGTGTCCGTGCGGCTGGAGCGCGAGGGCGCCCAGATCGCGCTGCGTGTCGCCGACCAGGGACGCGGCATGACGCCCGTGCAAGTGCAGCACGTGGGCACATTCCGGCAATTCGACCGGCGAAAATACGAGCAGCAGGGGCTGGGGCTGGGATTGGCCCTGGTGCGCAAACTGGCGAGCATGTACGGCGGCGATCTCCAGATCGACAGCCGGCCAGGCGCCGGCACCACCTGTACGTTGCTGTTGCCGGCGGCGCGCGCCTGATCCCGCCGCTTCACGGCGCATCTCAATTTTTAACGCCATGCGGCCGTCGTAGCGGAGCCGCTTCCGGCTCCGCCCGGAACGGGAAGCAGTTCCGCTACGGTTCCCGAAAACTGGGATGCGCCACGCCGCCCCCGGCGTGGGCGGTGGCTTGGTGGAACCTTTTCCGGCTTCCCCTTCTGCGAACAGTTGGCAAGATATGCCCATGGCCAGCGATCTCATCGAAGTGGAAGTCGGGGATCTCCCGCCTTTGCGGCCCGAGGAAGCCTCGCTCCTCGATATGCATAGCATACTCAACAATCTGAACATCCTGCAGAGCGAGCTCGTGGTCATCGGACTGACGCTGGCGCAGGATGCCGATTTGCTGAAAGACGGGCTGACGGTCTGCCGCGAGATGATCGCGGCATTGGGCGACTGGGAAAAAACGTTGCGGAACGCCGTCGCGCTTCCGCAGCACTGCGTCCGCGTGATGGCGGAGATTGAGCGGGCGCTCAACGAACATGCCGATCGGCGGGAAGATCCCAAGATAGCCCAGTCTCTGGCCAATCTGGAGTCGATTTTTTCCATGCTGGATGTCCGGGTGGGCGAACTCCTTTCGCGCGCCGAACATCCCGACCGATGGGAAACGATGAGCATCGAGAACCTGCGCCATAACTTCCTCGAGGCTTTTGCCGCGATCGAGAAAAACAGCAAGGGGCGCTACCACATCATCAGCAATCTGGCTCGCCAGGAGCCGGCCGACTACTACGTGCGGTTCGATTTCGACTCGGTCGACGGCAAAACCGTATATATGCCCCCCGTATTTCAGGACATGATGCGCGATCTCATCGCCAACGCGCGCAAGTACACCGCTGCCGGCGGCATCATTGCCGCCGGATTGTTCGAGAGCCTGCGGGAGTTGCGCTTTGTAGTGCATGACACCGGGCGCGGCATCCCCGAGTCCGAACTACGGCGGGTGGTCGAGTTCGGCTATCGGGGCAGCAATGTGGGCGATGTGCGGGCGATGGGAGGCGGCTTCGGGCTCACCAAAGCGGCGTATGTGACCAAACAATTCGGCGGACGCATGTGGATTGCCTCCCGCGTCGACATCGGCACGCGCATCAGCATCGTGTTGCCGCGGGCCGCGGCCAGTCGGGTCTGATTCCGGCGGCGGCATTAGATCCGCAGCGCGCCGGATGGCGTCGGCATAAGCGGCGATGGATCATGGAAAACGCGACGAACCGATTTGCGTTCGCCGCGTCTGGCATTTGTTTTCTGGACGTTGGCCGATGGCACGCTGCTCCCTGGTCGGAGCAGTTGTCTCCGGCCGGTTTCCCGCCGCTTTTCCATGAATAAACTCATCCTTCTGCTCGTGGCCGCACTCGTGCTCTCTCCGTCCGTCACCTTGGCCCAAGCGAAGAAAAAGGACCGCCCGGATACCGACATCGAAAAGGCCATGGACCAAATGGCTGGCGCCGTCCGCAAACTCCGGAGTCTCGTGACCGATCCGGCGCAAACCGCGACTTCGCTCGAGCTGGTCGCCACGATCAAGGCCGGCGCGCTCGAGGCCAAAAAACATGTACCGTTGCGGGCGGCCGATGTGCCGGAGGGCGACCGCGCAGCTTTTGTGGCGGATTTCCAAAAAAGAATGGAAGCGTTTGTTGCCGCGGTCGCGAAGGTCGAGCGCGCGTTGAATGACGGCAAGAACGACGAAGCCGGACGACTTTTCCAGGAACTCGGCCGGCTGCAGAAAGCCGGCCACAAGGATTTTCAGCGACCGGAAGAGAAAGAAATGAGGTGACGCGCGCTCGCGTCGGTGGGATTCCGTGGGGAAAGGGTTGGGAGTAACGGGGCGGAAGTCGTGCCGGTTGGCGCGTTTTGAGCGGCGGCTGGTGGCCGAAAGTATTGCTGGAAATGGGCGTAGAAATCTCCAGCATCGCGACTGCATGTCCGTCCTTTCCCATCGGATCGCCTGGGCCGGCCCATGGCTTTGGGCCGGCAAGTTTTTCATGACGGTGAAGAACCAGACCGGAGTCTCGATGCGTCGCGCGGATTTGTGGCGTGGATTTGGCCTGGCGGCGGGCGGCGTACTCGCGGTGTTGCTGGGCCTGGCTCCGGCCCGGGCCGAGGAGCGCATGCCGCGCGTGCTGATCCTCAATTCTTACCACCAGGGCTATGGCTGGAGCGACGGCGAATTACGCGGCGTCATCAAAGCCCTGCATCGCCAGCATCCCACGCTTCTGCCGGCCATCGAATACTTGGATTGGCGGCGTTTCCCGCTGGCGGAACGGGAGCCGGTGCTGCTGCGGGCGTTGGAGCAGAAATACGGCCCGCAAGGTTTGGATATCATCATCACCCTCGACGATCCGGCCCTGCTGTTTGCCTACAAATACCGGCAGACGTTGACCCCGGCGCCGCCGATCGTGTTTGGCGGCATCAACAATTTTACGCTGAAGACAATGGCCGGGCAAACCGACGTCACCGGGGTTGCCGAGTCCACCGACATGGCTGGCACGCTCGATCTCGCTCTGCGCCTGCAGCCGACCACCCGCGAAGTGGTGGTGATCCTCGATCAGAGCGAAAGCGCGTCGGAAAGCCGCAAAGCCTTGGAGGCGGTTATGCCCCACTACACGGCGCGTTTGCATTTTCGCTTTCTCGAGGTTTGGACCGAGGACGAATTATTGATAAGCGTCGGGAAGCTGAAGTCCGGCGCCGTGGTGATGGTGCTGAGCGCGACCAAGGATGCCCAGGGCAAGATCGTGGCCGACGACGTTCGTTTCTGGCAGACGTTAAAGGAGCAGTGCGCTGTGCCCATCTATATGATCTCCGAGCCGAGCCGGCGGTTTTTCAGCGACAGCAATCTGGATGCGGACGTCTGGCTCGGCGTAGGGGGCAGTCTGTTGTTGGGCGACGTGCATGGCGAGGCGGTGGGTAACATCGCTTTGCGGGTACTGAGCGGCGAGAGCGTCAGCCGCATTCCGGTGATGACGAAGTCGCCCACCCGTTTGGCCGTCGACTATCAGCAGATGGTGCGTTTCGGCCTGCCCTTTGCGGCGTTGCCGGAGGGGACCGAGGTTTTCCACCGGCCGGTGAGTCTCTACGAGACGTATCGGGTGCAGATCATTGCCGCTGGATCGGTGATCGCGTTGCTGTTGGTCACGGTCGGGGTGCTGGCGGGCAATACCCTGAGCCGACGCCGCGCCGAGACGGCGCTGCGCCAGAGCAACGAACGCTTTCAACTCATCGGTCAGGCCACCAACGACGCCCTGTGGGATTGGAATCTGGAAACCGGGGAGATGTGGTGGAACGACAGTTATCGCAAGATGCTGGGCGTGACAAACGGAGCTTCGCCGCGGTTCGAGGCCTGGATCGCCGACATTCATCCCGATGACCGGGAGAACATTGTCGGAGAGCTGAAGGCGGCGGCGGCCGGGGCCGCCCGGAGTTGGGCCGCCGAGTACCGGTTCCGACGCAGCGATGGCACCGACGGTTTTGTGTTCAATCGGGCCTGCTTCCTGCGGGATGCCGGCGGCCGGACGGTGCGGGCGCTCGGCGCCATGACCGATGTCACCGAGCGGAAACATGCGGAGCAGAGGATGCGGCGGCTGGCCACGGCAGTGGAACAGGCCACCGAGTTGATCATCGTCCTCGATCTCCAGGGCGCCCTCGAATACGTCAATCCCGCCTTTGAGCGAAGCACCGGGTTCACGCCGGCCGACGTGCTGGGGCAACCGTTTTGGTTCATCCTGGACTCGGAGAGCGCAGCGCCGCCCTTTGCGCAGATCGCCGAAGAAATCCATAAAACCGGCTCCTGGTCCGGCCGGTACAAATGTCGGAAAAAAGAAGGCACGGCGCTTTCGGAGCAGCTGGTGATTTCGCCCATCCGGGACCCGGCCGGCCACACGATGAATTTCATTCTCGTCTCCCGCGACGTCACCCAGGAGATGAAGCTCGAGGAGCAGGTGCGCTTCTCGCAAAAGATGGAGGCAATCGGCCTGCTCGCCGGCGGCGTGGCGCACGACTTCAACAACATCCTGCAAATCATCCTCGGCCATACCCAGATGGCTTTGGCGTACGACCTGACGGACGCCGAGCGCAAGGAAGGCCTGTCGCAAATGAAGGAAGCTTCAGAGCGCGCGGTGCAGCTCACCCGCCAGTTGTTGGTGTTCGGCCGGAAGCAGCCGCTTGTGACGGAGGATGTCGATCTCAACCAGCTGGTCTCCGATCTGCTCAAGATGCTCCGGCGTCTGATCGGCGAACACATCAACGTCGATTTCATCCCGGGCCATCATCTGGGCAACGTCCAGGCCAACCGGAGTCAGCTGGAGCAGGTCCTGTTAAACCTTTGCGTGAATGCGCGCGATGCCATGCCCCAGGGCGGCCGGCTCACCATCGAACTGGAAAACGTGTTTTTCAACTCGGGCTATTGCGAGGCCCACCCCTGGGCCCGGCCGGGGCGTTATGTGCTCATGAGCGTCACCGACACGGGCGAGGGCATGGACTCGTCGACGCTGGCGCGCATTTTCGATCCGTTCTTCAGCACCAAACCCAAGGAAAAGGGAACCGGATTGGGGCTGTCGGTCGTGTATGGCATCGTCCAGCAACACGACGGGCTGATCCACGTCTACAGCGAGCCGGCGGTTGGCACGGCCTTCAAGATCTATCTGCCGATCGTCGAACGCAGCGCGAGCGTAGTGGGGGAAAAGCTGACCAGCATCCCGGCTCAAGGCACCGGCACCATCCTGCTGGTCGAGGACGAAGCCGTGGTGCGGCAGCTCACGACCAGGATGTTGGAACGGGGTGGCTACCGCGTGCTGACCGCCACCAATGGCGTGGAGGCACTCGAGGTTTTCAACCGGCACGCGGAGGAGATCAGCCTGCTGATGCTCGACGCCGTGATGCCGAACATGGGTGGGCGCGAAACCTACGACCGTATCTCGGCCATCCGCCCGGGCCTCCCGGTTTTGTTCTGCAGCGGCTACAGTGCCGATGTGTTGCAACCGGGATTCGCGCTGGGACCCGGGGTGCAGTTGATCCAGAAGCCCTATTCGCCGGACGAAATCTGGCGGCGGGTCCACGAGTTGCTCCATCCGCCCGGAGATAAGAGCGGCTGAATCCCTGACTGCCACTGCCCGCTGGTTGAAAAGGCCCCGGTCCGGCCGCACAGTCTGCCTGATTTTTCCCGATGCCAACCTCAGCACTTGCCAGAGTGTTCGTCGTTTCGGCCGCACTTGGATTGGGCCTGCTCCGGGCCGCCGAGCCGCTGCCGTTTCACGCCTGGGCCGACCGGCCTCCCATGGGCTGGAACAGCTGGGACTGTTTCGCCACGACTGTCACCGAGGAGCAGACCAAGGCGCACGCCGACATCATGGCGGAGAAGCTCGCCCGTTTCGGCTACGACATCGTGACGGTGGACATCCAGTGGTATGAGCCCAACGCGACCGGCTTCGACTACCGCCCGGGCGCCAAGCTCGACATGGACGAATTCGGCCGGCTGATCCCAGCGGCGAACAAATTTCCTTCCGCCGTCGAGGGCCGGGGCTTCAAGCCGCTCGCCGACTACGTTCACGCGAAGGGCCTGAAGCTCGGCGTCCATTTCATGCGCGGCATTCCGCGCCAGGCCGTCGCGGCCAAGACGCCAGTGAAGGGCACCAGCGTCACCGCGGCCGACATCGCCGATGTAAAGAGCATGTGTTCATGGAACAGCGACATGTACGGCGTTGATCTGACGAAGCCCGGCGCGCAGGAGTATTACAACTCGCTTTTCGAGCAGTTTGCCGCCTGGGGGATTGATTTCATCAAGATCGATGACCTCTCCGAGCCGTACCACCAGGCGGAGATCGAGGCCATCCGCCGCGCCATCGATCGCACCGGTCGGCCGATCGTGTTCAGCACTTCGCCCGGCCCGACCCCCGTGGCCGAGGGCGCCCACGTCAGCAGCCACGCCAACATGTGGCGGATCAGCGGCGATTTCTGGGACAGCTGGCCCGCGCTGGTCGAGCAGTTCGCCCGGCTGCGCGACTGGACGCCGTTCCGCGGTCCCGGTCATTTCCCCGATGCCGACATGTTGCCGCTCGGCACGATCTCGATGGGCAAACGCCAGACGAACTTCACGCCCGACGAGCAGGTCACCCTCCTGTCGCTCTGGAGCATCGCCCGTTCGCCGCTCATCCTGGGCGCCGATTTGACGAAACTCGACGCCGCCACCCTCGCGCGCATCACCAACGAAGAAGTCATCGCGGTCGATCAATTCAGCACCCACAACCGCGAGCTGTTCCAGCGCGACGGTTTCTACGGGTGGGCGGCTGACATCCCTGGCACGGAGGACCAGTATCTCGCGTTGTTCAACACGCGGCCCAAGCCCGGCGACCTCGACCCGGCGCGGGCGGCGTTCACGAGCCCGCCGATTTCGCGCGACTTTCCCGGGCACGGCGTGCGCATTGATTTGGATGTGACCGGTGCCACCAAGCTGTTTCTGGTGGTGGACGATGGTCGCGACGGCGACGGTCGCGCCGATGTCGTGTGGTCCGAGCCCACGCTCATCACGGCGGCCGGTTCCCAGAAGCTCACCGAATTGAAATGGGTCAGCGCCTCCAGCCGGCGCGGCACCCAGGTTTCCACCGCGCTTGGCGCCAGCGGCAAGGCGACGATCGTGGCCGGCCAGCCCGTGCCTTTCGGCATCACCGCCCGCCCCAAGTCGGTGATCGAGTACGATCTGCCGGCGGGCTGCACGCGCTTCCGGGCGTTCGCCGGGCTCGACGACAGCGGCGCTGCGCCGCCGGCCAGCCCGTGGCCGGCTCCGTCGGTGCGATTCATGGTGTTCACGCAGTCGCCCTACGCGACGGAAGCGTCCGCCGCCGTGCCGGTGAAGTTGTCGGAACTCGGTTTTAACGGCGCCTGCCGCATCCGCGATCTCTGGCAGAAGAAAGATCTCGATCCGGTGACCGGTGAGTTCGCTCCGATCATCAACGCCCACGGCGCCGGCCTCTACCGCGTGTCAGCCATACGGCCCCGGCCGATGGTGTCGTCCGGCCCGGTGGATCCGGCGCTCGTCGCACGTCTGGCGGAGCTCGGCCAACGCCCGATCCGTGTCCACGACCCGTCCACCATCGTCAAGTGCAAGGACGAGTACTGGATCTTCTGCACGGGACGGGGCACGCCGTCGTTTCATTCCAGGGATCTGGAAAAATGGGAACCCGGTCCGCGCGTTTTTGAACAGGCTCCCGCGTGGGTGGCCGCAGCGGTGCCGGGCAACCGCAACCTAAATTTTTGGGCGCCGGACATCATGTATTTGGGCGGCCGGTACCTGCTCTATTATTCCGTCTCGACCTTCGGTAAAAACACCTCCGCCATCGCCCTGGCCACCAACCCGACGCTCGATCCCGCCGATCCGGCGTACCAATGGACCGACGGCGGCGTTGTCATCCAATCCAGCAATGTCGATGATTTCAACACGATCGATCCCGCCATCACGCAGGACGTCGCAGGCCGGTTATGGCTCGCATTCGGCTCGTTCTGGAGCGGCATCAAAATGATCCAGCTCTATCCGGCCACCGGCAAACGCCTCGCCGCTGACCCAACGATCTACGCGCTGGCTTACAACAAATCCATCGAGGCGGCGTTCATCTATCGCCACGGCAATTTCTACTACCTCTTCGTTAATTGGGGCATCTGCTGCCGGGGAATGGACAGCACCTACGAAATCCGCGTCGGTCGCAGCGAAAAGATCACCGGCCCCTATCTCGACCGGGAAGGGAGGGATCTGGAGAAAAACGGCGGCAGCCTGTTCATGGCGACCGACGGACCGTTCATCGGCCCCGGCCACACCGGCATTTTCCGGGAAGGCGACAAATATTGGGTGAGTTGTCATTTCTACGACGCCACCCAGGGCGGCACTCCGGCATATGCCATCCGGCCGTTGACATGGACGATTGATGGCTGGCCGGTGGCCGGCCTCAACGAGGCAACCCGTCCGGCGGCCGCTCTGTAGCGGTTCGACGCCAGACTGTGCTGGCCCGCCGCGGCGGGCGAGCTTCGGCTTGGTCGAGTGGTGGCCGCGAGCGTGAGCCCCTCGACAGGCCGTTTCGACAAGCTCAAGGTCCCGAGCCTGTCGAGGGACTCGGGGCCCTGAGCTTGTCGAATGGGCGAGTGGATGCTCTTCCACTCGCTCACGCTCGCGGCTACTGCGGAGATGAAGAGAGTGGAGGGGAATTGGCATCAAGGTGGTTTGATCAAATGCCTCGGGACTTGCCCCGAGGATCTTTACTTTTATCGACCGGTCCGGCGTACGCGTAGTGAAACCAGTCGACATCCACGAAGCCCGCTTCGCCCAGATCATTGTAGGTGAAAATTCCGATACGGTCGCCGCGATAACTGCCCCAACTCAACTGGTAGGGCTCGCCGAACGGAGTGAAGTTCTCGCCGTCTTCGCTGTAGAAGTACTGGCTCCGGCCATCGAGACCCCAGACCGATCGCAGCCAGATCTTTTCGGCCGTGAGCGCAGGACCAGAAGTGGTTTTTTTGGCGTGCGTGAATTCGAGGGCACGGGCGGCGCCCGTTTGCCGGACTCCGAGCGTGCTGTTGTCCCGCGAGAAATGGCACAGGCCCGCGACCTGACCGTCGGCCATGCCGCTCAAATCGAGCGCCAGAGTGACGACGTTTTCTTTCGTTCGCATCGAGCGCTGCGTGAGCGTGTTTCCCGCGGCCATCAGATCGTCGGCTCGCAGGGGCTTGAACGCGTGCAACCGAAGAAACCCGGGACGCTCGGTGAGCGACCACTTCTCCGCCCGCGGCTGGTAATTCCACTCCCATTGCGGCGGCAGGCTGGTTTCATGGAACTCATCATCGGTCTGCGGGGTGGCGACGGGTGTGCCCGGCACCGGTTTCGGGCCGGACCAAACCATGCTGCCGATGCCATCCGGCCCCACTTCACCGATGATGGGCCAGCCATCGATCCAGGTCACGGGCAGGAGACTGGCGCAGCGGCCTTCCCACGCGCCGGTGCCGTGATGCGTGAAGAAATACCACTGCCCCTTTTCGGTCTGCACGAGGCCACCCTGATTGGGCTCCATGGCCGGCCGGTCGGCGTGACCGAGCTGCTTCTTCTCAGTGTAAGGACCGAAAATGTTTTTCGACCGCTGCATCATCACGTACCGGCCGGTGTTCCCCTGATGTTCGCTGTAGAGGTGATAGTAGGTGCCGTTGATCTTGTAGAGTTTGTTGGCCTCGCGGCCCGAGCCCTCGTTGATTATCTGGCCGGACTCCTTGGCGATGTCGCGGCCGTCGGGCGTCAGTCGGAAGAGATAGGTTTTGTAGCCGCTGCGAAAATTGGTCCCGACGAAATAACCCTGCCCGTCGTCGTCCCAGAAGGGGCAGCAGTCATCCCAGCCGGCTTCCTGAAGCACCGGGTGCAACGGCGCCCAAGGTCCCGCCGGATTCGTCGCGTTGCTCATGAAATAGCCCTCGTCGGGCGTGCCGAAATATACCCAGAATTTCTGGTCGTGGTAACGAATCGCTCCCGCCCACACGCCTTTGCCGTAGCGGTTCATTTTGGCCCAATCGAGATCCGCCCCGATCTGGTTCAGGTCGGTGACCACGTGGCCGAGAAGGGTCCAGTTGACCAGATCCTGGGAGTGCAGGATCACCAGGCCCGGGGAGAACTGAAACGTGGACGAGATCGCGTAGTAATCCGCGCCGACGCGGATGCAGTCGATGTCGCTATAATCGCCCGGCACCACCGGATTCCGGTAGGTGCCGTCTCCCTGATCTCCCCAGCTTGGCCAGTCGCCCCAGCGCGGAGCAGCGGCGTCGGTCGCGAACAGCGGAATGTTGCTCATGAGGAGAGTCCAGAACAACGGGCGGAGCGCTCGGCTCGTTCGGGCGAACTTCGGCTTGGTTTGGTGGTGGCCGCGAGCGTGAGCCCCTCGACAGGCTCGGGGCCCTGAGCTTGTCGAATGGGCGAGTGGATGTGCATCCACTCGCTCACGCTCGCGGCCACGTCGGAGATGAAGAAAATGGAAGCGAATTGGCATCAAAGTGGTTCGACTAAATGCTTCGGGGCTTGCCCCGAGGATCTTAACTTCGCGTCTCCTGCTGCGATTTCGGCCGGCACGATTCGCAGGCGGTGAGGATGCGGTCGCAGACGCGGTTGAAATCCTCGTTCACCTTGCGGCGGGCGGGTTCCGCGTCGTACCAGGCCAGGATTTCCTCGGCACCGCGGCTAAACGGAATGCGACACAAAAAGTCGGGCACCAGCCGCTTGATCTTGGCGTTGTCGAAAATCATGCTGTGGCTCTTGTCACCGAGGAGCCCTGCGCCCCAGTTCGCATCGTAGGCGGCCACCACGTCGGAGGGCACGTGGACGAGGCGGGCCTCGGCGCCGGCGGCGCGGGCGACGATTGCGAAGATCTGGTTCCAGGTCAGCCATTCGTCGGAGGTGATATGCACGGCCTCGCCGATGGCGTGCGAATTGCCCAGCAGGCCCACCAGGCCGCGCGCAAAATCGGTATGGTGCGTGAGGGTCCACAGCGAGGTGCCGTCGCCATGGACGATGACGGGCTGGCCCCGTCGCATGCGATCCACCGCCGTCCAGCCGCCGTCCATCGGCAGCAGTGTGCGATCGTAGGTGTGCGACGGGCGGACGATAGTGATGGGAAATTTCTCCTCGCGGTACGCGCGCACCAGCTGCTCTTCGCACGCGATCTTGTCGCGGGAATACTGCCAGAACGGATTGTCGAGGATGGTGGACTCGGTGACCGGCAGGGAGGCGGGCGGTGTCTGGTAAGCGGAGGCGGAGCTGATGAAGACGTACTGCCGCGTCCGGTCCCGGAAGAGGGCCAGGTCGGTCTCCACGTGTCCGGTGGTAAAGGCCACCCAGTCGACCACGGCGTCGAACGAAAGATTGCCGAGCGCGGCGCGGGCCGACTGGGGATCGCGGATATCGCCGTGCAGGATCTGCGCCCCGGCGGGCGTGGGCCGGACGGACTGGCCGCGATTCAACAAGAACAGTTCGATGCCACGTTCGAGCGCCAGTTGCGAACAGGCGGAACTGATGATGCCGGTGCCTCCGATGAAGAGAACTTTCATGTCCGCTACGGTACACGTTGAGGGCGCTGGGCGCGAGTGCGAAGCCCGGTCGGGGTAGTCGTGTGGTCGCATCTGCCGATCGACGGTGGCGCAAGTGGCATGGGCATCTTGCCCATGTCCGAGGGCCTTGACACAAACCCGCGGGCAAGATGCCCGTGCCACGGCGGGCATCCAAATGCTACCGTTGATCGGCAGATGCGCCCTAATCGTAAGGTCGACTGTAGCGGCGGTCTATGACCGCCGATTCCCCGCAGGAGTTTGTCACATATTATGTGACATACGCCCAAACTCCAGACGGCGGTCATAGACCGCCGCTACCACAGCAATCATGTCGGGTTTGGGGTAGGGCGGCTTATCCTTAAGCCGCCGCTCGCGTGATTGGCCGTCCTGGCATCATGCGATCCGGCGCGTTAGGGATAACGCGCCCTACCATTTTTCCGAACTGTGCCACTCTCGTCCGGCCGCTCCAGCCTTGCGCCAGCGCACCTGACCGCATCATGTCCTCTCGGCGATAACCGTCCGGCAAAATGAAATGAAATACGACCTATCAACGTGGCCCGAAGTTGACATGCGGCGGGTGCGTTCCTCGTTCCGGGAGATTCCCCTCGCGGCG
>Ga0265323_10000756_pt1 | contig 17302 bp, 12 predicted proteins | sample 41225metaG_FD_193580 | JGI IMG/M metagenome (GOLD analysis project Ga0265323, IMG submission 193580) | Rhizosphere microbial communities from Carex aquatilis grown in University of Washington, Seatle, WA, United States - 4-12-25 metaG | ecosystem: Host-associated > Plants > Roots > Rhizosphere...
GCAGCAGAGCTGTCGAGGTATCAAAGAAAAATATTTTTTTATCGCTGCAAGCAGCGGAGTATTAAACTCATTTATCCCGATACGCAGCGCTATCGGGATTCGTTCAACTTACAAATTTTAACGCGCTTCGCTTTTAAAATTTGAGTTTCACGAATAAAAAAAGGCAGCTTTAGTACTGCCTTCAATTTAAATAAAATATTTTTATTCTTACATCATTCCACCCATTCCCGGATTGGGCATAGCAGGTTCTTTTTTGTCTTCAGGTTTTTCAGCGAGCAGGCAATCGGTTGTGAGAATCATCCCTGCAATAGAAGCTGCATTTTCAAGAGCAATTCGGGCTACTTTAGTAGGATCAATTACTCCTGCGGCCATAAGATTTTCGAATTTTTCGGTACGAGCATTGTAACCGTAATCATCCTTACCTTCTTTTACTTTCTGGGCTATTACAGAACCATCTTCACCTGCATTTTGTGCAATCATTCGTAAAGGTTCTTCAAGAGCACGTTTAACTATTTTAATACCTGTTGTTTCATCCTCATTATCGCCTTTTAAATTTTCAATAACTGAAATGGCCCTGATATATGTAACCCCTCCACCAGGTATGATTCCTTCTTCAACAGCTGCCCGGGTTGCGCTGAGAGCGTCGTTTACGCGGTCTTTCTTTTCTTTCATTTCAACCTCAGTTGCTGCACCTATATATAATACTGCCACACCACCTGAAAGTTTTGCAAGACGTTCCTGTAATTTTTCACGATCATAATCGCTGGTTGTACTTTCAATCTGTTTTTTTATTTGGGCTACACGGTCATTGATTAGTTTCTTTTCGCCTCCACCATTAACAATAGTTGTATTATCTTTATCTATAGTTATTTTTTCAGCCTTCCCAAGATCATTAACACTTGTAGCATCAAGCTTCATGCCTTTTTCTTCAGATATAACAGTACCTCCGGTAAGAATGGCGAGATCTTCGAGCATCTCTTTTCTTCTGTCACCGAATCCCGGAGCTTTAACAGCAGCTATCCGTAATGATCCGCGTAATTTATTTACAACAAGCGTGGCCAACGCTTCTCCATCGATATCTTCGGCTATGATTAATAATGGACGACCTGTTTGAACCACGCTCTCTAATATCGGCAGCATATCTTTCATTACCGATATTTTCTTATCGTGAATAAGGATATATGGATTTTCAAGCACGGCTTCCATTTTTTCGGTGTCGGTCACAAAATAAGCTGAAATATAACCACGGTCGAACTGCATTCCTTCAACTACTTTAACCTCGGTATCTGTACCCTTGGATTCTTCAACAGTTATTACTCCTTCTTTTTTTACCTTTTCCATTGCTTCGGCAATAAGTTTGCCTATTGAATTATCGTTATTAGCAGAAACGGTTGCAACCTGTTCAATCTTCTTGTTGTCTTCACCAATAACTTTGCTTTGCTTCTTTAAGAATTCAACAACTTTGATAACAGCTTTTTCTATACCACGTTTTAAATCCATAGGATTAGCGCCTGCTGTAACATTTTTTAATCCTACAGCTACAATAGATTGTGCAAGAACAGTAGCTGTAGTAGTACCATCGCCGGCATCGTCACTGGTTTTAGACGCTACTTCTTTTAAAAGTTGGGCGCCAAGATTTTCTAAATGGTTTGAAAGTTCAATTTCCTTAGCAACAGTCACACCATCTTTCGTTACCTGTGGATGACCAAATTTTTTATCTATAACTACGTTTCGTCCTTTAGGACCTAAAGTAACCTTTACTGCATCTGCTAAAGCATCTACGCCTTTGCGTAAAGCTTCGCGTGCTTCAAAATCGAATATAATTTCTTTTGCCATATGATATTTGTTTTAATTTTAAAATTTGGATATTAACAATTATTTCTCAATTATACTTAAGGAGAAAATTAATAAATTTTATATTACAGCCAAAACATCACTTTGGCGCATCATTAAGTAATCTTTACCATCAATGGTAATTTCGGTTCCTGCATATTTACCATATAATACAGAATCCCCAATTTTTAATTCCATTACTTCATCTTTTGTACCTTTTCCTACTGCAATTACTTTCCCTTTTTGAGGTTTTTCTTTAGCAGTGTCTGGAATAATAATTCCACTTGCAGTTTTCTGTTCTGCGGCCAAAGGTTCAATAAGAACTCTGTCGGCTAATGGCTTAATTTTTACTTCTGACATATTCATACATAATTTAAGTTAAACAATTTTTTTACTTTCTTTAGTCAGAAAATTGACTACTGGGTTTAATCAGAAACCGTGCCATCTGAAGTTTTTGTAATTATATACTTTGCTTTCTGCCAAAATTTCATCATTTTCAATCTATCGAACAAGCATACCTGATGTTATTATAATTCAATTAAGATTTAAATTCCTTTTCTTTTAATCAAAAAAAAAATGAAAGATAATTGTCAGTGCAAATGCCATATTGACGCAAAAAGTTGAAACAGAATAATTTTCAAATTATTTTTTTTTCTTGTCGTTGAAAGGAGTTTGAAAAGGTTTCTGATTTGCTTCTTTTGGAGCAGCTGTGGGAACTTTCGGAACAGCATTTGGATCAATGGCATTTTGTATTTCATCCTGAAGTACTGATCTTTTAACGACTTCCTGCTGACGTGGAAGAATCAGGTTCGTTATAATACAAAAAACTATTAAAGTACCTGCAAGTGTCCAGGTAGCTTTTTCAAGAAAATCTGCTGTTTTACGTACACCCATTATCTGGCTTCCGGTAAAACCTGAGGCCAATCCGCCTCCCTTTGAATTTTGTACCAATACTATTAATATTAGTAAGATACAAATCATGAATATTAATATATATGCAACTGTCATGGTATTTTAGGATTGATTTTTTATGATAGTTTTGATTTCTTCAATTTGGCCTGCAAAGTAATTACTTTTTTCTGGAAATTTCAAACTTAATTTTTCATATGCGGCTATAGCCTTAACATAATTGCCCTGTTTAACATAAATTTTTGCAAGAGTTTCAGTGAAAAACTCATCTCGTTCTTCTGTACTGAAGGAAGAAATATCTTCCTGTTGAGCATTGTGAACAGGTTTTGGCTTTATCTTCGGTTCATCACTTATAAATTTTTCTATAAGTTCCTGGTTCTTTGAAATGGTGGATTGTGTTTGTTTTTCTTTATTATCAGCCTGTTCTTTTTTTGTTTCTTCCAAATGATCGAACCAGCTTGTGAATGGATATTCGTTTTTATTTTCATCGCGAAAAATATTTTCTGAATTATCTGACAAATCGACAGGTTGAGCATCAGTATCCTTATCCGGGTTTTTAATCAAATCATTTGATTCTTCAAAAATTTCATTACTTGTTATAATCCCTGGTTGATTACCTAATAAATTTTCATTTTCCGGAATTCCTTTTTCAGTGGATTTTACCATTAAAGTTTCTTCCTCAATTTGAAGAATAGGCTGTTCAGAATATTTACCTAAATCTATGAATTCATTTTCTTTAATTTCATTCGTTATGTTCGCTTCAAAATAATCCGAACCGGGTTTAATAATTTCAAATGAATCATCAAGTTCAAATGTAACTTCAGGAATAATATTTTTTTCTGAAATTACCTGAGAATTGCCTGTTTCAATTTGCTTCTGCAGTATTTCAGATATCGATTCGTTTAATGTATCTTTTTCTACTCTTCGGATTGATTCATTTTCACTAACAGTTTCAACAGTGGTAATCATGGTTCTGGAATCTGGCTTAAAAATCGAATCAGTGTTCCCGGAATGAACATAATTATATAATTTTCTTCTATTGGTTATTGAAAATGCTGACTTTTTAAGAAATGTCTGGTATTCGAATGAATCTGTGTTTTTTAAATACCTTAACAAAAGAAAATAATAAGGTTGAAAGAATTGATTTTTTTCCAATTCATCCTTCATTTCAATTGCAATATCCTGATCTATTAAACCAGGGTTTTCAATATATTCTAAAAAATTATTTGCATTCATTTCTTTACCAGTTTACAAATGCTTTATTAAAAATATCTTCGGTTAAATCATCTATTATTTGTGGAACCAATTCCGGTGCAACCTGATCAGGGGACTTTTGGCTATCATAATCCCTGTACCTTGAAAAAGGGGCATCAAAATTATTTTTAGGCTCAACAGAATTTGTAAATTTTATATGTACAGTAATAGTCATCCGGTTTTGAGCAGCCCTGTCGTTCCCTTGGATAGCCAATGGTTTTGAAGGATCGTAACCTGTTATTTCACCTTCAAAACTTACATCTCCACCTTCTGTAACCATAGTAAGGCTTGTTTGGGAAAGACATTTTCTTTTTAGGGCTTCTGTAATGTCATTGCTAAGTGTAGGTTGCACATTTTGTGCACGATTAATAAAATATTGCACAGATAGTGTTTTAATTGCTGGCGATATCGAGGCTCCCGACATTGAATATTTAACTGAAAAACATGAAAATGTTAATATTGGAATCATTAGAAAAAATAAAAGCTTTCTTAAAATTAAGAATCGAAAATTCAATTTTAAAAAACAACACTGCCTTGAATGAAAATCCTTGCAAAATTTCATTCGTACATTTTTAAAATTTTCAGCCTTCATAAATATTCTAGTCCAAATTGTATTCTTTTATTTTTCTGTAAAGTGTCCTCTCAGAAATCCCAAGCTCATCTGCAGCCAGTTTTCTTTTTCCCCGATGTTTGTCAAGTGCTTTTTTAATTAGTTCAATTTCTTTATCCTGGATTGAGAGCGACTCTTCCATAATGGCTTCTGTATCCTGGATATGTTCTTCGTGTTTTTTGCTTATATCAAAAGAGTTTACACCGGGTTTAGTCTGGTCATTAACATTTATTCCATTAAAAAGGCGATTAAAAACATGCTGGTTATCACTTTCCTGTTCCTGAGGAACAATTCCTGATTGAATGTATGTTAAAACAAGTTTTTTCAAATCATTCATATCATTTTTCATATCGAAAAGAATTTTATACAAAATTTCTCTTTCTGATGAAAAAGAAGAAGAATCTGCCGATTTTAATAAAGCAGGCAATTTGATTTCCATATAATCCGGTAAATATCTTTTTAAAGTGATTGCATCGATAATCCTGTTTTTTTCAATAATAGAAATTTGTTCTGTAATATTTTTTAATTGTCTTATGTTTCCAGGCCAATCATACGTTTCCAGGACTTTAATTGCTTCTTCTTCCAAATTTATTTCCGGCATTCGGTAACGTTCAGCAAAATCCTGTGCAAATTTTTTAAAAAGTAAATAAATATCGTCGACCCTTTCTTTCAGAGGAGGTATTGAGATAGGAACTGTATTTAACCTGTAAAAAAGATCTTCGCGGAATTTGCCTGATTGAATAGCTCCCTGAATTTCTATATTGGTTGCAGCGACAACCCTGACATTTGTTTTTTGAACTTTCGATGACCCAACCCTAATAAACTCACCAGTCTCTAAAACTCTTAATAATCTTACCTGGGTTGAAAGGGGTAAATCGGCAATTTCATCAAGAAATATGGTTCCCCCATCTGCAACTTCAAAGTAGCCTTTTCGGCTCTCATGTGCACCTGTAAATGAACCTTTCTCGTGTCCAAAAAGTTCAGAATCTATCGTCCCTTCAGGAATAGCACCACAATTTACAGCTATATATTGTCCATGTTTCCGAGCGCTGAACTGATGAATAATCTGGGGAAATATTTCTTTTCCGGTACCACTGGGTCCGGATATAAGTACAGATAAATCTGTAGGAGCCACTTGCCGTGCAATATCAATCGCCCTATTCAGACCATTATAATTTCCAATTATTCCAAATCTCTGCTTTATTCCTTGAACATCCATAAAACCTGACAAAAATTTTAAATTGACTGACAAAATTACAATTTATAAACTTTTTTACTAATTTGCAGCAGGTTAAATTTGTTTAATTTTTTTATTCGACAATATTTTCCTGAAAAATAAATTCTGTTTCTTAATAAAAAGTAAAACAAAATAATTAGACTATGCAAATAGTTGGAATAATTCCTTCACGCTACGATTCTACTCGTTTCCCCGGAAAACCTTTATTAGATTTAGGTGGAAAAACGATGATTCAGAGAGTATATGGGCAATCTTCAAAGGCGCTTGAATGGGTTTATGTAGCAACAGATGATGAACGAATTTACAATAATGTGCTTTCATTTGGGGGAAATGTAATTATGACATCCAAAGATCATAAAACCGGAACAGACCGTTGTTCAGAAGCCATAAAAATAATTCATGAAATTAATAAAGATTTGCATTTTGATGTTGTGATCAATATTCAGGGAGATGAGCCTTTTATCAAACCTGAACAAATTCGTATTTTAATGAGTTGCTTTGATAATAAGTCCATCCAGATTGCAACTCTTGCAAAACATATTACCGTGAAGGAAGAAATCTTTAGTCCGAATATTGTAAAATTAATTCGCAATAATAATTCCCAGGCCATTTATTTCAGTAGGTCGGTTATACCATTCATCAGAAATGAGAATCCTGAAAACTGGCATAAGGTTTATTCATTTTTAAAACATATAGGAATCTATGCTTTTAGAACTTCTGTTTTAAAGGAACTAACCTTACTTTCATCCACGCCAACTGAACTTGCTGAATCTCTTGAACAGAACAGATGGATTGAAAATGGATATAGTATCCATGTCGAAATTACTGAATTTGAAACAATGGCAATCGATACTCCTCAGGATATTGAAAAAGTTAAACATTTTTTCAATTAAGAATCTCCTTCAGGGTAATTAGTCAATTAATAGAATAAAACCAGATAATTGATAACAATATTATTTTGTCATCGATTCGGGATATAAAACCACTTTTATATATTCATCCTTATAGTATTTTTTTACCACATCCTGAATATTTTTTGATTTTAAATTTTTTATTGTTTTCTTGTATTTTAAAATCTCTAAAAGGTTCTCTTTGTAATATAGAGTGTTTTCAAGATAGGAAAGCCAGAAATTATTTGTCTTAAGGTTTACTTCCAACTCTCTCTCCTGTGTTTCACGGATTTTATCAATATTCTTCGTGGTAACTCCTTTATCTTTTATTTCACTTAATATATTTAAACCAGACGTCACTAATGAATCGACATTCTCCGGGGCACAAGGGAATCTAATAGAAATACTGTAATTATTATATGGAATTCTGTTCATTGAAGCACTTGCCCCAACTCCATAAACGCCACTTTTTTCTTGACGAAGTACTTCAATAAGCCTGATATCTAATAAATCTGTTAAGGACTTGAGCCTGTAAGCATCTTTGCTCGAATAACGGGCAGAATCAGTAAAAATAATAGTTACAAAGCTTTTGGGATCTGTGCCCTTGTATATATTTTTATAAACCTCTCCTTTAGGTGGTCTTATTCCAACATCTTTCCATGTTTCCTTTCTATTAACTGAAGGCAAACTGCCAATATAAGTTTCAAGCAAAGTTTTAATGCTATCATTATTGAAATTACCTACAATTACAAAAGTAAAATTATTGGCATCAGAAAACCGATTACAATAAATCTCATAAGACCTTCTTAAATTAATTCTATCAATATCTGATTCTTTTGGTATACCGCCACCACGAGGATGATTCTGTGATAAGATCCTGGTAAGTTGATCGGAATAATACATTTGAGGATTAGATTGTATATTTTTAAAATACGATTTCATCCGGTTGATAAATGATACAAAAGCATCTGTATCCAGCCTGGGTTTTGTAAAATACAAATAAATCAGTTGGAACATAGTTTCAATATCTTTGGGAGTGCAACTTCCTTTAATTCCTTCGCTATAGGCCCCAATATAAGGATTCACATTCACTGTTTTACCTGCAAGTAATTTTTGAAGGTCGATTAATGAAAAATTTGAAATCCCGCTTTCTGAAATAATTACAGAGGCATATTTTGCTGAAAAATTATCAGAGTCGGGATATAAAAACTGACCTCCCGGGCTTATGGCCGATATCAAAATTTCATCATTTTTAAAGTCTGTAGGTTTTAAGAATACTTTTACCCCATTCGATAAATCCAATTCTGTTAATCCAATTTTAGTTGTTGTAGTTTCTTTTATTATTTTTCCCGGATTAGGTATTTCTTTTAATAATTTTTCTTCCGTTAGTTTATCCTTGTATGCTTTTAACTCTTCATGAGATGTTTTTTCTATAATATTGTAAATATCATTTTCAGAAGGAAGTATTAACCCGACCTTTTGAGGAGCTGTAACAACCACAACTCTGTTAGTATCAATTATCCAATGAAGAGCAAGATCATTCATGTCTTGTAAAGTAACTTCCGGAAGGTATTTATTCATAAATTTATATTCAAATGCAATACCAGGAATTGGTTCTTTTAGCATATAATTACGAATATATTCACCGGCATAGTTAGAAGATTCTGTTTTATCTTTTTCGTTGTAATATTTTTCAAACTCTGCAAGTAATTCTTTCTTTGCCCTGTCAAGTTCACTTTGCGCAAAACCATATTTTTTTGCTTTTTCATTTTCTTCCAATAAAGTTTTAAATCCAGTAAGAATTCCGGTATCACTTACCATTGCGGAAGAAATATAGGCATCTTTCCCTCTTGCATTTATGTTACCAAAATAGGAATAAGCATTAATGAAAGGCGGTTTTGGCGATCTCACGAGTTCTGCAATTCGTTGATTAAACATCTCGAAATATAACTGACGTTTTGCATAATTTTTAAAATCATTTAAAGTTATTTCAGGTTTCTCATCAGTCTTATAAAATATGCTTACAGTTGTCATCGAAGCCTCCTTATCTGAAGCAATGCAAACCAAAGTTTGTTTATGATTTGGTACAGGATATTCCAAACGCGGCCTGGAATTATTTTTTGCCGGTATCTGATTGAAATGATCTTTTATCAGTTTTTCATATTGATTAACATCTATATCTCCTACAACTATTACAGCCATCAGATCGGGTCTGTACCAATCGTTATAAAATCTTTGAATTACTTTTTTAGGAAATCTTTCAAGATTTTCTTTATTACCTATTGGTAACCTAATTGCATATCTTGAATCATGAAAAATAATAGGGAAATATTTATCCTCCATTCGCTGTTCAGCACCCCTGCCCAGCCGCCATTCTTCAATTACAACTCCACGCTCTTTTTCAATTTCGGTACTATCGAAAGTAATTTCATGTGCCCAATCCTCAAGTACCTCAATTCCTTTATCAATAAGTTCAGGACGATCTGTTGGCAGGAATAACATATAAACCGTTTCGTCAAAACCGGTATATGCATTTATATCAGCTCCAAATCTTACACCTGCTGATTGCAAATAACTTATTAATTCATTTTTTGCAAAATGTTTGGTGCCATCAAAAGCCATATGTTCGTTAAAATGCGCCAAACCCAACTGATCGCTGTCTTCAAGAATAGACCCGGCATTTACGGCAAGTCGCAGTTCAACCCTGTTTTCAGGTTTTTTATTTCTTTTAATATAATATGTGAGCCCATTAGATAATTTCCCAATCCTTATTGATGAATCTACTGGAATATTTAGAGTATAATCAAATGGTTGTGAAAACCCGCTAATAATAAAGGCAATTGAAATAATAACTGTTAAATAAAAGGATTTCATAATTATATTATTTTATTCTTGAAACATAAAAGTATCAATTTTTTTAATAGACAAAAATTTTAATTTTAATTTGATTTTAAAAGATTCTCTTAAGAAAATTAAAATCTATTCTTTATAATTAATTATAGTATTAGAAAAATTCATTTAACGTTGAAAACGACTGAATATATAAATCATCTTTTTAATTATTTCCTACTATTCCTATTTATTATAAGGTTTATAAATAATTGATTTTATTAAATATACATATAACATGGACATTTTAAATATTTTTTTTGAATTTTTTTTTATTTATTCTAAATAAGTTTTATATTTGCAATTAGAAAATATTTAAATCAATTTTTATGAAAGTTCAGAACATTTTACAAACAATTGGAAATACTCCTCATGTAAAGATTAATAACCTTTATAGTAAAGATTATGATGTTTGGGTTAAGTTAGAACGCTCTAATCCTGGTGCGAGTATTAAAGACAGAATAGCTCTTTCAATGGTTGAAGATGCCGAGAAAAAAGGAATTTTAAAGCCCAATAGTGTGATCATAGAACCAACTTCCGGAAATACAGGAATTGGGTTAGCTATAGTCGCAGCGGTAAAAAAGTACAAACTCATTCTGGTAATGCCCGAATCTTTTAGTATTGAAAGAAGAAGATTAATGGCTATTTATGGTGCTACTTTTGAACTTACTCCGAGAGAAAAAGGGATGAAAGGTGCTATTGAAAAGGCTAGTGAGTTGGTTAAAACAATTCCCAACTCCTGGATGCCACAACAATTCAACAATGAAGCCAATATTGAGATTCATAAAACAACTACCGCCAAGGAAATACTCAATGATTTTCCTGAAGGGATAGATTATTTTATTACCGGTGTTGGCACCGGGGGGCATATAACTGGAGTTGGGGAAGTGCTAAAAAATAAATTCCCAAAATTAAAAGTATTTGCTGTAGAGCCTGCCTTATCACCGGTTATTAGTGGAGGACAACCAGGACCACATCCAATTCAGGGTATTGGGGCAGGTTTTATTCCACAAAATCTGCATACAGGAATTCTCGATGGTGTAATTCAAGTTACAAAAGAAGAAGCTTTTGAATACGCCCAGCGTGCTGCAAAGGAAGAAGGAATATTAATCGGAATATCATCTGGAGCTTCACTGGCTGCTGTTGCAAAAAAGTTACCTGAAATTCCAAAAGGCAGTCGTATTTTAACTTTTAATTACGATACCGGAGAACGATACTTATCAATTGAAGGATTATTTTAATTTTTTTAACCAATATTTTATTAATAATCGTAGTTGGAATCTTATGCTTAATAATTATTTCAATTCATTCCTGAATTCAAAAATCATTAAGGTTACTATTAATTAATTTTTTATTTCGAAATTGATTTCTCAATAAAATCACCAAATAGAGAATATTTATTGTACATTTTTTTATAAATTTTCACATTGGTTGGATTAGGAAAATACATCTTTTCAAATCCATGTCCCATATGTTTTTGTGCTTCTTCAATAGTTTTGTACACTCCGGCAACAACCGCTGCAGCCATTGCTGTTCCAAGAGCACATGTCTGTTCTGACCGTGCAACTTTAATAGGCATATTCAAAACATCAGCTACTACTTGCATTACAAATGGTGATTTCTGAGCAACCCCACCAAGAGCAATAATACCTTCAATTTTTATTCCTTCATCCACGAACCGGTCTACAATTTTCTTTGCACCAAATGCCGTGGCTTCCACTAAAGCCCTGAAAATACGAGGTGCATCAGAACCAAGATTCAGTCCGGCAATTGCCCCTTTTAAAAGTTGATTTGTATCAGGAGTGCGGCGTCCATTCATCCAATCTAATGCTATGATATTGGATTCAGTTGGGCCAATTTTCTCAGCTTCTTCAGAAAGGTATGGAATAATCTTATTCTCAATATCATTTAAAATTTTTTTCTTAGAGGTTGGATCAACTAATTCAGAGTTAGCAAGAATAATTTCTGTCGGCCATAATAACAATTTTTTGAACCACGCATAAATATCACCGAATGCGGATTGGCCGGCTTCCATTCCTAACATTCCAGGAATTATTGAACCGTCTACCTGACCACAGATTCCACGAATTAGTTTTCCTTTCATATCTTCCATTGGAGCTATAAGCATATCGCAGGTAGAGGTACCCATAACCTTGCTTAAATATCCCGGGATAATTTCCCCGCCAATTGCCCCAAGGTGCGCATCAAATGATCCTGCACCAATAGCTACTGAAGTTTTTAGTCCAAGTCGCCCGGCCCATTCAGGAGAGAGCGTTCCAATTTTCACATCACACGTAAAAGTTTTTTGATATAGTCGGTCCCTTAAGTTTTTTAGTAAAGGATCTAATTTCATCAAAAATGCTTCAGAAGGAAGACCATCAAATTCTTCGTGCCACATAGCTTTATGCCCAGCTGCACAGCGACTTCTTTTAATCTCTGATATTTTTGTATTGCCTGTTAACAATGCGGGAATCCAATCGCAATGTTCAACCCATGAAAACGCTGCTTCCCGAACATGGGTATCTTTACGCAACACATGCAGAATTTTGGCCCAAAACCATTCCGAGGAATAAATTCCCCCGACATATTTGGTAAAGTCTATACCGCCCCAAGACCTGGCTATTAAGTTTATTTCATCGGCCTCTTTGACTGCAGTATGATCTTTCCAAAGAATAAACATGGCATTTGGATTTTCTTCAAACCCTTTTGTTAAGGACAATGGAATTCCCTCCCCGTTCACTGCAATCGGTGTTGAACCGGTCGTGTCCACGGAAATGCCGATAACATTTTCAGCGACTTTTTCAGGAGCTTTGAATAATGCTTCTTTGACAGATTTTTCGAGACTTTCAATATAATCTAATGGATGCTGGCGAAAACGATTATTCGCCGCATTACAATATTTTCCTTGTTTCCATCGGGAATATTCGACCAATGCACTTGAAATTTCTTTTCCAGTGGCGGTGTCAACAATCAAAGCACGAATTGAATCTGTGCCATAATCAATACCAATAGTGTATTTTTTCATATTATTTTGAAACTTGTTTTTTTAAATGATAAAATTTAATATTAAAACTTTAATTTTAGTATTTCAAACAGTAAATATATAGTATTCGTTTAAGATGAAATTTGAACAATTAATTTGATTTTTAATTTTCTAATAATAGAAGGACAAAAATTATGTTAGAAGACCTGAAAAGAAAAGTATATGAAGCCAATATCGATTTGGTAAAAAAAGGTTTGGTTATTTATACCTGGGGAAATGTAAGCGGAATTGACCGTGAAAAAAATTTTGTTGTAATTAAACCAAGCGGGGTAAGTTATGAAGCCATGAAGCCTGAAGATATGACTGTGGTTGATCTTCATGGGAACATTTTAGAAGGAAAATACAAACCCTCTTCCGACACACCTACTCACTTAGTATTGTATTATCATTTCAAAGAAATTGGAGGAATTGTCCACACCCACTCGGAATGGGCAGTATCCTGGGCACAGGCAGGATTAAATATTCCACCGCTAGGTACAACACATGCCGATTATTTTTATGGAGAAATTCCCTGTACCAGAAAATTAAATAAAAAAGAAGTTGAAGGAAATTATGAAACTGAAACGGGAAAGGTAATTGTTGAAACTTTTAAAAGCCTTAATCCGGTTTCAATTCCTGGTGTTTTAGTAAATGGTCATGGACCATTTTGCTGGGGATCGTCACCCTATGATGCAGTTCATAATGCAGTTATACTGGAAGAAGTTGCTAAAATGGCTTTCAGAACAATGAAACTAAAAAAAGTTAACCCAATTGACCAGTTCCTTCTCGATAAACACTTTTTAAGAAAACATGGAAAGAACTCTTATTATGGCCAGCGTTAAATTGAAATTTTTTACATTAAATATAATTTATGGACAATCGTGGTTTAAATCAGCATTAGATTTAAAAAATATTTAAAATAATTTTTAGTGTCGGCCATATTTGGAATTATCAACTTAAAAAACGAGCCTGTTTCTTTGCAGGTACTTCAGAAAATGCAGTCCGTAATGAATTACTGGGGCCCGAATGGTCAATATTTATGGAATGAAGAAAATGCAGGATTAGGACAACTCCAGCTTTTTAATACTCCGGAATCAGTAAATGAAAAGTTTCCATTGGTTGATAATGAACAAGGATTGGTTTTTATTTCCACTGGTAGGATTGATAACAGAAATGAGTTATTAAACTTATTGAATATACCGAATGAATTAAAATTTTCAATTACCGACGCAGAACTGATTTTCGATGTATATAGAAAATTTGATAAGGATAGTGTTCATAAACTAATTGGCGATTGGAGTTTTGCAGTATGGAATAAAATAAGCAGGTCTTTTTTCCTTGCAAGGGATCATCATGGTGCTACAGGAATATTTTATTATCAGGATTTGGAATATTTTATCTTTTCATCCTCGTTAAAAGGAATATTGGCATTACCATTCGTTCCAAAAAAAATAAATGAGTTAAGGCTTGCTCAAATCCTCACTGCCTGGCCTGGTGATGGAATTCAGACTTCTTACGAAAATATTTTAAAACTGCCTCCGGCACATTATTTAACTTTAAATATTGATGGCAAAACTAAAAAAACAAGATACTGGTACCTTGAAAACACGAAAAGCATAAAACTAAATTCTGACGATGAATATGTTGAAGCATTTGGAGAGTTGTTTGAAGAAGCAATAAAATGCAGGTTAAGAAGTAAAAAAAAAATTGGAATTTCTTTAAGCAGCGGCCTCGATTCATCGAGCATTGCTGCTTTGGCAGCGAATGAATTAAAAACAACATCCGGTGTAAAACTTACTGCATTCACTTCTGTACCGTTATTCACAAATGAAAAATTAGTGAGAAAAGGATTCATAGCCGATGAAGGCATCCTGGCAACAAAAACAGTCCAATTTAATGGAAACATAGAACATATTCTAGTAAATGCTGAAACAGTAAGCCCGTTTGAAGGTATTATAAAAACATTGTCAATTCAGGATGAGCCGGTACATGCGGCAGTAAATAGTTATTGGATAAATGCAATTATGGATAAAGCCTCTGAATTAGGAATTGGGACAATGTTAACAGGACAAGGAGGAAATGCCACAATTAGTTGGCCAACTTTCGGATATGCTTACACAGATAGCTTGATCAACATTATTAAAAAACCGGACAAAAGAAAAATCAGACAATTTATTATCAAGAATCTTTTTATCAAAACCATTTTAAATTATTTAAACCAAATTCTTATTGGAAAACAACCCTATTTAAATTATTCAGCGATCAATCCGGATTTTGCAAAAAGAATAGATTTGCCGGGATTGATGCATGTTTCGGGCCACGACCCATTTTTTAGACATATTGATGACATGAAAAAAGGGCAACTTTCCTTATTAATGTCTGGAATGTCTGTTATTGGCGGTTTGCAGCAAACACGAGGTGCAGCATTTCAAATAAATGTAACTGACCCTTCTGCAGATAAAAGGATTCTGGAATTTACTTATGCCATACCTAATGAACAATTCTTAAATTCCAATGGAAGCCGGTTACTTCTCAGAAGATTGATGACTGGTTTACTTCCTGATGAAGTTTTATGGAATTCTCAAAGAGGAAGGCAAGCTGCTGATTTTCTTGTCAGAATATATAATGATAAAAATATCATTTCAAAAATTTTGACGAATTTCAATAAGTCTGAAAGAATAAAATATTTAATTGATATTCCAAAACTTGAAAATAAAATTGCCTCAATCGAAAGAAAAATAACTTTCTCAAATCAGTCAGCCGGACTAATAGCAAGAAGCATTATGGTCGGCCTATTTGTAGAAAAATTTGAAAAAAATTACAATTGATCTTTCTTTTTTCATTTTCAATTGTTTAACTTAGATAATTAATTATAAAATCAATTATATTAACTTTGTCTTTTGTAAATAATGAACTGATGAAAAATACGGAAAAAGATAATGCAGTCAATCAATCCAATATAAAAAAAAGTTGGAATAAACCGAAGTTGATAATACTAAATATTAATAAAACAGCTTACTTTCAGGATTTCGGGAATGATTATTCGGGATTTGGCTCCTGATTTTAGAATATTAATAATGGTTAATCAGGAAATTTCTTAATTATCTTTTAAAGGAATCATCCGGTTTTTAACTAAGTTATACAAGTAGAATTTCTTTCAAAGAATAAGACTTTGGGGGTTTTTACAAAAATGTATTAAAAGATTTAACAGTTTTTAAATCAAAAAATACATTAAAAGAAGAACCAATTAATACAATTCTCAGTATAAGCAAAGTAACATTAATTGTTTAATAGTAAGAATTTTAATTATATAACATAATTTTTAAGCGCTTGAAATATTAAAATAACAAAACCTAAGATTACCTAATTTTAAAAAAATGAATACGTTAAAATATTTACCAATGACAAGGTTATTAAGATATTATTTTATAGCCTTATTAATTTTTATGGTCAGTTCTCCTTCTTTTTCACAAGGGAAAATTTGGACAACGCAATTTACAGGTTCAGGAGAAAACCGGCCTTATAAATCGGTAGTTGATGCTTCAAATAATATTTATGTAGTTGGTACATTTTCTGGAACAGTAAACCAGGGAGCTACAATTTTAACTGCTCTTGGAACAGGCTATGATATTTTTGTGGCAAAATATAACTCCTCAGGTTCATTAAGCTGGCTGAAAAAAATTGGCAGCAGGAACAGTGATGATACTGGTGATGGCATTGCAATAAGTAATGATAATAATTATTTGTATGTTTCTGGATCTTATTCCGGAGACACCTGTTGGTTTCCAGATGGTACTTATTATTTAAAGACTTCTCACACTTCTGTTAATTATGAAGCTTTTGTAGCCAAATTTTCAGTTACAGACGGATCTATTCTAAATAAAATAAGGATTTACGGGGATCCCTGTTCAACCGGGCCTTGTCCATCTCAAAGAACACAGGATATCCAGGTAGATAAAAACTCAAATGTTGTAATGGTAGGTTTTTTCAGCGTGAATGGACAACAAATATATTTCGATGCTACACATACCCTGACAAGTAATAGCGTTCAAAATTATTTTCTCGTTCAATATAACCAAAACCTGAATTTTAATTGGGTTAAACAGTATACCGGGAACAATGCCCAGAATAAGATATTTTCACTCGATGTTGCCGATGACGGTTATTATATTTCGGGAGTAAATAAAGGAACTTTGTCATTTGATATAAAAACATTAAACAGTCAGAGTGGATCGGCCGATATGTTTTTATTCAAAACCGATTTAAGCGGAAACGGACAATGGATAAGAAGTATAAAAGGTTCAGGTGAAGATGTAAATTTATCTTTGGCTTATGATGGCAATGGATATGTTTATATCAGCGGATATTATGCAAGCAGCGATCTTAAAGTGGATTCCACTTCCACATTGACTTCGGTCAGAACAATACCTAACCATGGCAGTAATGATTTTATTTTTGCAAAATACAATTCATCCGGCACTTTGCAGTGGTTCGATTTTGCTGGTGGTATTGGTGATGATAGGTTAAACCGGATTTTTGCCAATAGGTATAATATATTAATTACCGGATATTTTTCAAATACTTTTACATATAAAAATAATACACTAACATCTTTAGGTCAATCAGATGCTTTCGGTATAGCAAACGATGCAAATAAT
>Ga0265323_10000757_pt1 | contig 17300 bp, 14 predicted proteins | sample 41225metaG_FD_193580 | JGI IMG/M metagenome (GOLD analysis project Ga0265323, IMG submission 193580) | Rhizosphere microbial communities from Carex aquatilis grown in University of Washington, Seatle, WA, United States - 4-12-25 metaG | ecosystem: Host-associated > Plants > Roots > Rhizosphere...
ACCTACAACCACACGATCCGGAAGATCACGCCGGCCGGAGTGGTGACGACGCTGGCGGGTCTGGCCGGGAGCTCGGGCAGCGTCGACGGGACGGGCAGTGCGGCGCGGTTCTATTTTCCCTCTGGTGTGGCGGTGGACGATGCGGGCAATGTCTATGTGGCCGACACCTACAATGACACGATCCGGAAGATCACGCCGGCCGGGGTGGTGACGACGCTGGCGGGTTCGGCCATCAGCCGGGGTAGTGCCGACGGGACGGGTAGCGCGGCGCGGTTCAATCAACCCTTCGGCGTGGCGGTGGACGGCGCGGGCAACGTCTATGTAGCCGATGCCTTAAATAACACGATTCGGAAGATCACGCCGGCCGGGGTGGTGACGACGCTGGCGGGACTGGCCGGGAGCCCGGGCAGCGCCGACGGGACGGGCAGTGCGGCGCGGTTCAATCAACCCCTGGGCGTGGCGGTGGACGGCGCGGGCAACATCGATGAGACCGACATTGGCAATAGCACGATCCGGAGGATCACGCCGGCCGGGGTGGTGACGACGCTGGCGGGTCTGGCCGAAAGCATGGGCAGCGCCGATGGGGTGGGCAGTGCGGCGCGGTTCAGTTGGCCCAGTGGCGTGGCGGTGGACGGCGCGGGCAATATCTATGTGGCCGACAGCGCAAACAACACCATTCTCAAAGGTCAGCTCTATGTTGCGCCACAGATCGCGGCGCAGCCGCAGAGCCTGACCGTGAACGCGGGCGGCACCATGGCGTTGTCAGCGCTGGCGAGCGGCACGCCGCCGCTAAGCTACCAATGGCGCAAGGACGGCGCGCCCCTCGCCGGCGCGACCGATGCGCAACTGATCTTCGACAATGTCACGGCGGCCAGCGCCGGCAGCTACGCCGTCGTCGTCAGCAGCACCACCGGCGACACGGCCACCAGCGGCAACGCAACCCTCAGCGTGACCAGCGGCCAGGCGAGCCGGCTGGCCAGTCTGTCGGTGCGCGCGAGCTTGGGCAGCGGCCAGATCCTCATCGTCGGTTTCACGACCAACGGCGCGAAGAGCGTGCTGATCCGCGGCATTGGGCCGACGCTGGCGGGCTTTGGGCTGAGCGGGGTTTATCTCGATCCGCGGCTGGAACTCTACAACCAGACGACCGGGGCCATGATCGACGCCAACGACGACTGGCCGGCGAGCCTGGCATCGACGTTCGCCAGTCTCGGGGCATTTCCGCTCACTCCGGGCAGCAAGGACGCGGCTGTGCTGCGCTCAGTGACCGGACCGAACAGCGCGATGCTCAAGGGCAGCGGGGCCGGGATCGCACTGGTCGAGGTCTATGATGCGGGCACGGGATACTCGCCGCGACTGGTCAGCGTGTCGGCCCGCAACTTCGTCGGCACGGGCGCCAACGTCCTGATCACCGGTTTTGTGGTGGATGGTTCCGTGGCCAAGACGCTGCTGATTCGCGGCGTCGGCCCCAAGCTGGCCGCCTACGGCGTCAGCGGCACGCTGACCGACCCGAAACTGGAAATCTACAATCAAGCCGGGGCGAAGATCGCGGAAAACGACAACTGGTCGGCCAACCCGACGAACGCGGTCGCATTGCAGACGGCGTTCACGGCGACGGGTGCTTTCGCTCTCGATGCAGCCGGCAAGGACGCCGCGCTGCTGATCACACTGCCGCCCGGGCTCTACAGCGCGATGGTTTCCGGCGCCGACGGCGGCACGGGCGAGGCGCTCGTCGAAGTGTACGAAATGCCGTGAGGGTGAAAGGGGAAGTGAACAGCGTCTCGCTGATCTGTCGAAACCCGCTGCGAAACCAGAGGCGGGTGGGGGCCGGCGTTAGGGCGGCGTTCCGCGTATTTTTCGAGCGTGATCCATTCGCTTCGGAAAAATCGCATGAAGTAACAATAGCATCTCCTGGTTGCCTCGCTCAATCCGCCGCCCGCGATGAAAATCCACCCTCACCTCCCACGTTTCGCCGCAGCTTCGGTCGCGCTCGCGCGGTCCGGTTGCGTCCCGACGAAATACCAACCCGTCGCCACGCCTTTCCCGCGCCGGCGGACAGCTCTCGCCGAAGCCTGGCCGATGCAGGGAGCGGGCCCGTCGGTGTGGCCGATGCGGTTCATCCGCGTCGGCAGCCATTGGCCCACGTAATGGCCGGCATCAAGTTTATCGATTAACGAATCTGTCCGCCAAGCGAGTAGACTCAGCGCGTACCGATCGTAAACCGCCATCCTCCGTATCGCATGCGCTGCAGAAAAATGACGCCCCTTCTCCACCCTCACTCTCACCGCGCCATGAATCCGGCGCTCGGGCGATGGGCTCTGCGGCACCGCGACGTCCGCCACCTGATCTCATATTCGATCTCCTCGGCAAACTCCCGTCACGCCTGACTCGTCCCCTCTGGCCCATGTCTCCCGTTCCTCCCCCGTTCCAACGCTCACGCGCCTGTCGCCGCCCCTCTCACCGATTGGCGATAGCCTGCATGGCCGCCGCCATTGCAGCGATGTTGGCGGGCTGTGCGGCGGTCCCGGTCTGGCGACAGGGACTCGTGTCTAAACCCAACATGGTTTTCAACGATCGCGGTGCCTTCGTCTATGGGCCCCGCCTCAACGCTCAGATCGAGCCGGGCTCGGCCAACAATGGAGGCGCGACCGCGGCAGGTTGCACCGCCTGTAAATGACCATGCCGATGCGCCGCACAGTCTCCGTGGCAATGGTAGCGCTGGCCAGCGTCTGGGTCGCATTGGTGCGCGCCGGCCTGCCCGGCACCGAGGCGACGCTCGCGGTGGAGGCCCTCGAGTGCGGCGACATCCGTCTGCGGGAAATGAATCTGCAGGCGGACCGGTCGTCCTCGCGCCACCAATACGTTTTGTCGGTTACGGCGGGCCGGATCGATATCGATTACGGTCCGGCGCGCTACGACATCCTGAGCCAGCCAGTGCGTCGCGTGGAGGAGCGGGCGGCGGCGGAGTTGACGATGCGGTTCCGAACGGACGCAGATTTCATTCCGTTGGCCGGGGGCGACGGCTACCGCGGCTTTGCCGATTTCCGTTCGGTGTGGCTCGACGAATACTACCGGCAATCTTTCTCCGGAGTGCCGGGTTATGCCCCCGCCTCACCCCATGGTTGGTCCGTTTTTGCCGGCGGGCGGTGGTCCTACATGCCGGGCGCCGCGATTCTGCAAGGCACCCTCGTGCAGCAGGACGACACCGTGTCGCCCGGTTACGAGCCGCAGATCGGCCGCCCGCTCCTCCGCGGACGCGAGCGCCTGCGAACGACGGCAGTGCGCGTCTCGACCGAGAATGTCGCGACTTCGACCGTGCGCACGTTGATGGAGATCAGTGCGACGAGCACGACCGGGCGGGACACGCGGTACGCCGTGCAAGGATCGGTGAACTGGGCCGTCAGCGATACGGTGACCTTGCGCGGAGTGGTGGCTGGCGAGCGCGAACAACCCGCCTTTCACGCGACCTCGGTCGCGCTGACGGGCGAGCGCGATTGGAAGGCGCGCTGGTTCGCGGGCCTGGCGGTGCGCGGGTATCGCGACAGTGGCGAAGTGGTCGATCCGCTCATTGGGTCAAGTGCGGCCCCAGCCCTGCGCACGGTGCATATAGCCGCGAGCCTGCGCTGGCAAGGCGAGCGCATGGCCGTGCGCTTGGAAGGCGGCCCTTATCGGACACGCTACGATAACGTGGCGCTGGCCTCGGCGCAATTCGCACGCCTCTATCGGGATCGCAACTGGCGTCGCGGGCAATGCACCGCGAGTTGGAAATTTTGACCCATGGAGGCGGCTCATACCCAATGAGAATGCACCTTCATTCCCCGTTGGTCTTCGTGGTGCTGCTGGCCGCGATGACGGCGCCGCCGGTGTTTCGGGACGGAAACAGTGGGAAGTCCTGTATCGCAGGGCCGGCTGCGATGGTGCGACCACGCTACGTCCACTGATTGATTCCATCAATACGTCCGGGCCTCCGCTGGGTGAACCCAGCCGGTTATCATTTTGCCAGGCGATCTCTCCTAAATCTCCAAGCCTCCTGTCAGCCAGTTTTTTCATCCCATGAATACAATTAACCTCCCTCGTAATCGGGCCATTCACGGATTTGCCGTAGTGCTCGCCCTCGCTCTCGCCGCTTCCTCCTCCGCCCAGGTCGTTCCCGTGGGCAGTACAGCCCGCGATTTCACGGTCGTCAATCACGCCACCAGCGCGCCGATTCGGCTGAGCGATTTCGCCGGCAAGGTTGTCGTGCTCGATTTCTTTGCCTACTGGTGCGGGCCTTGCCAGGCTTCCAGCCCCCTGGTCGAGCGCGATATCCAGCAGTACCACACGGCGAGGGGAGGCAACGCCGCCGGTGTGCCTTTACAGGTGCTCTCCATCAGCGTCGATCAAACCAACAAGGCGCTCACCGATGCGTTCATTAGCAATGCCGGTATCGAACTGGCAGGCGACGATATCCAGGGCAACGCCTGGAGCCAGAACAACACGAACGCTATTCCGACCCTCGTCATCATTAATGGTGTGGCCAACGCCGCCGGTATGCAGCAATGGCAGGTGTTGTATCGGCACGCGGGCTATGAAGGCGCGGCCACGCTGCGCCAAGTCATCGACACGGTGCGTCCGACGACCAACAGCGCGCCGGCGATCACGACCCAACCCGCGAGTCAGCATGTGGCTCCGGGCAGCAGCATAACGTTGACGGTCGCCGCCGGCAGTGTGAGCCCACTCAGCTACCAGTGGAAATTGAATGGCGCGGCCATCGCCGGAGCGACGAACGTCGCGTACACCATGGCCAACGTGCAGTCCGGCAACATGGGCTTCTACTCGGTGACCGTGAACAACAGCGCGGGCTCGGTCGATTCGGCGGTGGCGATCGTGACGGTCAATGCCGGCAGCAGCCGCTTGACCGGCCTGTCCACGCGCGGATTGGTGTCGGCGGGCGGCGAGCTTACACCCGGGTTTTTTCTGCGCGGCAGCGGAGCCAAGGCACTGGTCATTCGTGCCGTAGGGCCGACGCTCGGCGGCTTCGGCGTCGCCGGCGCGTTAAGCGATCCGAAAATGGAGGTCATCCCGGTTGGCGGCGCGACGCCACTATTGACCAGTGACGACTGGGGCACGAACAGCAATTTGTCGGCGTTGCGTGCCGCAATGCCGTTTCCCCTGGCCGAGGGATCGAAGGACGCCGCGGCTCTAACTACGTTGTCCACCGCGACGAGCGCTGGCTATACGGTGCGGGTTACGTCCAGCGGCGTGGCCACTACTGGCATCGCCATGGCCGAAGTATACGATCTCGACGCCACCACTGCGCCGGTGCAATTGGCCAGCCTCTCGACGCGCGGGTTCACCGGCACGGGGGAAAATATCCTCACGCCCGGCTTCATCATCACGGGCGACGGGCCGAAGCAACTGCTGATCCGGGCCGTGGGGCCGACGCTGGGTGTTGCGCCGTACAACGTGCCGGACGTGCTGGCCGATCCGCAATTCAAGGTAATCCCGTCGGGCCAGGATTTCACGGTGGCGAGCAACGACAACTGGGGCGGCACGGCGGCGTTGCAGGTGGCCTTCGCGCAGACGTACGCGTTCCCCTTGCCGGTGGACAGCAAGGACGCGGCCGTGGTCGTGCGCTTGCCGCCGGGCGGTTACACGGTGCAGGCGACCGGCGTGGGCGACACCACGGGCACCGTGCTCGTGGAAGTTTACGACATGGATCCGTAGCTAATGCTCGCCCCTCAGTTTCGCCGCGCGTTGATCCTCTTCGATGGAGCAATGCGCACGAGAAAGCAGAGGCACCTCCCAACCCCTTCCGTTCGATCTCCCCACCAGCCATGAAAACCCACTCCCGTTTCTTCCGTCTCGCCTTATCCTTGGTCGCGCTCGCGCTGTCCGGTTGCGTCTCGGCCAAATACAAATCCGCGGCCAAAAGCACCCCGCCGGCAGCAGCGCTCAATCTCACAGCGGCCCAACCGCCGGTCGAGGCGATGGTCAACACGGTGATTGTCTTTCATGGACCGGGCTCCTGGAAGCGCGACGCCTATTGGGACGAATATGTTGTCTCCGTCGCCAACCACGGAAGCGCGCCGTTGGTCGTCGATTCCGTGGCCTTGACCGATTTCCAAGGCGAAACTACCGCGCCTAGCGACAATCCCTGGCTCCTCGAAAAGCTGAGTCTTTCGCGCCAGGATGAAATTAACCGCCGGGCGAAGAGCGCACTCGTGCAAATCGGTCAAGGGTACGCCGTGGTCGGTGTATCCAGCGTGATTGTGGGGGCGACGGTTACAGGAATTGCTGGAACGGCGGCGGCGGGTGGGGCTGCGTTTGCAGCCAGCCTGGCCGGCGTCGCCATCCTGCCGTTTTACATCGGCGGCACGGTCTACCGGAACATCAGCAGTCGGCACGATATTGAGCACGAATTTGCGCACCGCCGGCTGATGCTGCCGGCGACCGTCGCCCCGGGCGGTGTGGCGCAGGGCAGCCTCTTCTTCCGCATCTCGCCCGGTCCGCAGCGTCTCGCGTTGCGCGGGCGCTCGGGTGCAGAGCCCGTGGAGGCCGTAATCGACCTGACGCCGCTCAAGGGCCTGCACCTGCGACCGGCCGCCGACCCGCCGCCGCCCGCGACCGCCACGCGTTGATCCTCTTCGATGGGAAAAAGCGCACGAGAGGGCAGAGACACCTCCCGGTCCTCCCCTTCGCTCTTCCATCCAGCCATGAAAATCCCTCCCCGTCTCTCCCGTCTCGCCGTAGCATCGGTCGCGCTCGCGCTGTCCGGTTGCGTCTCGGCGAACTACAAATCCGCCGCCAAAGACACCCCGCCGGCAGTGGCGCTCCATCTCACCACCGCCCGCGTCGCCTTCGCGCTCGCGTAGCTTTTCCCCGCGCCATGCCTTTACCGCCGTTTCAGATCCACGCCACGCCCGCGCCGTTCATCGCACTGACCCTGAGCCTTGCTTTTTTGCCGACGTGTCCGCTCACCGCGAGATCAAAGGCCCCCGCCGAACCCATGCCGGTGAGCGTGCCGGCCAATCTAACCGTTACTCTTGCCGCGGGCTTTGCCGAGGGTGGGCCTGCTCCGAGCAACGCCGTGGCACCTGCCCTGAGCGATGGCGAGAAGCAGGCTCCAACCGGCGTCGCGGGGTCGCCCCTGCTAGTGACGACGCTGCACAACATCGTGGTTCAGCAGAAAGCCGGTCCCTGGGGCCGGCGCTCGTACTGGCATGAATACGTCATCTCCCTCGCGCCCCGCGGCGGAATTCCGCTCGTCATCGAGGCGGCCACCTTGATCAATGCGCGGGGCGAGCCGGTCGCCCCCGGCGACAATCCGTGGGTGCTGGCCAATGCCAGCAAGAGCTGGATGGAGCGGACCGATGCGCGGGGCAAGACGAGCCCGGGTCGGATCGCGGCGAGCTCGGTGGCGGTAGGAGCCTTATGGCCGGTGGGTGCCTCCCCATTCCTGGGTTGCTTGAGTTGGGGGGCGTATGGAGTGGGCGCCGCGATTATCGCACCCGTCTACGCCGCCAAGGCCGTCGCCTTTAACGCCCAGGGACGAAAACAGATTGAGGCCAATTTCCAGAAGCACCGTCTCGTGCTGCCGCTCACCATCACTTCCGGGCAGGTGGTGCAAGGCAGCCTGTTTTTCCCCGTCACACTGGGGCCGCAGCGCCTCGTGTTGCATGGGCGTTTGGATACAAAGTCCGTGGAAATCGCCATCGACCTCACGTCGCTCATGGGCCTGCTCCTCACACCGGCTGCTGGCGCGCCGTCGCCCGCGACAGGGCCGCCGCAACAACGGCCACCAACATCTCCGCCCGACACGGCGAGTAATACGAACAATCCATAATCATCAACCGGCCACGACTATCCCGAAAATGTCAAATAGCCATCAACCACGCGCCTCGGGAACTAGGATTCTCTCTTCCGTGCAACGCGGCATCGCGGCCGTCCTCGCTTGCGCGCTGCTGAATGCATGCACCACCGTGCAGTCCGTCTCGAAAACGGACTTCGTCAAACTCACGTCGCTCGTCCGGGTGGGCGATACGGCCACCTGCACCCTGCGCGACGGTTCGGAGGTCGCGCTCAAAATCACCTCCGTCGAACCGGATACTCTGGTCGGCGATGCCCGCCGTGTGCCCGTGGCGGACGTCGTTCACGTGGAAACCCGGCGCTTCTCATCCGGCAAGACCGTGCTGCTTTGTGTGGCCGTCGTCCTGGGACTGGTCGGGGTCGCGGGGATCGCCTATGCGGCGCACCCCATGAGCCTCGGCCCCATGTAGTGACGGAAACCAGCAGAGCTTTCCCGCCAGTTACCGGCCGGCGGCTCAACCCAGTCGAGCCGCCCAGTCCACCAGCACCGAACGACCATAATCCATGATTACATCAAGGTATTCCTCCCGGAGGATTCGTTTTTTCCGTTGGGTGTTGGCGGGGCTGCTGCTCGTGGCTGCGCTCTCCGGCCCCGCCGTGGCGCAGACCGCGAACGATCTTTTTGCGGCGGGCGCCGCGAAACTCCAGCAGCACAAGTTCAAGGAAGCGCTGGCCGATTTCGACCGCGCCGTGCAACTTGATCCCCAGTCGGCCGAGGCCTACTACAATCGGGGCGTGGCACGGTACGCAGGCGGCGACGCCCGCGGGGCGGAGGAGGACTGGACCCGTGCCATTGAACTCAATCCGCGCCATATGGCGGCGTTCGTCAACCGAGGCAAGGTGCGCCTGGAACGCGGCGATGTGGCCGGCGCGTTGGTCGACGGCGAGCGGGCCATTGCCCTCAATCCGAACGTGGCCATCGCCTATGCCAACCGCGGTGCCGTGCGGGCACGCCTGTGCGATCTCGATGGCGCCATCGCCGATTTCACGCGGGCGATCGAATTGGATGCGAAATTGCCGGGGATCTATGTCAACCGCGCCCGGGCCAGACATGAGAAAGGGGATTACCCAGGGGCGATGGCAGATTGTGCGCTACAACTCGCACTCGATCCGGCCAACGCGCCGGCCTACATCACCCGCGCGACGGCGCGCCTGGCGAGCGGCGACCAGCCGGGCGCCCTGGCCGACGGCAACCGGGCAGTGGAACTGGGGTGGACGAATTCCCAGGGGTGGAGTGTACGCGGATCGGTGCGGTGGCAAATGGGGGATCGCGCCGGTGCGACGGCCGATTTCACCCGCGCCATCGAACTCGATCCCAACTCAGTTCATATCTATTTGAATCGAGGCTCGGCGCGCGACAAAACTGGCGACCACACCGGGGCGGTCGCCGATTTTACGCGGGCCATCGAGTTGGAGCCCGCCAATCCCGCGTTGTACAACCTGCGGGGTTTGGCGAAACGAAATCAGGGCGATTTTGCCGGGGCGATTGCCGACTACGATCGGGCCTTGGCCCTGGCGCCGCAGTACGCCGACGCGCGGTTGAACCGCAGTGCGGCAAATCTGGCCCGCGGCGATGTGGCGGAGTCGTTGCGGGATTGCACGATCATGATCGAACAGCATCCCCGCGATGCGCGCGGCTATTTCAACCGCGGTGCGGCGTATGGGGCGAAGGGCAATCTCAGCGCCGCCCTGGCCGACTACTCCCGGGCGATCGAGGTGGATGAGCGCTGCGCCGACGCCTGGATGAATCGCGGTGGCGTGCGGGTGAAGCAGGGCGATCTGGCTGGCGCCATCGCGGATTTCAGCCGCGTGATCGAATTATGTCCCGGCAACGCCGAAGCTTTCTACAATCGTGGCGTGACCCGCATCGGCCAGCGCGACTGGGCGGGGGCGGCGGCGGACAACACGCGCGCCATCGAACTCGACCCGAGGCACGCCGATGCCTACGCGGGTCGGGCGGCAGCCAGGTACTTTCAAGGTGATTCCGTGGGGGCCATAGCGGATTGCGATCAAGCGCTCCGGCTCGACCCGAAAAACGCGCGGGCGGTACAGGTGCGCGACCTGGCGCGCCGCCTGCCGCGCTAGGCACGCCGCCACCACGGCTATCAACATCTTCGCCAAAAAGGGCAAATAATCCCTAACCATCAACTGGCCACCTCCCCCAAAAAAATGTCCACCGGCCATCAACCACGTTCGTCGAAAACCGGGATTCTCTCCCTCGTGCAACCCTGCATCGCGGCCGTCCTTGCTGGCGCGCTGCTGAACGCCACGAACCACTGCGCCCGCACCGGCATTTCCATGTCGCCATGAAAGCCTGCGACCGGAAACGGGTGGCAAGTTGGGTCCGCGCCATCGTTCGGCCGTTGGCTGGCTGCGAAGGTCTGCGCCAGGATTCCAGCTCGGCCGGGCGGATGCTGCGGAAAAGTCCGGGGTTTTCGTTCGCCGTGGTGCTCATGTTTGGCCTGGGCATCGGCGCCAGCACCGGTTTTTTCTGTGCGCTCAACAAGGTGTTTTGGCGCGCGCCGGATGGCGTGCAGGCCGAAGACCGGCTGGTCGTGCTCCGTCGCAGTGTGGACGGTCAAGACGAAGGATTCTCCCATCGCGGCTACCTCGCTTATCGACAGCAGGCGCAGTCGTTCTCGCAGTTGTTGGCTTATCGCGAGGCCAAGCTCGTGTTGCGGGATGGCGACGCGCCGGCCCGGTTTGAAGCCCAGCTGGTGACGGAGAATTTCTTTGCCGGGCTCGGCGTCCGCATGGCGCGCGGCCGCGATTTCTTTCCCGAAGAACACCGGACGCCGGGCACGCACCCGGTCGCCATCGTCAGTCATCAACTCTGGCAACAACGCTACCACGCGAATCCCGAAATCCTCGGGCGGACGGTGCGGCTAAACGACACCTTGTTCACCATCGTCGGCGTCGCCCCAGCTGGTTTCGGTAGTTTGGAGCTGAATCTGACTGGACCGCCGGATCTTTGGTTGCCACTGATGATGGAGGCGGAAGCACGCGTGATGTTTCCGACGTTGAATTCCGATTCCTCGCCGTCGCTCAATGTCATCGGGCGGTTGCACCCGGGCTGCACTCTGCAGCAGGCCAAAACGGAACTGACGGCGCTGGCGGCCGGTATTGAGAAAACCGATTCGGCGACGGGGCCACACAAGCGCGTGCAGCTTTATCCGCACCTGTGGTGTTACCGCCCGGCCGACCGCGCGAAGGCGGTATCCATCCTCGGCCTGCTTGACGGGATCGTCGACTTGGTGCTGTTGATCGTCTGTGCCAACGTCGCCAATCTGTTTCTCGTCCGCTTCGCGTCGCGGCGGAAGGAGCTTGCGGTGCGGCTGGCGTTGGGAGCGAGTCGCGGGCGCCTCGTCCGGCAGCTCGTTAGCGAGGGCCTGTTGCTCGCGGGAGCGGGCGCGATCCTCGGGCTGTGGGTCGCCTGGGGTGTCGAGGTTTTGTTTTGGCGGTTCACCGGCCTGCCGGTGGCGGCGGCGGGTCTCGATCATCGCATCGTGGCCTACGCGTTTCTGCTCGCGCTCGTCGTCGGGCTCGCCTGTGGGCTGGTGCCGGCGTGGCTGGCCACGCGGTGCAATCTGACGGTCGACCTCAAAGCCGGGGCGGGGCAGACCGGCCAGACGCGTTCCAAGCTGCGAAACGTTTTGCTTTTGACGCAAATCAGCGCGTCGCTCGTACTCCTCAACGGCGCGGGGCTTTTTGTGCGTACATTGCAGAAACTCTCCGCGATCGATTTTGGCTTTGCGACGGAGAACCTGCTGCTCGTGCAGCCCGACATGAGCCTCGCCGAATACCCGGAAGAGCGGGCGAGCACTTTCCACCAGCAACTCACCGAACGCATCGCGGCGCTGCCCGGTGTCCAGTCCGTGAGCCGGGCCGCCCAGCTGCCGCGCTCCAACCACGGCTTCTGGGGAACGCAGCAGGTCGTGCCGGAGGGTCGCGATCCGGGAGCGAACGATGCCGGCGTCGTGGTGGAATACAACGAAGTGGCGCCGGACTATTTCGCCACGCTCGGAGTTCCCCTGGTGCGCGGGCGCGAGTTCACGGCGCGCGATACTGCGTCGGCGCCCGGTGTGGTGGTCATCAACGAGACGCTGGCACGCCGGCTTTGGCCAGGTGAGGATCCCCTTGGCAAACGCCTGCGTTTTGGCGGTATGATGGGGTTGGGTCCTTTCCATGCGGTGGTGGGCGTGGCTCGGGACCTGCACACGTTTTTTCGAGAAGAAAAGCCGCCGCCGCAGGTTTACCTCGCGCTCGATCAATGCCGGAATACGCGAGCTCCGCTGCTCGTGCGCGTGCGGGGCGGCGGGCGGAAGATCGCCGCCCTGGTGCAGGACGAACAGCGCCGGCTGGACCCCGATCTGCCGCCAGCGACGATCGAAAATCTCCGCACCGTCCTCGCCCAACGGCAATCCGGCGAGCGGATGAATGCCGTGCTGGCCGGCCTGATTGGCGGCGCAGCGCTGGCGCTCGCGGCGTTCGGACTCTACAGCGTGCTGACCCACGTCGTTTCTCAACGCACCCGCGAGATCGGCGTGCGGATGGCGCTTGGTGCGCAACCGGGCGATGTCCTCGGGCTCGTGGTGCGGCAGGGCATGGGCGTGACGCTGGCGGGTATCGGTTTCGGGCTCGCAGCGAGCTTTGGGTTGATGCGGCTGGTCGCCAGCCAACTCTATGGCGTGACCCCGCTGGATCCGGTGGCGTGCGGGGCGAGTGTGGGTATCGTGCTCGCAGTGGCGTGGCTGGCGTCATATTGGCCGGCGCGGCGTGCGGCGCGGGTGGATCCGCTGGTGGCGTTGCGGTGCGAGTAGGCCGGCGGCGGTCGCGCGGAGCCATTCCCTGTGGGTCCGATACTCCGAAGCTGGCTTCGGCTTGGTTTGTTCTGGGAGCAACTTTACGCCACGATGGTTTGTCGGAGTCGCGGCATAAAGCCGCTCCTACAGTTTGTCTTCGATGCCCCGGGGGTGATTACTCACCCGGCGGCGCCGTTCTTTCAGGCGATGCTCTGTATTCAGTTTATCGATTAACGCTCCGCCGGTCGGATCGGCTACCCTGGGCGCACTCCCAACAACGATGTCTCCTGCGCCTCACTCCTGGACCCTTGCGCTCGCACCCGACGGCGCCGTTTCGCCCCGGCGAAATCCCGGGCGACACGTCGGGAGTGATCCTTTCGGGCGGCGTAATCCGCATGAAGCGATGACGCCTCATTCCAACCAGCGACACCGCGAGCGATGCGGCGTCTGAACACCTCCGAATTCCAGTCGCCCTGTCTCCCTTACCCAACAGCACCATGATCACCTGCGGCATCATTCTCATCCTCCTGGTTACGCTGATCGCCACCGACACCGTCGAAGACCGTGCGCCTCCTGCGGAATAACGGCCGACGCGTTCCGCATATTTCCAGCTAATCGTCATGAAAACAAACCTTCGGTTTCTGGTGTTTCTCCTTCTCGTCGGCGACGCGGTCATGCGAGCGCAGACCTACACGTGGACGACGCTCGCCGGACTGGCGTTGGCGGCAATCCTGATGAACGCTGGGTGCACCACTGGCGGAACGATGCTCGGGCCGCCCTCGGATGAAGTCCGCCAGCAGTTGGGTCGGGTCAACGTTACGGTCGGGTCGCCAGCGGACCCGCTTCGGCTAGCATTGCCGCCGAGCAAGCGGGAGGCGGCGGGCGAGGCGGCCACCCGGGTCGGGTTTTTCTGGCTCGGCAACGGAGACAATTACCGTGGCGGCGGCGAAGGTGCCATTTTCGGCCTGGCGTGGGCGCCGGTTGGACTGGTGCTGGGCGGTGCGTACGGAGCGATCGCCGGCATGACGGAAACCAAGGCGCTGGATGCCTACTCCACGCTGGTTCGCGCGGCCCGCAGCCTGCGCCTCGAAGTGGAATTGCGCGATGGCATTGTGGCCGAGATCGAGCGGAAGACGCCGGTCATTGTCGTACCGCTGCGTCCGGTTTCCGGGTTGGAGTCGGGCCAGCCAGACTTGAGTCCAGCCGGGCGGGAGGACGGCGCCATTCTCGAAATCGTGCTGTTCGCGCCGACACTGGGTGATCAGAGTTCCGTGACCGCCAGCGTGGCATTGACGGTGCACGTGCGGGTAAGATTGCTAAACCGCGAGCGGCAGGAGCTCTACTACGACTACCTCGAGTACCGGGGCCCGGCGCACCGTTTTGCGCATTGGGCCGAAAACGACGCTCGGCTACTGCGGGAGGAGGTCGGTCGCTGTGTCCGGGTATTGAGCGACGAGATCGTCTGCCAGTTGTTCCGGCGCGCGCCGGGCGAGCGAGCCGATACCGCGCAGCTGGCCGCCCAAGGTCTCACCCGCCGCCAAACGACCAGGCGATAAACGCGGGCCCATCGATTGTCGCGATACGCCTCATTGAATTAATCGACTAACGGCGGGTGCCGGTTGCGGGTATCCTCGTCGCCAGCTCAGCGAACCGCCTCCACCAGCTCCCAGCATTTAAAGGATCTCCATGTCCCTCATCGATCAAGTCTCCAAACTCGGCCGCGCCCTGATTATCATCGCCGGCTTGCTCTCGACCAGTCGCGCCCAAACCCCGCTGTCGCCACGCTCCGGTGCCACCACCTACGACAACGTCGTCGATTTCTCTTACGCCGGCCGCGCGGCGATCGGCGAAGGTTCGCGCCCGCTTGGTGAAATCGACAGCGCTCAGACGCGGGTGAGTCTTGTGAACGCGCGGCCCCTCTACCCGGACACCACGCTGGTGACGGGCGTCGGCGCGCAGTGGCTCGAATTCCACCCGCCGGCCGGAAGTCCCGTGCCGGAGCGGCTCGGCTGCTTCTCGCTCAAGCTCGGCCTGAACCGCCAGCTCGATCCGTCGTGGTCGCTGCGGGCCGAGGCCGATCCTGGAATCTACGGTGACTTCGCGGGCCGCGGCGGCGATTTCGGCGCACCAGTCGCGCTGCGTTTCGTCTATGCCGCGAGCCGGGAGCTGCAATGGGCGTTCGGCGTGAACTACGACTGGCGCAGCGGCCATCCCCTCATCGGTGGCGTGGGTGTGCGCTGGCAGGTCGCCCCGGACTGGACGCTCGCCTTTCTCCTGCCCGCGCCGCGGGTCGATTGGGCCGTCACGAAAAGCTTCGGACTCTTCGCCGGTGCGAGTCTGCGCGGCGGCACCTTTCGCGTGGCCGACGATTTCGGCCGGGTTCGCGGCCGGCCTGAGCTCGACCGGCAGATTGTCGATTATCGCGAAATCGCGGTCGGTGCCGGCGCACGCTGGCAACTCTCGCGGGTCACTGCGCTCCACCTTGCCGTCGGGCGGATGCTCGACCGGCGGTTCGAGTTTCACGATCGCAACCTGCTGCTCAATGGCGACGGCGCAGCCACCGGGCAGCTCACGATGACCAGCGCTTTCTGAGGCGCCCCATCTGCAAACAGTCGACTTTTCCCAACCATGCGTGGCGACGAATTCTTCCTCCGGTGGTGGGTACGACCGGCGACGGCCTGACGCCGGACCGGGCGCGGCAATTGCGCGACAGTGGCGTGTTCGCCGTCGGCATCAGCCTCGACGCGACCGAAGCGATTCCGCCAAACCATCGCGGCATAAAGCCGCTCCTACATCCAACCCAGGCGAAGCGAGCTTCGAGGAATCAGACCCACCGGGATTGAACCCCATCTCTCCACGCGATGCTCGTCATCAAGTTTATCGATTAACACACCGGCCGCGGGATCGGCTATCCTCAGGGCACGATGAAAACCACCACGATGAACTCCCTTACCTCGGTTGCCCCGACCTTCGTCGAAAACGAACCACGTCCGGCGCACCTTTCCGCTGCAAAGTGCCGGCTCGCGACAATTGCCTTGTTTCTCGCACTGTTCGGCGCCGTCACCTTCGGCTCAGCCGTCATCAGCCAAACTCCGGCGGCGGCCCGCGAGATGGCTGCAGTGAAGTCATCTCTCCGCGCGAAGCTGTATGACGCCTACCGGGGTTATGATGGCGACGGGGCATCGGCGAAGTACCTCCCGGAACAAAATGTCGCCGCACAATTGCCGCGGCCGTTTCCGACGGCATGGGTGTGGGATTTGGCCGGCATCCGGTCCTTTTAGCGGTCGGCCGAAAGCCCCGGGTGGGTTCCGCGACTGGCACTGAAGAGGAACAGAAACGAAACGAGTTTTCCCCAACATGAAATGCACCGCCCTTGATACGGGCCAGGCCGGCGACGCAGTGACGCTGACCAGCTGGCAATGCGCATCGCCTCCGCGACCCGCGCCACGACGGGGGCGCAACCGCCATCAGCCGTGGAGCGTGAACGCGGACGCTCCCTGACCGCCGTCCAATAGGGCAACCGAGGCGCGGGCCCATCGACCAACAGCATTGGGCTGGGCGATGCCCCGTATCGAGTTTATCGATTAACGCCGGTCGGCCGGATTCCGCTACACTCATCGCGAACCAATCAACCCATGAAAACAAATATCCAATTGTTTCTCTCTGTGTGTTTATTCGCCCATACGGCTGTTTGCGCGGTGGAGGCTCCGACCGTCAAGTCCACGACGCCACCCGCTGCGCGCGTTGGCATCTACGACTCCCGCGCGGTCGCGTTTGCCTATTTTTGGAGCGCGCCGCAGCAGCAGACGTTAAAGGAACGCATGGCCGCCGCCAAAGTCGCGAAGGCGGCGGGCGATCAGGCGACCTACGCGGCCATCGCGCAGGAAATGAAGGAACGACAGTCGCGCAGCCATCTCCAGGTCTTCAGCACGGCGCCGGTCGACGATGCCATGGCGGCGCTCCGCGAGCGCCTGCCCCAACTCGCCGCGCAAGCGGGCGTAGGTGAATTTCTTTCCAAGTGGGACGAGGCGGCGCTTCAGAAATTCCCCGTGGACGCACGGGTCGACGTGACTGATCTGCTCGTGCAGGAATTCAAGCTGCCGGAGCCGCAGAAGAAAATGCTCGAAGGCTTCAAACGCGCGACTCCCTTGCCGCTCGATGAGGCGCGACGGCTCGACGCCGCGGGCAAATTGTGAGAGTGAACACACTGGCGAACGCGGCTTCTCACCATCCAGCACCCTCCCGGCATGAAACCCAACCGTAATTACTACCTCCTGCTGGCCGGTCAGTTTCTCGGCGCCTTCGGCGATAACTTTCTGCTCGCGGCGATCCTGGGGCCGCTGACGTTTCAGCTCACCGCGGGACTGATCACCGAACAGTACGTGAATCACCAAAATTCGCTTTTTGGCCTGGCGTTGGGCATGCAAAAGGTCATCCGGGATGCCGAGGCTGGCCCGCGGACGGGAGGAGACGGGTCGTGATGATACCGCGCGACGTTGCACCATACCGTCTCATGCGCATTCACCGTACTTCGCTCCCTCTCCAGCGTAGCCCCGAGCGTGAGCGAGTGGAAGCGCTTCCACTCGCTCACGCTCGGGGCTACAGTTCGACTCCACCGAAGGCGACATCGGCTTATCGGAACCATCACGGATG
>Ga0265323_10000758_pt1 | contig 17286 bp, 25 predicted proteins | sample 41225metaG_FD_193580 | JGI IMG/M metagenome (GOLD analysis project Ga0265323, IMG submission 193580) | Rhizosphere microbial communities from Carex aquatilis grown in University of Washington, Seatle, WA, United States - 4-12-25 metaG | ecosystem: Host-associated > Plants > Roots > Rhizosphere...
CAATTGATCATATTCGTAAGTTGACAGCGTAAATCCTTTTGCCTCTGTCAACTTACGAATATGATCAATTGTTAATTTCCTTGACAAGTGAACTCCAGCAAATATCTAAGATTGTGCTGGTCAGTTCTGTATAACATCATCTCGTCATTGATAACCCCACTTTGCCCACCCTTAGCCCATACAGAATGATATGGAGCTATTGATTTCAAAGTGTAATTACCTGGTGATTTTGCCATAAATTGATTTCCTAATGCACAATCCGATACGAATAAGAAGGCCCTATCATCGGAGCCTTTCGCCCAATATGATGACCTAATATTGGTATAGTTGATGCTTTTTGTTGAAGAGCTTGACTTATAGATCGCTTCCGATCCGTACATCGAACCAGTAATAATTGCTCCAGCAGGACGAATCAGCAAACCAGATTTTAATATACCTGTAATGTTTTGTGATCTTGAGCCATGAAACAAAGGAATTACATTGGCCTTATAGAACAGATCTTTATCATACAAATCTGTTCTTTTGGTAACAATACCCATTTGATCTGGAATTACTTGCTTACCACATTGTGTAGCTATTTGCTTTGCTCTTTCTAAGAACCTATTACGCTCTCCATTGCGCTGAATACTCCAGGCATTCAAAAGAGTAATCTTCCCTAGGTAATGATGATTGTTGGCCCTGGTGTCTTGTATGAGTTTATTCAACCAACCGAACAATTGATCTTGCTTGTCTATGAAAGAGAATTCGGTATCCAAAGATTTGTATTGATCGTAAACCGAATTGCTGGTGAGTGTTGCGCCGATGGATTTTGCGTCAAGTAATGTGTCAAGTTCGTCTTCCAGGGTTGCCACTTTCTGATCGCTATCAATTAGCAAGTGTGTCATTTGCCCACGGGCACCAGCCCCAAGATTATGCGGAATCAATCCGTAGAACTGATTAGTCAGAGCCAACAACTCCTTATCATCTTTCTTTGAAGATAAGATGCGCTTTACCTCAACAAGACAGGCGCGACCCTTGTCAACCTGTTCGTTAGTAAGCTGGCCAAGTGGGCATTTAATGGTCTTGATAACCCAGCTGTTAGTGGCCCCCATCAGAGCTGAAATGACACGAGATGTTTCAAAATGAAGTGCCGGTTTCGATGGTGAAGAAGTTGTATCGTCGGCGTTCTTGAGCTGGACAGCCTTGATTATTTGCTTGGCAGCATCACTGCCAAGGGTACGTTGGGCAACATCGATTTCAACATAGCCCTTACGAAGCTTTGCCTTCTTGATAGAATTGAACTCAGCCTCGGCAGCGTCTTTAGCTTCTCCAAAATAACGCCAATCATGAGCTGCAACTTTACCAGTGGGACCGTATTCACTATAGATTTGGTATAGCTTGCCATCTTTGGAAACATTAATTTCCATGTGATACATCTTATTTGAACTGCCATGAGTTCCAGCTTTTTCACCGGTCAAATCAAAGAAGTTAAATTCAGCGACCCAGCCAACAGGAACGTCATAGTCTTTGATTGTTGGAAATTTGTCTGTCTTTACTTTTACTTTTGCCATGTTTCTTTCCCAATGCTAGCGAGCCTGACCATTGACAATCCGGCTCACGATATCACTTTCGATGCCACATTACAAGACGCATTAGCATCCAATACCTAAGGTTCGGTCGGATGCTCAGCCTTATACCAAAAGATAACGGTTAAGATGCATGTTAAAGAGGCTGCCATAGCACCGGCCTCGCGCGCCCCTCCCATCAATTTTACGATCACCAATGATAGGAGGGACATGGATAATATGCGGGTTATCATTTCGATACCTGGTCAAACGCCCTAGCTACAATTTCCAGCTTACCTAGCATTATGATTCTCCAACTACCTGTTTGTTACCAAAGATGTTATCCCAATTTTCTCGATAGGCTCGAGAGTTTACCATCGATGGCTTTCCAATAGGTTCTTCTTCGGTAACCTGATAGATGGGTCCAGAGATTTGCTCTGTCTTGATCCTGGTAAAATCTCCTTCGCTGTCCATTGGGGCTGTGCCGGGTCGGTACATCTCACCAGGATGCGCGCCATCTTTGTCAATGCGAATTGCCGCCCGGCCACCGTTTTCTAACTCAGGACCCATTACCAAAAAGCCTTTGTCTTCTTTATCATCAGCCATGATTTCCTATTCGACTAAATGAAACTCTCGAACAAAGTACGACTTCCTATTCTTTGGGTCTCCATACGAGATAACAGCAGTACTTCCCGGCTTTGCCTGGAATACCTCTACGCTCCTCGGATCTCCAACGTATAGAATACGGACCTCCCAAAGTTCTTTTGGATGATCTTTGAGCGTTACTATGTAGCTTGTGTTGCTGTTGACCGTAATGGACTCTACACTATTGATTACGCCTTTCACCTCTTTGTCCTCAAGAACGTTCGAGCCAGTTCTAGAGGATTGATTCATTACAAGATGCTGTTCGTATCGCAGAAATGCATCCTGCTTGTTGTTGGCCCATATTACATTGGCCGGTTTGACATCGTAATCAGCACGCAGAAGGAACGTTGCTGCGTAGAGAGTGCCGTACTCATTGAGGTTGCCATTCGCATCTATGCCGTTATTGACTGCCGGCCTGGTTAGAACACCTTCCCATGTCCGCTCTCCATAGATGGTATGTATCGTCATGTCTTCTACGTAATATCCGTAGAGAGCGGTTGCTTGTTTGACGGCGTTGTAGGCGGCGCTTTTGATCGCCATGCTTTGCTTACCTTCGGTTTTGTAATAAGTGCATGAGCCCATTCTTGGATCGCAAAGCATGATACCGGATGTTGAAACATCTGGCTGTGAACTGGTAATGTACGCCGTGTAAACCAAATTGGTATTGGCCTCGTTCATTACCGGATACATATCTCCGCCGTCTACTTCAAATTGATTCAGTTTCGAGGTCTTCCCGTAGTTTTCTGTATTGTATCCCCAATAGTTTATAAGGTCTCGCATGACCTCTTCGGAATAGATTTGATCAACCCATTCAGGAATCTTTGGGTCTCGTTCGTTCTTCTCCGTGAACGGATTGTCCAGCGCAAACTCTTGGATTTTTTCATCTTGTGGATCAACCAACAAAAACTTCTCCGCCCAATATCCATGTCCGTTTTCAAGCGGGGTAGCGTCGTCCAGCACATACGTTACTGTAAAATATGGCCGCCAGTTATCATCAACTTCCAGCGTTGGATTATCTAACCTATGAAGTCCATATGTTTTATAACCACGATTGCGTAGGAAACGATAGATGTTGTGATCATCTGTTGTGCTGGACTGGTCACCAAGATACAGTTTGATTTTGTATGGATTGCCAACTTCGTCTTGAATTCGAATCCAGGCGGGACGTGTTTCATCTTCTGCATCGACTACGCCAATAGCCGGAATGGCCATTCCGGTTTGTTCGTATGCGGCCCTGTTTGCCTCGTCCTTTGGATAGTCTAGCATACCAATGTAATATTGATGACCGCTAACCACAACTGTAGTAATCGCAGGACCACCATCGCCACCTTCTTCCTTGTCTGTTTTTGCGATTTGGAAAACGGTACTAAGACGATATGTAAACTTACCTTCGTATGTTTCAAGTGCCTGATTAATTTTGGCCGCAGCCATCAGCCGACTGACGTTTGAAATTTGAGTACGCGTTGTAGCAAGTGACTCGTTGGGATTTGCTACAGTTACTTTGAGGAACTTCTTCCACCTGATTCGATTCGTAAGCGAAGGCTCGCCAGTTTCGCTCTTTATTGTACTGCCATTGCACCCGTTGCATCCGGCTAACGAAAGGCAAAGAAGAGTTAGGCATGCAAAAACAAGCGATGTGATTCTATATGTTTTCATTTTGCAATTTCTTGTGGTTTGAAGTTTCTGGTAGATAACAATGTTATTGGCCTAGAGCCCAGGTTAGAGAACTGATATGCGCGCACAGCGTCACTCTCAAACAAGAACACTTGTCCGAAATTGATGCGCAGTTTGTTATGGCGATCATCATGGAAAATTACTTGTACCCCGTCTACCTGAGCATCGGCGATATGTTCAGATACATAGGGAACAAATGCATTACCATGGCCGCCAAGTCCCTCGGCATATCGCTTAGAATACTTTATGGTTCCAGTATCACTAATCAGCGCCAGATTCAGGAAGGACGCCTTGTTGCGCTCATCCATTACTTCGGCACTGCTCGACCATGGGCCGAAGTCAGTCTCTTGTTTATCGGCTACTTGTTGTTGATATACCTCAGCCTTCGGTGGTTCCGGAGGGGTTGCAGAGGTCACATGAGCTTCCGTGTAGTAATGTCGAATGCCATAAACAGACAGCACTAGAATTGCAGAGTAAACAAAGTCGGCAAAGATTGCCAATGAGAACAAAGACTGGAACATGAAGAGGATGAGAACTGCCACGTCCTCACCGTCATAGTCAAACCATGATGGGGCTTTCCATTCGCTTTTAATTTTTTGAACGCCCTCAAAGAAAGCCATGCCCTTAGCTTTGGCATTTGCCTTCCTAGTCTCTTTCCATGGAAGATATTCTTGGTAATAAGTGCAGCGTATATGAAGCCACATACGCAGAGCCATCATAGCAATCTCGCGCCATGGGTGTTTGAAGCGCGCCATCAACTTCCAGTTCTTAGTCATCGTGGCGATGATTACTGGGATGAGTAATGTGATGCCTATCACGGCCTGAATAGCTACATATGCTATAAATATTGGGCACACAATACAATAGAATAACAGCTCTCTTCCAATGAGTTTCCAGGTCGATGCCTTAGCTATGTTTGCCATTTGAATCTACTCTTTGGTAATCACTGGTGATAAATACGGCTCAAGCAACTTGGCCCGTTCCGCTATCATCTTTTCGCATTCGGTCTTGGCCAGTTCATGAGCGGCGAGAGCCGCAGTTAAGTACGGCTCTGCAATCTTAATATCAATTTCTTTCCTGTTCACCTGCTCACGAATTTCAGTCAGTGTGACGAAGGCAACGTGAGCTTCGTTCATTACTTGAATGATTTGCTCGTTCAATTTTCTGGAGCGTATCTGGATATCGCGCACGCTCCAGTGTACTGTGTTAACCAGTCTTTTGTGCATTACGTGCCCTCAGTTTATTGAATAGATCAATGTTGAGTATTGGAGATGTGTGTGCTGCCTGGAAGCGCACGCTTTCATATTTTTGATTCTTGAGTACCGCATCACCTCTACCAAGTAAACTCTCCGCTCCAATGCGATCCAAGATGACAACACTATCAGTTTTAGATGCTGTCTTACAAGCAATGCGCCCAGGGAAGTTCGCCTTAATCAAACCAGTAATTACGCTAACGCTTGGGCGTTGCGTTGCCAACACCATGAAGATGCCAGCCGCGCGACCCTTTTGCGCAATCTTGACAAGCATAGTCTCGAGTTTGCGGCCTTTGTCCTGAATCATTAGGTCTGCAACTTCATCGATAATGCACAATACTAGAGGAAGCTGTTGCGGATTCTCTTCAATGCTGCGCATTCCAAGCTCACCAAGCCTGGTGTATCTCTCTTCCATCATCTCGCTTAGACCTTCGAGTTGATGAAGTGTCTCTGCGTATGTTGACGCTATCTCTGGAATTACCCCACGAAGCGCAGCATTATCGTAGTCTTGAAACTCAATGCGCTTCGGATCGTTGAGGTAGATCCAAACGTTGCGCTCGCGCACAGCGTGAAGCATTAGGCCATTCGCTATCAGCGTGTGGAGCAGGGTTGACTTGCCAGAGCCGGTGCTGCCAGCAATCAGTAGATGGGGGTTATTATTCATATCCATCCACAGTTTGCGACCTTCGTCAGATTCGCCCAGCAGCATCGGGAATACCATATCAGGTATTGTCTCGCCGTAATACAGGCTTGTCAGCGATACTGGCTTAGCCTTCTCGAGCGCAACCTGCAGGCGCACTATGCCATCCGGACCCACAAGCCTCATAAGAGGTGTAGTTTCAGACTTGATGGCCAATTGTATTTGCTCAGCGCTGCGCTTCAGCTTGCTGAGCACTGTAGGCCTTGTGGCCAGTTTGATGTCATAGAACGCCAAGTGGCGGTTGCGCTCGGCACGCACGCATGTTCCATCGATGCCAAGATTGCTCAGCACTCCATTCATTTCATTTTGAATAGCGTTTATGATAGTCATGGCATATCCAATCTATTATCTTGATAACTAAAACTATGTCAAGACAATTTATCTGTATTATTTCAACTGATGATATTACAAATAAACCGGCTAGCCAGCTTATTCAAGATCTATAACCACAAGAGCCAAGGAAATTTGTGAATCTATTGAGGCATCAGTTGCTTTTCTTCAGCGCTGTTCATCGCCAAAATCTCCAGGTAGATAAGTGGTTTGCGGCGCAAGGAATACGCGAGTGAGTCCATCGCTCGTACGTATCGTTACATCATAACGCTTTGACATCTGGTACAACTTCTCGGTGGTTAGCTTTGTAGCCTTGTTGTGATTGAGACCGTCTTGCTTCATCATTTCAACAATGATTTCTTTACCAAAGAGATTTATTATGTTTGCGTCGAATTCTATGTTGTCTTCTATTGCTATTGCTGGCACTGCCTTCTTCTCATCTGCCAGAAGCTTTGTTAGCTTATCGTGAGCTTCATCTTCTGAAGAGATTCCAGAATAACCATCCGGCGTGTATTCGGCATTGTTGCCGCGCTGGATCGTGACGCTGAACGACTGTGCCAACTTTCTGATTCGAAGAACAAATCCCAAGTAGCTTCTAAATTCATAAACATCTGATGTCATATATATTACCCGTCAGAATGAAAGTCTTCTCCACGATGACCGTGTGGACGATCATCATCGCACTCATCGTCACACTCATCGTTAACGGCCTCTCGTAACTCCATCGTCTCTCGCCATAGGCGTCCAGCGACTCGGTTCAATTCATCTTTCACCGCATCGACTGACCATCTTGGCAACTGTTCCCAATCTGACCGATCCTCGAACCATGCATCGGGCCCACCGCCGAGGCTGGTCATTGCCCCACTGGCGCGTGCGTTGCCGTGCTCCGACTCACGCTTGCCAATCATGCATGCTACCGAGTAGGACTCGCCGCACACCTCGACCTCGACGTGCACGTATGCCATTAGCTCGCGGGTTGCGTCGTCGGTATCGACATCATCGTCCGCCCCGTATTCATAGTCTACCGAGCCAACGATGATATATTTCCAGGCCTTGTCGGTATCGACCGCCCATACTGCCCACGTGGATGGCGCGCCAGGCTCTGATGCGTTATGGATTAGCTCTGCGTTATTCTCGAGCATCCATCCCCAGTCGCTCTCGGGTGTGCCAGAAAGGTCGATGCCGATTGCGTCGTCCAGATCAGCGCTGCCGTCGTCTATCTTCTCTTGTAGTTCCTCCGGAATAAGGGCCTCGAATTCCGCCTTGGCGGATTCAGCATCCGTTGCTTCGAGCTCAAAACTTACTGGGCCATTTGCATTGCAGATTGCTAAAAATGTCATATTTAGTTTCCCTTCAGAAGATTTTCCTTTTCATCACCATCAGAATCAACCGACTCTTTCCTAATTCTAGCGAACATTGCCGGCCGTGGAATTCCTTCCTTGGTTAGCAACTCCCATTCATAGGTTATGATTGTTCCAATTGGCGGTGGGTTATGAGCCATCGCCTCTGTCATGCCCGAGGCAACCTTGAACTTGAGGCCTTTATTATTAATTACCTCTAGAGATCCGCAAAGCCCTGGGCGCGTTCCTTCAACATGTCCAACAACCACCGCCTCGGCATCAAACCGTTTCTTGACCTTGAGCAGCGTGCTGCTTCGCTTGCGCTCATATCTTGAGCCCGGCTTGCGAAGCATCAGCCCCTCACCACCAGCATCAACAATATCATCGAGTTGCTTGAGTAATTGCTCTTTGCTTTCGCATACCCAGAAATCAATCACCTTCGCATGGGTGGCTCGGTTGAGGATCATCTGTGCATACTTGATGCGCTGCTCGAAGGCTTGCAGGTAATCTGGAGCATCGTATACTGAGTAGTGGATTGCTTTCCAATCGTCATCGCGAGATCCGTTGACTGCCGATGTTACCTTCCCAATCTCGCCGCGCCCAGCGTACAACTCACCATCCAGAGCTTCGTATGGAAGACCTTTGGTGAACCATGCTGGAGACTTAATGACATTGCCGTTTCGGCTAATAAATTGTTTACCATTCCACCCAGAACGGAAACCGTCTAATTTTTCAGAAATTAGCCATCCTTTTGGATCAAATGATCTGTCCCAGATCTTGGCCAGCAGAAAGTCTGTCACTTGGGTTTTCTTTCTTCGTTGCGATGTCTTAGCTCCTGCAACTCTCCCTCTAGTCTATATTTGCAGGTAGCAGCTTTCCCAGATGTGCATGCCGGTTCATTGCGACATGACTCGCAGGTTTGATATTCTGGAGGAATATCCGTAAAGATTCCATCACGAATAAACTGTATAAATTGCGATATCTTTCCCACGTCAACCACCTTATGGAAATAGTCTCTCTTCTTTTTTACCAGAAGAATTCAACACTTCAATCTTTCCTGCCAGTATATCAATCTTACCAGCCAGCTCTGGAAAGCGATACTTGGCAGCAGCTGTATATACAACCAGATTATCAAATCGCTGATAGATGCCGGGTGAATGTGTATGTCCCGTCAACACTACGAACTTCTTCTCGAGATGATTCTCTGCATACTTATCAAGCACAGCCCCAATGCTTGCACTGGTAAACCATGGCTGCCAATCTCTGTCACTATTATGCCCCTCATGCCAAGCCGATTCTGGATAAGGCGGGACATGTGTAGCAACCACCACAGTGTCGGCATCTACATTACAAATCTCTGTGAACAACAATGCATCTAGCCGATCAGCTTCCTTTGCTGCGCGTTCACGAACCAACTCAATCATCAAGTCTCTTGAGTTGAGCCCAGCCCATAGTTCTTTGATGGCAGTAAAGTCATTGATTTCTACTCTGGTTCTGGTATTACCATGGTAAGCATCATACCAACCATTGACACCAACAAGACTGACGTTTTGACGAGTGCCTAGAAGATGACTGCCTTCGTTGAGCCAAAACAAATTGTCAAACTTCTTGGTAATCTTTGGAACTAGCTCATCAATCTCTTTGAACGAAGCGTTGTAGAAAGAATGGTTGCCTAAGACAAAATAAATTGGCTTTGGAAATCCCTGTGAAATTTGTGTTAGGTGCTTTTCAAGAACTTCTCCACTTGAAATATCACCAGTAAGGATTAGCCCATCAGCATTTGGGTTTTCCTCAGCAATGCACTGCGCAAACCTTAACGCGCCGTCATCTCTCTTTAGGAAATTAAGGTGCCAATCAGATCCCCACAACAAACTCATGATTTATTCTCCGCCATTCTATTGGCTCTGGAAGCTAAAACGATTTCACAAAATGAATAAAACTCGTCTTCGTTTCTAGCGCCCTTTGATGTGTTGGAAAGATGTGTGCATAAAACAATGTTTCCTTTAACATACCCAAGATTAGGAGTAAGCCTGTCAACTGATAATGTTGAGCCGAACTGATTTCCCCTTCCTCTACCATAGTTGTTCAATCCCATTACTTCTTGTGTATAATAACACTTACCATCTTGGTTATGAAAAATCTCAATAAGGTAATCTGCATCGATATTACATTCAACACCAATGTCTCTACACTCTTTGTGGTAAGCCCCTAAGCGCCGCTTTAAATACCAGCGCAATGCTACATCACCGCCTGCAGAAATATTCTTTTCTCGCCATTTGTCATGTTGTTTCTTCATATCTTCTTTGTGATTAGATCTATATTCATCTATTCTTATTTGATCACAATTTAAGCAATATGCAAGTCTTCTCTTACCATTGAAATAACGAGAATCATTATACCATCCAAATTCACTTTCTGGAAGACGCTCCTTACAACGGGCACATTGATAACCTATTTCTGCTAAAAGTTTTCTTCGGCACGGCCTGCTACAGGCATAAACTTGGCCGTCAACAACCTTTCTGGAAAATGATTTTCCGCATATACAAACTAATCTTGTATAATCTTTCGACATATATTTTCATATAGTCTGATTATACCTCTCGACTATTTTGATTTAGCTGGCTTAACCTTACCAACTTCATGTAATTGAACTGGCACACCATCAATGCTCATCGGCACATCTCTCCGCAGCTTGTCTGTTAGTTCGTTAACATACACGAACAGAACATATGAGCTTCGATCTTTTCCTACGCAAATACCACCAGGGCCAAGCCACTTTGGATTTTTAATTTGATCGGTTAGTTTTTTTGCAGCGGCTAAGGCTTGCTCTTCGGTCGGCGCATTCATTAATTATTTCTTTCTGATGAAGTTATTTAGGACTTCTTCTTGCTTAGATAGCCGGCGACCCTTAGCAGGCCGGTGACTCTATTGCTGGCCCCTGTGTAGTTTGGATCACCAGGTCCAGGGGTGTAAAGCATTTCATTCGGATCGCCTTCGATATTCATCTCTGGAAGCTGAATAACGTTTTCCTTCTTTGGGGCCGGTCGCTGCACATGTGCTACGCCGGTTGGTGCTGGCTTGCCAGGCGCTGGGGCCGGGCCTTGTGGTCGAAGCAACTGAGACAGCTCGTCCTCTTTGTTGCCCTGCTCCCATGCAGCAACGTCAGTTGGATTTGATGCTGGTTGCTGATGGCGAAGTGACTCTTCCCACTCTTCATAGGTTCGAGGCTTGGACCATTCAGCAACTTGCTCTGGAGTAGCAGAAGGCGGAATCAGCGGAGCGTCCGCTGGAGTTTGTGCTATCTTTGACCAGAGAATTCTTCGCTCTGCAATTCTGATGTTGTGCCCATCAAGATCTGGAATGGTCCGCCCAGCAGATTCGAGCAGTTTATGAATTGAAGCGTTCTTATCAAGTTCTCTAGCCATATTTTCCTCTGATTATCAATCAATAACCTGTACCTTTCAATGCACAATTATTGATTGGTGTATATTTTACCAGAAGAATTAATTTATTTGGCTTTTCTCTCGGTATAAAAACTCACCTATCATACGCCCGTGGCCTCTAGCCGCCCTATTTAATATGCCCCACTCTTCATTGGACATCAGTATTGTTGGGCTAATAATCTTCAAAGCCTCCTCGGCCGGCAATTCACCTGCCTTGGCTTTTGATATGGTTTCCAAAATTACCTTGCTGACACGGTCAATCACAGGCTGATCGGCAAAGAAAATAAGTACGGCAGTAACCTTCAGCCAAAGATTCCAGAGCTTTTGGCTGTTGTCATCTTCCCAGCCGGTGATTTCGACATCTCCCCACAGCTCCTCCGGGGTTGGAGGGTGGTTAACAGGAATAGCCATATAGGTAAACCTCCGGGATGAGAGCTTTCGCGCCAAACAAATCCGACAATACTTTGACGATTATTTTCTCAAGCTTAGGAATAGCTTCTACCGATACTATTTTTGGATCTGACGAATACATCAAATTTGAAGTTGATGCAATCTTGATGCCGAAAATACGAGTCGTGATTTGGCTGCCATCATTTGGTAACTCATGAAATCCAAGCGATGGGTTTTCAACATCCGCATCATCCCAATCACCCTCTATCCATGACTCAAATAGTTCCTTGGGCTTTTTTCCAATCGACTCTGCATATTTAACAAAGGAAGGAATGAATGTCTCATTGAAGCTTTGTGACATTTTTCCGCCACACTCAGAACAAAAGGGCCCAGTGCTTTTGCTGTGTCCATTTCGGCACTTATAAAGGCCAGTTGGTTCGCGAACTAAAAGCTCGCCACTTTTCATTGGCACTCCAATCACAACGTGTGCATAAACAGATACAGACATAATATTATTCCTTTGGTATTGGTATGCCACATAACTTCGAGAATTGAACTTCCCTGGTCATCACCTCAATGCCGTTCTCATAGGCGGTGACATACCAGTAATCATTGTCCAAAATAAGCCTCAAATCTAAATCCACATCGGCCGATTTCTCATCATTTGCAAAGCTATCAGGAACTTCCAAGAAGCCCTGCTCATCAAACAAATCTCCATGTTCACCAATTGCGGCATCCACGTCCAGGTCGTGATAGAACGTAACAAAGTCACAGCCCATGAATCGCAGATCTAACAAATCATCAGCGAACTGCACTGCCGTATTGAATAGCGCCTGTCGTTGTGCCAGGTACTGTTTCACATCATCATTGATCTCGGCAATTGCATAGCTGATGTCAGACTCTATTCCATCAACTCCACTAATTTGTAGTAGCAGCTTCATTTTTAAGTCTCAGTCTTCCTAAATTCTGCTGTCTTCCACTGCGATGGTGCGGCATTAACGAACTCCCCATCGGATCTTTCATAATAAGGATATCCACACTCCCAATTTGGCCACTTAATATTTGCCCATGCGCTATTGCCACGAAACTTTACTTGCCAACCTTTCGTGCTTTCTGCCAGAAATTCATTGTAAGTCAGCGTTAGTGACGCAAGCAATTTGGCTTTGGATAGATTCCAAATACCTATCAAGTGTTGTGCCTCACGTATAACGTGGACTTTTAGCGAATGATTCCATTGCCTTATATCGTTACCACTTGATACGCCGAGTAGGTAGCTGACCCATGGGTCTTGGCCATTCGGATCTTTCATGCCCATGATTCGCTGTCGAACAATTCCGGTACGAATTTCAATGTAAAGGTTATGTTCACCATCGATAACTTCATTTGGTGATTCTATGACGTCGTGTGGTTTTACAATATCTTCTGGCTGAGAGCTCTCATATTTCTTTCTTTGCATCTGGATGTGATGGGCAGTAGCCGGAGCCGTCTTGTGGAACATTCTTCAGGCCGTCACGATGTCGGCAAATTTGCTCCGACTCTACCACTTTGAATCCAGGCATGTACTTCGCTAGGTGGAAATGCTCGCACGTCCGGCACCTAGGCACGGCTGGTTCATAATCCACTTGAAATTGATTTGGCGCGAACACTCCGAAGTCGCGCCCATCCGTCGCGCATTCGAGTTGGTAATCCTCGATTAGCACGTGCACAACAGGTAGTCGCGCTCGAACAAAATCTATCCCGTGAGGGTTTGTTGAGGTTTTCTCAGCCATTGGATTTTCCTGTTACCCTCTGGTAACAAGGGCTCGTTTCCGAGCCCCTATTACTTTGCATTAGCTTAGCTGGCTTTCTTAGTTGCCCGACTTCGCTTTGGCTGCTTCACTTCCGCCGCTGTGGGCGTCAATACCAATGGCTCTGCTGCTGGTGCCGATGCTGTAGCCACCACACCGGCCTTGGCCAGCATCGCATCGATTTGATCCGCCGGAACTTTCATCGCAATGAGCGATGCCCGAAGGGCGTCAGCCATACCAGTATTGGAAACCGGCGCGGCAGTAGCTGTAATCGTCTTGCCATCAAGCTTGAGCTGAATTGCAGCTTGTAATTTCTCCACGAACTTGTCCGAGTACTTCGATGAATCGAATTTTGACTGACTCATCGTATCCATCAGTACTTTGCCCAGTGCCAAATCGGTTGGCGAAACCTGAATGTTGGCGCAGGTGTTTTCGAATGAGCGAACCTCGGTGTCATAGAACATCTGCTGCATGATGAGGCCGTGTTGATAAGCACTGATTGCTACAAGATGTTCCTTGCCACGCGCAACCCATGTCCCAATCGCAACCTTGTTGTATGTCTTGAGCATTTCGTACACGAGCCGATAGCCCTTATCCATTCCCTTATCAGGTCCGGTATAGTATGTCCTCTCAACATGCAAAGGATCAATTTCACCAGCATCGACGAACTCGGTGATGTCAAGGCTATCACGCTTAGCCGCCTGCATATTCGCAACTTCATCTTCCGTGAAGCATACGAATTGATCCTTGGCGTATTCGTAACCCTTCAACATATCACCGCGCTCAACTTCAGCACCGGTCACGGCATCAACCAGCTTCTGCTTGACCCTATTATTGGTCTTTGGGTTGATCATGTTGAAGGTAACTGACTCGGCACTCGCAGCTACGAAAAGCTTGATGCCAATATTAACCATTCCAAAAGAGATAACTACTCGTGCTAGGGTTCGTGCAGCCATGTTTTATTTTCCTTTACTTATGGTTCTTGTTCTAGAGTAACAAGCGTTCCAGGATCTTTAGTTAGACGCTCGGCTTCCCTGGAAAGCGCAGCGTATTTTGAGAGGCTAGATGCAGTTAGTGGTTTGGTTGAGCGAAGTTCAATTGTGATTTCCTCATTCGCCCAACGTACACAGAGACATTCCATATCAACTCTCCGTTGACGTGAATTCGGCATAAGTCGTGTATTCTTCACCAACAGCCCGGAGCGCAATACCAATACCATCACATAACGCCCAGGCTTCTTCTGGGCTTGTACAATACGTTATTGTCTCAGAACCAGCATCACTAGTCAGAGCTATGTGCGATGATCCTTTGTATGCTGGAACACTTGTAATTACAATCTTCCATTTTGCCATTTGCTCGCTTGCTTTCTAAACGACAAGTCGTTTATACCATGCTGTTTTCAGATGTCAAGATAAAAAGAAGGACTGCGTTTCCGCAGTCCTTTATTCCAATCGACTGTTCGGTTTATTTATTAGTCTAGAACACCCTTTACTTGAGCAATCCACGCGCCAACAGATAGCCTTGGATGATCATCAGATCTCGATTGCTAGCCGCGAATGCCAAGTAGAATTCAGGGCACCTATCACCCAAGTACAGAAGAGCCGCTTTCAACTGCTCCTCCATGGCTAGCAAGTCTCTGTTGGAGATGTGATTCCCCATTCGAAATGCTTTCCATGCATTGTTCAATGACTTTTCTTTACTCATTGCTGCCTTTTCGCATTGAATTCATATCTGAAAACCGCTCAGTCAAAGGATTGTGTCCCTTTTCTACATATTCCAATGCCGGTTTCCAAATCTCTTCAAACTTGCCTTTGAGTTGTCGGCGATACCTCACCAGGATCCTTTCCAAAACCCTGAATGAAACCTCGTCTTCTTCTCGTAGGCACATCCCAACCCATCGAGCCATGAACGCATCGGGCTTGTTGAACCCCATTTGGTCTCGTGTCTCAGCGCCATCGCAGATGCTGACCATGTATTCCAAAGCGCCACGCAACATCTCCTTGCGACCTGGAGTCAGCTCAGGTTCCGGGACGTCATTGACCTTCGCCGATTCGCGAGCAAGCACTCCATTCAACCTGTACAGTGCTATCTCTCGGTCAGCCTCATCACCAGCTGCATTGATGCGAGCCATCATCTCATCATCAGTCTCTTCAATCACCGTAACCCCAGGCATCCGGGGCGGTAATGGCTTGAATTTAATGCTGGCTTCCAGTGCGTTATAGGCAAGAGCAATCTTATACTCAAGTAACTTTTGAATGTGCTTATCTAGTGGATGATTTGACCTCATACGCATGATCAAAACATGATTACCAGTTGCTCCTATTCTAACCAGGCGATCCTCCGATTGAATATTCCAAGAGGGCACCCAATCCCTATCAACAAACACAACATTACTTGCATAGGTCAGCGTGATTCCAACGCCACCAGCTTTGATAGTCAAGGCAATGCCCTTCAGCTTGCCTTCTTGGAACTCATGAACAGCGTTTCGCCTGTCTTCTGCCCCTGTATCGCCAGTGATAATCTTCCAACCTTCACGATTCTCCAATGCTTTGATTGGTTTTACGTGAGCGCTGAATACTACCAGTGGCGTTCCTGCTTCTTCGTAGCTCTCAACCAATTCAAGCAATGCCGGAATGCGTGACTCGGCTAGCATTGCCCGAATTGCAGAGAACTCACTGAAGCTAGGAAGCTCCTCGATATCAAGATCCTCTACCAACTCTTCGTAGTCAGTGTCTTTGGCTTTCTTTGTGTCAGTTATCTTACCAAGAAGTTCATTTATTTTCTTGGTTAGCGTGCCATCAATATCAACCTCGATGTCCTGATAAATCTTTGGAGGCAGGTCCTTCATTACCTCAGACTTGAGCCGCCGCAACATGATGCGGTGCATCAGTTCAGGAACTTCTGGCTCAGGCATTCCGAATTCATACCCGCCGAATTCATTCTTGTATCCGTTGAACAGCCTCAGGAAGTTATCCCAGCTGCCAAGTACATTCATATTCCCTGAACAAAGAACTCCGAAAAGGTCTTGAGGGCGATTCATCAATGGCGTACCTGATAGTGCCCATGTTCTTTTGCTAATGCGAGTTAGCTGTTGAACCTTCTGCGAACGTGCCGCCTTGTAGTTCTTAACTAAGTGGAACTCATCTCCAATTACCGTAGTTTCGCTCAGTGCCTTCTCTTTTTCCGGCGTCAGATCCGCAACAAGAATTGGCTTGTTCCTAGTCTTAGACTTCTTTCCACTATCCTTAGTTGGTGTGAGGTACGTTGGAAGGATATCGTAGTTGACGATTATGATCTCACCAGGCTCTGGAATCCTGAATGGCACCGCCTTGGTTGTTTTACCATCAGCTAGTGCCTTGGCCACAGTCTCATCTTTGCCGCTACAGATTGTAACTCTGTAACTTGGACGCCACATCTGAATTTCATCGCGCCAATTGTACTTGACAGCTGCCGGACAAATAACAATCACGCGCTCACCATCTGGCAGGGCAACGATTGCTTGTACAGTCTTACCCAAACCCATATCATCGGCCAAGAAGAAACGATTATGCAATGCCAAGGCTTTCACGCCCTCTGTTTGGAACCCAAACAATGTCTTGCCATTGCTGCAAATAGCGCTTGCACGAGCAACTGCAGCACGACTCTCTTCGGTTCCTGTAGCCGCCTTCTCACGAAGCACTTCCGGAATCTCCAACTTGAGTTGTTCAGCAACCTCAATCACTCGAGGAAGGTCTGCTGGCTTGATACTTACCGCCCAGTAGACCTTGTCCCTTGGAAGATTCTCTGGGTTGAAACGCGCCCCTGGCATTGATTTAATTAGCGGGACAGCTTCTGGATCATACGCCATGTAAACGTGGCCATCTTCGGTTATCTTGCGAACGTTGGCTTCCGATGTTATACCCTGATGAACCTGAATTCCCAAATGGCGATGACATGCCGATGATGCACAAGCTGTGAACCAACCATTGCCGTTGTTGTAAGCAAAGCCCTCGCCAACCTTTACCAACTTTCCACAGCACTGACATTTCTTGGAATATTTGTTGACGATCATTGTATTGCCTCAAAATTCTATTGCTTTTATCTTTGCAATTTGCTTCGTAAGAGAAACAGACTTCCATATTTCATTGCCACAGTTCATGCACTTACCAACACGTACCTCATCGCCAGGCTTCCAAACTTC